>Ga0315284_10005721_pt1 | contig 17691 bp, 37 predicted proteins | sample YL17G09_16_MG_FD_203696 | JGI IMG/M metagenome (GOLD analysis project Ga0315284, IMG submission 203696) | Sediment microbial communities from Yellowstone Lake, YNP, Wyoming, USA - YL17G09_16 | ecosystem: Environmental > Aquatic > Freshwater > Lake > Sediment | place: USA: Wyoming | collected...
ACTTGTCTTTGACTCTACGAAAGAAATTAGAAAATGCTTTATGCACTCTGTCAGAAACATTCTGAGCAACTTGACTATGAATAGGATACTTGCCTTTTATGAGTTTGTTATAGTCAAACTTCCTGAGAGTCTTCTTGGTTTCTTTGTAAGTATTGACAGAAGATTCAAGAAGCTCATTATAGATTGCTTTACAAACTTTCAAAGAATTTATTATCTTAACCTTCTGTTTTTTGGAAGGATACAGACGATATTGATACATCAGTTGAACGACCATGAAGGTATTGAATATGTTTGAATTTATATATCTTTTGGTTACGGCTGGCGATTCATCTCCCACCTGCCTACGGGCAAGGTCGGAGTCTTCTCGCCACGAAGATAAATAATGGCAACTATTGTAGATAGATATGAGAAATTACCTGGAGATAATGTTAACTTTGTTGCTTCAGGAGTAACCTTAGGTAATAGTATCGCGGCTTTCTTTCTCAAGCAAGGATATTCAAAAGTGTTTATGGAATTTGATTGTAAAAATAAAACTGTTTCATTTGAAGGAACATTCTCTGAAGAAGGAATTCGTATCTACACAATTAGACTAAGAAGAGCTTTGAAAATTGAATGGGCTTTTCTTCTGTCTACTCATACACATAGACACATCATTGATTTTTCAAGAAGATATCTTAAGTTCAAAGCAAAGAAAGTTGGAGATAACAAAGTTCTTGTAGAAGATGTTCCTCTGTTATCTAAATTTAACTTATCTAATTTTGTAATTGATCTTGAACAACAGAAAGTTATCTATCGTAAAGGACAAAAGGTTAATATTACTGATTTGAAGAAGGTTCGGGGATTAAGTTTTACAGATAAGTGGATTGAAAAGTATAAACGTGAAAAATTATCTCGACCTTTTATTCCAACTGCTCCAATTATTAAAAAAGAGCAAGAAGTTTTTCAACAATCTTCAAGACCTGTTCAAGTTCATCCAAATGTTATTAGAACTGAACCAAAAGTTCAATCATTACCTCAACAAATAAAAACGACCGCCCAAAAAAGTATAGTCAATAAGGAAATAGGTAATATATGGGGGTTTGAAACACCACCGGAAAAATTGCCGTCTAAGGAAGAGCGTAAAATGATAGATAGAATCAATAGTAAGATAATACTTGGAGAATGAGCAGGTGCACTGTTATCGTGTAGTGGTGCGGGGACGACAGTATCTTTATTTTACTACTTATAATTCCGCACCATGCATTACATTAAGTATGTCTGATTTTTTATCACTAAAACGTAATAACATTTTAAACAAATAATAAAATCTAAACCCATCTTTCACCAACTATATTTATTAACTTTTACATTTTAATAGATAGAAATTATAATGGTAAAAGAAAGTTCAGCACCAAAGAAGTTTAATAGGTTAGTCAAACCTTACAAGAGAAAGGTTAGTGGTAAAACTATTTATGTCGAAGGGTACAGACAATCATATGTTGCTCCAAGGGGTCCAGTTAAAAAAGTTAAACCTGATAGGCTCACAACTAAATCTCAAACGATGTGGTTAATGGATAAGCAAGGTCGTTTCATTGGGCGTGCTAATTATAATGGAGACACCACAGCCTATGGAGTTTATAAGTACGGTTTGGACAGGACTACTAATATTAGGGATGCTCTGCATTTCAAAAGGATCTTTGGAAGAACAACTCCTGGAAAGGTTAGAAGAGTTAGGCGTAGATAATAATTAAGGGAGTCGAACAAATAATTCTAATAGGCTTTTTAAACCGAAAAATATATATACCCATTAAATCTTTTATGTAAAAGATTAAAAGAAGTGAATGCTTTACACATGGATCCTACGAACAATATACAAAATTTAAAATCTTTAACACCCAATAATGGGAATGTTCAAGTGCACCATCATAACTATGTAGATGATGGTACAGGATATGAAGTATGTAGTTGTGGGTTAAAGAAACTGGTTCTTATTAAAACAGATAAGGAAGGACTACTGAAAGGTAGTAACACGAACTATTCCGTGCGGGCGAACCGAGACCGCTTCTTCTACCCTAATGAATGGATGAAGTTTTATGATGTATTGAAAGATAGCCAGAAGATGACTTTTGATTTTTTGATGCAAACTGGTTGCAGGATTAATGAAGCAATTCATGTTAAGGCGGGAGACATTGACTTTGAAAGAAATACTATAATTCTTAGAGTTACAAAAGTCAAAGCTAAGAAAGGGGAGAAGAATCCCAGGCCAAGAACTATAAGTATATCCAAACAGTTTGCAGGTAGATTAAAGAAGTATGTAAATACTAACAACCTAATGAATGAAGATTATATAGGATTGCTTTCTGCTCCGGCAGCTCATATCGCAATGAAGGGGGCTAAGCGTAATCCAGGCGGAGCACTCTTGAAAGCAGGAATCCAAGATTGGTATATGTTCTCAATCCATAACATAAGAAAGACGCATGGGAATTATCTTAAAGCTTTACAGGCGACTTCTGAATCTGAAATATGTAAAAGATTAGGACACGATTACAATACTTTCTTAAAAGCTTATGTTTCAGCAGATATCTTTAACTTCAAAGATATCCAGAATATGAAACTCATTTTAGGAGACCTATATCAAAGATAATTCATAAGTTATTAACATAGTAGGTTATGAGACTGGTTAATAACAGAATAGTGAAACAATACAATATGATTAATTGGTTAATTCTTCCCCCTGAGAGTATTATAGTGATATTAACATTACTCTTTGTTTTAGATATCTACGCAACCAATAAGTCTGCCCGGTTTATAGGTAAGCATAAGCCTGAAATGAAGTACGATGAATTTGAGATGAATCCCCTTATGGTATTTCTCTGGAAGAAGTTTGGGATAAACAAAGGTAGTTTAATTATGGGGGTTTATCAGATAATTGGGGTAAGCTTAATCTTTCTCTTTTGTCCAAGAGATATAGTTATGACTTTGATAGGCGCGGAGCTTATAATAGCTATGGTCCATATTACTAACCTAAGATATATGATAAAGAAATATAAAGAAATACCTATACAAGGGGTTAAAGATTTTAAATAACGACCTAAACTTAAGTTTTTACACAGGGAATCGTTTTAACTTAAAATCTTTTAACACAAAGATTAAACAAATTCTAAGAGTATAATGTCTGCATGCGGGATTATATATTTATCATAAGTTTATTGATATAGTAGGTTATGGTCAGTTGAAAGATATAAATACCAATATAGGGCTTAAAGATTTAAAATAGGGCTTTTTGATAAAATGACAAAAAAACAGGGCTTAAAGATTAAACATAGTTCAAAGGGATGTCCTCGACAAATATTAAAGATTTTAAGAACCATTTAATCTTTAAGCCATATTTAAAATCTTTAATGATTGTCCTCGACAAATACCATATTTGGTAAAGATTTTAAATAATGTCGAATGAAAATTAAATATGTAAATTCTGTCCTCGACAAACTATAAACGATTAATTCTCCTTAAAATCTTTCTCAATAAAGATTAAATAAATCCTCCAGATAATTTGCCTTTATAGCCCCTATAAAGCCCAATAAATTATCAATTTAATACCCTATTATAAATATAGTAGGTTTAAAAACCTAATGAATTCTGTATATAGTAGGTTCAAGTTTGATGTAATACGATAAGGTATTATAATAGGGTTTTAGATGTACCTATATTACATACATATACCATGTAATTTATTAATATAGTAGGTTAAGAAAGTGAGTCTGACGTGCCAGTACTAGCCGATATTTTAGTACCTTAAAATAGGCCTAAAAACACCCTAAAATAGGCCTATTTATATATTAATATAGTAGGTTAGAAAGAGCCAAAAAATTGCCTGTATGAAGGCTATTTCTTAGTATAGTAGAATAAGGCTAATATAGGCCCAAAACAGCCCTTTAGGGCTATTCCTTGGTATCGCCAGTATCAGTCCAATTTGGTCAATTTAAAGGGTATTTAATTTCTCCCCAAAAAGCCCCTTTTTAGCCCTTATTGAGCTCGCCTATCCGTGGATGGTCTAAAAATAATATTTTCCTGATTTATTTCTCTAAAAACACTGCAAATATAAAGGGGAAAAAAATGAAGTAATTTCGCCACTACCCTCGCCTAAAGGAAAAAAATGTTACTACTTTTGGGTGGTAATGCCTTCATTTTTTTCTAAAAAACCCTTGTGTCATTATTTTTTAGTAACATATATTTTGTTATCACTATAGGTTGGTGATATACCATTTTATAGACTATAAATCCATCTAATATATATATTACAATATACTATATTATACTACCATAGTATTTATAAAGTTTCGTGCTTTTGTTTTTTCGTAAGGTTTAACAACTTTACTTCTATAATTATTTATATCATCTATGGTATAAATACTTTATGGTTTATGCTATAATACTTGTAAGGAGGTATATAAACTATGGCATTAACAAAAACCGACATAACAGCAATAGCAAAAGAGATGATGAAGTTACAGCAACAGAATACACAGATAGCAACCACACCAAAAGCAAAAGCAAAGATTTCTGTGGATACAAAAGCACAGATGGTAGAAGCATATGAAAATCAATTAGACGAGTATCTTGCTTTTAGAAACAAATATGGACACAATTTTGTTGCCGTTGGAACAGAGTTAAAACCCGTTACATTACCAAATGGAAAGGAAACTTTGACTTTGAATATCCAAGAAGTTATGGGTAGTGAGATAGTAACAGAAACTATTTATGCGAAAGAGAATTGGAGTAAAAGACGAGATAACGGACAAAGTTTTCCAAACAAAGAAAAACCTTATGTGTTATCTGGTAGAATTTCGTATAAAGATGATAACGGAAATTACATTACAACACCCTTATCAGTTGTTAGAACACCAAAGGCTTAAAACCTTTGGTTTCTTTTTTTTTATTTTTTTTTTAACATTTTTTATAGGGTAGCAAAAGAGGTAATAAATATTTTTTTTTATTTTTTTTATTTATTCATTTATACACTACCGATAGGTGAGATAATAAGACAACACCGATAGGTGAGAAAATAGAGGCGATAAGTAGAGGTAAGTAGAGGCGATAATTAAACTAAACAAAGGAGTAACAATATGAGAAACAAAAAACTTATGAATAGACTAAAAGAGAGGTATAAAGAGATAGAAAGAGAGGATATGAAAGAGGAGAGAGAAAGAAAGAGGATAGCAAATTTCCTTATGAGTGTTGAGGAAAGTGAAACATTAAAAGAGGCAGTTGAGAGAGCCGATAGAATATGGGAGACCAATAAACTATGGCGAAAGGATAACGAACTTATCACTCAAAATATTTCTGAAAGGAGGCAATTATAAAAATGATAACCAATTCAATCGAAGAAGGCATAAATGATTTTTCCGAATTGGAATTTGAGCCAAATACCGAAGAGGAAAAAAAGGAACAAGTTAAATCGATACTTCTACAACAAGAACAAGAGAAAATAAATCTTGGAGAGTTTAAGAAATTTTTATCAAGTATAACAAAAGATAAACAAGTTTGGAACGAGATAAAATTTGAGATAGAAAATGTCTTACCAAGAATAAAAAACCGATATGGTTTAACAAGAGAAGAATGGAATGAAGTTGAATTTCGACTTCAAAACAAGTATCTGAAATGGAAAGCAAAGGGTAAAAAAGTCAAAGCAAAAAAATTCTTATTAAAAGATTTAGCAAATGTAGATAGGGCGATATATGATTATAATCCCGTTCTATCGATAGATTATAGAAAACGGAAATGAACTGAATTAAAACCCTTTGAGTGTGGCTAACAACGAATTATGGAACACAAAAAAGCCATAACGAATTATGAAGTAAGGCGAGAGAGTAATCATCTCGCCTTGCTTCTCATATTCAATATTTATTATTGAAAGGAGAAAAAACAAAATGGTAAAAAAAGTTAAATTTGTAATAGAAGGCATAAGTCAATATATACTCAATATTATTGTAAGGAGGTATTATTAAAAATGGTATTTGGAAAAGTAGAATTTTGTTATCCATTAAACAATGTGATAAAACCTGTTGTTTATGTGGAAGGAGAAACTATCCAACAATTATTGGATAAAGGCAATATTGTTTTGTCAAAAGACGAAATGATAAAAGATAGTAGTGGTTCAATAGTAGATACTACTGATGATGCAAGTGAAGGAGAATACTTTGTTGTTAGCAATGCTAAAAACGGAAGTATTTAAGTAACGGCTATCAGGGTAATCAAAGGGTTTTATTGTGGTATTTCCAGAAAAAATACCCTTGTTTTTTTAAATAAATTTTTGAGGTAAAATGAAAATGACAGCAATACAAGTAACAAAAGATTTTATGAATACTTACAAAGAGTATTTAGATTTCTATGGATATTTAGATGACAAAGATGTTGATGATTTCTGTAATGCTTTTGGAAATAGAAACTTAATTCCAAAAGTCAAACGAATTCTTGAAAGAAAAGGTTATAAAATATTTGAATAATTTTTTTTTATTTTTTATTTTTTATCTTTTTATGATTTCTTATGATACATAAGAACACTACCGATAGGTGAGTAGTTGAGGGTAAGACAAAGAGAGGTGATGATAATTAAACTAAACAAGGGAGAACAAGATGAAAGAATATAAAATTTTGATAAGCATAAGTGCTGAAAATGAGAGTGATATGGAGGAGATAATGGGGTGTTATGAAAACGAACATCCATTAGAAAGAGAGTGGTGGTGTGAGGTAATAAAATGAAAAGCAAAACAAAAAAAGTAACTCTAATCAAAGTAGAGATAGGTTCTAATCGTAATTTTACTGCGAATTTAAGAGATGATGAAATTAAAAACTTTATAGAACGAGGTTGGGTTATTGCTAAAAAAGGCGAGAACTTAATTGATGTCGTTAAGTATGGAGTATAAAATGAAATGTAAAATTTGTGGAAAGAAAAATTGTTGGTGGTTAAAAGAGGAGATAAAAATAAATAAGAAAAGAATAGCAATAGGGGATAAACCTATTGAAGTATGTTCGGAGAAATGAAAATGGAAAATACAATTTTTGAGGATATAAGCGAACTGCCTATATACAAACAGATAGATTATATCTTGAAGTTTAATAGTTCTTTTAAGAGTATGGGCTTTCAAAGGGTTAATTATGATAAGGAGTTTAATGAAGCAACTTATTATCCACAATTGACTTTGATGGTTAAACCTTTACTTGCTGTTGCAGATTATGGAGATAGTCCGATATATCCAAATGCTTTGTTCTTTTCGAATAAAATTCGATATGAGCATAGAGATGCTTTAGCAAATTTGTTTAGAACAAAAAAAGGATATTTGAATATAAGTATGTCAGGAAGTCTTACACAGATTTCAGAACAATATGTTCAGATAAATTTCAGGATAGATGGTATGACTATACCTATTGGAGTTTATCTGAAAGAGAGAAATGTCGTATTGCTTTATGTGGATATATTCAGATTGAATTTTGTTGTATTGAACGACAATGAGTATGTAAAAGAGTTTCTTAATATGTTTCAAGAACAAATAAAGCAAATATCTTTTGAGAAAGCAGATGTAACCGAAAAGATAAGAAATGGTTTGGTGTTTAACTTTAAGAGGCAAGTTGAAAATGAAATAGAGAATACTAAAAATAATATAAGGCAACAGGAAAATAACCTTGTTAGTTATGAAAGAAGTTTGATAACTGAAAAGCAAAGTTATGATGCTTCCAGAAGTAAGATGGACGGCTTGATGTCTTTTAGTGGAGATATCACTACAAGATTAAAAGATGAGTTGATTAACATAAAGAAACTGAAGTTTGTAAAAAGGTTAGGATTAACTAATAGTGGAATTGTTTTTGATATAGATAAAGTCTATATTGATTACAAAGGTAAAAGATATTATATGGGAGATTATAGGATATGTGTATCTCCACAGATGACAAGAATAGAGTGTAAAAATCCTATCATAAATAATGGTGAAGGAGAGTTACATCACCCACATATAAACGGAGATTTCTATTGTTACGGACAAAATAAAGATGTAATTGATGAATGTATGTCTTCTTTTCAATTAAAGAGATTAGCATTATTAATAGATATTTATTTGCATAGTTATAATGTCCACGATAGATTAAATGACATAATCCTATGGGAAGGCGAACCTGAAAGGAAAAAGAAAAGATTTCCTGTTAATAAAGATATTGAAAGTTATGTAGATGGAATAATGAATTGGAAAGGAGATAGTATTATTGTCAGAAATGATGATGAAGATGATGAAAATGATGAAAATGATGAAAATGATGATGATGGGTTTAGAGATGGTGATAATGATAGAGATGATTACTATGAAGGAGATGAAAGATAAATTTAAATTTAATGGAGGTAAAACAAAATGGTAGAAAATGAAAACGATAATAGCCCTGAACTAAACAACATAAATCTTAAACTTTTCATTAGTGATAGGTTAAAAAAGATTATGGATTATTTCAGTTGCAGGTATGAAAAAGAGATAGCAGGTTTAATTGTTGGAGAGATATTACCTGACAGAATAGTTCTAAACGATTTGATAATTCCAGAGCAAGAAGTTTCTTCTGCTTCGGTGGATATAAGTGGCGACAACTTAATTAAGATGTGGCAGGAATTTGGAAAGGAAAAATGTCAAAAGATAATTGGAGAGTGGCATAGCCACCAACAAACATTAGGAACATTTTTTAGTGATACTGATGATGAACTTTATGACAAGTTTGTTATGGGAAGAAACTTTTCTGTATTTATTGTTTCATCAAAAGGACAACATCTTATAAGAATAGTCCTTGGAAATCCGTTTAATATAACTATTGACAAAGTAGAATATATGATGGAAGTTGATGAAAACATTTCGCAAGAAATGGAACAGATAATAAAAGATAAAGTTAAGGTAGCAACATATACAGCAACAAGTTCTACAAATAGCCCACTTGAAATTTCTGTTGATAAAAAATCTTTAAAGAAATTAAAGAAAGAGATAAACAAAAAGATAAAATATTTTCATACAAAGAATATTGTGGAGATAGAAAAGGTTGAGGAAGAAACTGCCCATATGGTTAAAATATCTTTTCCAAAGATAGATATTACTATTGATGATGTCAAGCCACAACTTTTAGAAAGTTGTAAGATAATTGCTAAATGCAAGAACGATAATGAAGCAAAAGAATTTATGGTAGATGTCAAAGACTTTTTAGTGAATTATGAATTTATGAAAGATGATGAAGATGAATTTGAGGAGTATAATTCATTTATAGAGGCTTATGCAAGACGAGATATAAATAACGATAAAGGTTTAGGATTTAATTATCCAGCCTTTAAAAATAAACAAGGAAGTAGTATGGGTGATAGATGGAAAGAGGATAGTGGATATGGGTATATCTCATATCATTAAATAAATTTGGAGGACAAAACAAAATGAATTTTCAAAGACAAGAAAGAATATTTAATCCCGAGGAACAGAAAACTAAACTTATTGTTGTAGGTTGTGGAAGTGTTGGAAGTTTTACTATCCTTAACTTATGCAAGTTAGGGTTTAACAATATTGTAGCAATAGACTTCGATAAGGTTAGTGTTGAGAATATCCCTAATCAGTTTTATAGGATTAAAGATGTTGATAGATTTAAAACCGAAGCATTAAAGGAAATCGTAAAAGAATTTACTGATACAGATATAAGTGTTGTAACAAAGAAAATAGATGACGATTATCCTTTGCCTGAATTGGCGAGTATTGATATGAATACGATAGTCATATTTGCTTTGGATAGTTTAGAAGCGAGAAAGATAATCTACGAACAAATAAAAGAATATCCTATAAAGTTAATTGATATGGGTATGGGTGGAGAACAATATAATATTTATGTTGTTAATCTAAATAGCGAACAGGAGAAACGAGAATATGAAAAGACTTTTTCTTATGAAGAAAGTAATTTGCCTTGTGGAGAGAAAAGTATTATTTATACTATTCTTTCTATTGCAAGTGAAGTTACGAACATTATAAAACGAATTGATAAGAACGAAACTTATCCAAAGTCTATTGATAGGGCTATGACAAGTTATAAAATAGTTGGAGGGATAGCCTCTATTGTTGAGGTAGAAAATAAACAAGAGGAAAATTAAAATGAAAGAACAAAAAGACTATGTAGTAATAGAGCAAGATGGAAATGGTGGGGCTTATCTGACTTGGGTAGATGATTTAAATGATTACCAAAGTTTAGACGAAGGAGTTTATATATGGCTCAAAGCAGATGACTTCTACAATATGTGTCAAAAGGGGGTGGGTTGTTAAAATGGAAACACAAAATAAAATAAAATGTAAGGAAGATGAAAAAATAAGTTTTGAAACAAGTAGAATTTGTTGTGATAAACCTATGGCTTATTTAGGAGATGTAAATTATCTTTCACAGATGAATATAGATACCACTAAAAGATGGCTATGTTTAGAGTGTGGTGGATTTGTGGATATCACAGAAGGACAACTTGATGATGAAGAATTGGTTAATGATGTTAATGCTTTCTGTTCTGAAGAACAGAAACAAGAGTTCTTAAATCATCACCCTGAATTTAAAGATGAGGTAGATTAAGATGAGTATAATAGAAGTTAAAAATATGATAAAGCAAGTTGAGGAAGTAACAAGCAATAAATTTGAAAAACTCTTTGATGAAAAACAACAAGAAGAGATAATGGATTTAATTGAAAGTTGTTTAAAGATAGAACAAAGATAAATTTTAGATAAATAAATATTTATTGGTTAATAAGTTATGATTAAATAAATTTTTTTATTTTTTAAATAATTTTTTAAAAAATGATTACTAATTACATAACTATAACCAACACCGATAGGTGAGGAGATGAAAGATGAAAACAAATGACAAAGTTAAGGAAGCGATAAATGGTATTATCAAACTCTTTGAGAGTGGAGAGATACCAAAAGCAATAGCAATTGCTGTTAATCCCGTGATTAATGTTCCATCAAGCAAATGGAGTTTAAGGAACAAATTAATAATGTTCTTTAATGGAACTGGAGATGCAAGAGGGTTTAGACAATGGGGGGAGATGAGAAGACAAGTGAAGAAAGGTAGCAAAGCCTTTTACATATTAGCCCCTATGATAAAGAAGTTTCAAGAAGTTGATGAAAACGGAAAGGCAAAAGAAGTAGATAAGTTAGTTGGATTTAGAGGAACAGCAGTATTTAGAGTTGAAGATACTGAAGGGGATCCATTAGACTATGAGAAAATAGAACTGCCTGTTTTTACTTTCCAAGAGGTAGCAGAAAATTGGGGTATTAAAATTAAAAGTGTTGGGGGTGGAGTTGGATACTTTGGAGCTTATAGTCCAAACACCAAAGAGATACTTATGGCTTCGCCTGACGAACAAGTATTCACTCACGAATTGGCTCACTCGGGACACGATAGGGCAGGACTATTAAAGAAAAGGAATAGCCAACAAAGAGAGATAGTTGCTGAATTTGTATCTTGTGTATTGGCTTATATGATGGGTAAGAAAGCACAAATAGGAAACACTTACGAATATTTGAAACACTATGCAGGAGAAGAAAAAGTTGAGAGAGCAGTTCTTAATTTGATTGGAGATATAGAGAAAGTTCTCAAAATAATTTTAGATACTCAAAAAGAGTTAAAAATTGTTATAGAGAATAAATCACAATAATGTTTATAAATATAGTAGTTTATTATTATGGGAACAAGAGGATAATAATTAAGAGATGATAAAAGGAGATGATAAAATGAAGGTAAAAAAAGAGATGATGAGGTGAGAAAAAAAAGTGGGGTGTAACAACCCCACTCATATTAAATAATAAAGGATAATGAAAATGACAAATGCACAAATTGAGAAAGAAGAAATAAAAGATGCTATCAAAGAGATACATTTTTTAGTTCAGGTTCTTCAAGACACACCTATAACAAGTTCGGTAAGCCGAGAAATAAAAACAAGGGTTGTCCGAAGTATGTTAAAGGAAGAACAGGATTATGTTGATTTTTTTAATTCAACTTTTACTGATGAAGAACAAAAGAAAATTGACGATATGATAGATTGTCAAATTGAAGATGCGAAAATAAAAAGAGATGAGCAATTAAATAAGGAGGAAAAATAAAATGGTATTTTATAAATTAAAACTCGGGGAATATGAAACCTTATACAAATTCCCTACAAAGAAAACAAGTAGTGATTATCTACCTTGCGATATGCAAGGGAATGTTCTGGAAAGGATAAATGAAACTAAACAGAGAGAAACAAAGATACAGCAAGTTAATCAAAGTGTAATCTCTTTGGATATGAAAAAACAAAGAGGAACAATAACACCTGAAGAAGAACAGCAATTAGAAAAATTACGAAATGAATTAAGTGTTAGACAAGAGATTGAGAATATGAAGGCTTACTTCATTTCAGAAACTGGAGAGGTTCATCAGAAGGCTTCAAAGTTAGTTGATGGAGAACCAATGGAAAGTTTCAAAGGCAGAACTGATAAAGTTACTTCAGAAGAATATAAATTCTGTGAGATAAACGAATACTCACAAAAAGAATATGAAGGTTTGGAAAAAGGATTTATGATTTCTAAAGATTGGTATAAAATCCTTAAAGATAAAAATCAAGCCTTGAAATACAATGCCCATTATGGAAATGGTTGGAATGAAGTTAGAACTTATATCTATCCTTCAAGGGTTGATGATATATTGGTTGTTATCAAGATAACTAATAAGGAACAACTTTATGAAAGATTGGACACAGAACTTTCTGAATTACGAACTATCCAAGAGATGAAAGCATTATTGGAACAAGCAAAGTTACAAACAAACGAAATAAATAAAGGTCGTATAGCGGGTAATTTAGACGATTAAAGGTGGTAAAGAAAAGAATGGCACAATGTAAATGGAGTAAAATAAGATGAACGGAAATGATGTAGTAGAGCATATTGAAAGGTGTGCTATTTGTATGTCAAGACAACTCGTAATAGATATATTAGAAGAAGGAAGAAAAGTAGAATGTTTAAATGACAAAGGAATAAGCATATATGACATTGGGAAACATATTAGAGAAGACAAATGTAAGTTCTGTGATATAATAAATGATATGGTAAGCGATTTAAAAGAACGACAAATTACTTGTTGTTGTGAGGGAAATTAAAGAGGTAAAATAAATATAGGAGAAAAATAAAATGGTAGATAAAAATACATTTCAATTATGCGAAAGCATAACAGAAGAAGAAGCATTGAAACTTGATGATAATTATTGTGGAAATTTCAAGTTTGATGGTTGTCGTATCTTAGCAGTAGTAAAAGATGGTAAAGTGGCTTTACTAAACAGAAGAGGTTATAGCCCTGTAAATGAGTTTGCAGAAGTAGTTGAGGACTTAAAGAGTATGTCTAATTGTGTTATTGATGGAGAGGTTATTGATTATACCGATACTTTCAATAAGTTACAAAGAAGGGCAGGAACAAGGGATAGAGCAAAGCAAGAGCAGTTGAGAAAAGAAATTCCAGTCAAGTATGAAGTGTTTGATATACTTCTTAACTCCCAAGGAAGTTTAGTAAGACTTCCATTAAGAGAAAGAGTGGATAAACTTAAAGAGTTATTCCAAGAGTTCAATCAAAAGTTTTCTGATAGAAAGCCGTGTATTGAGATGGTTGAATATAAACCTATAAAGGAAATGTTAGAACAAGCACATAGCCAAGATAGAGAGGGAATACTTGTAAAGAATTGGAATGGTATATATGAAGGCAGGAGAACTCGGAACTGGCAGAAATGCAAATTCTTTGTTGAGACGACTATCAAGGTTTGTAAGTATGAAGTTAATCCAAAAGGTATAAGGGCAGAAGATAAGAAAGGTAATGCAATTCAGGTTGCAGGAAACCAAAGCATAGCCGTTAAACAAGCAATAGATACTTTTGGAGAAGTAGAAGTAAATGTCCAATATTTAGAGATGACAAAAGAGGGTAGAATGAGGTTCCCTTCGTTCCGTTCTATAAAGAAAGATTTATAGACTTAGCGATAAAAAAATAGAGATGATAAATAAAATTAAACAGGCATATGAAAGTGAAGATGTCTGGGAGGAAAAAAATGAATTGTGAAAAGTGTAAAGTAAAACTTATGGGAGAAGATGGAGTAAATGATAGCATTTACTATGAATGTGAAGATTGTAAAATTGGTTATAATGTTATAACCACTATTCTTGAAAATGAAGATGATGAAGATGATGAAGATGATGAAGATGATGAAGATGATGAAGATGATGAAGATGAAGGAGGAAAGAAAAATGAAAACTAAAAAAACAAAGGTTAAAAACCAAAAGAAAGAAGTTGTAAAGAAAAGAAAAGAGATATGGAAAAGATGTTAAATGGTTGTGGAAGTAAAGATGGAGAAGAAGTTAATGGTTGGGAATTTGAAGTAAATAACCTAAAAGACTTTATTAAAATACTTAAAACTTACAAATCTGTTCATCTTAATTATTTTAATGATGAAGATGATTTAGATTTATGGTTGAGGGTGGAATATGACTAAACAATATAGAGCAGATTATAAAAAGACAATTTGGGGTTCGGCAGTAATATCAGCAGATAGTTTAGAGGAAGCCAAAAAGAAATTAGATGCAGGAGATATTGACGAACAAGATAATAAATGCGACTATGACTGGGAAGAAGTCTATGAGGATTAAAATGAAAATAAGAATAACAACATTTGTGAGTGGAGATGACAAAACTTTTGAAGAAGCAACAGGACTTTCTCATCTTGACAAAGACATACAAAAGGCTGTAAATAAAGCAATAGAAGGTTTTACAGAAGATAGAGATGATGACGAAGTAACTGAAGTCATTACAAAAGTTGCAATACATAAATTTGTGAATGGAGGTTGGATAAATTAAAAATGAAAAAGAAAACAATAATTGTAGATAAGAGGAAGTTTTGCGAATGGTATATTGATGAAGATACCCGAGACGGACTTGGAGATAATTGTGTATCAGGACTAATAGATGAAGGGAAATATCATATTACTCTCCAAGATTGTTTAGATAATATTGGTTATCTTCCTTTGAGTATGATTATCAATAAAGAAGTAATTGATAAAGAGGATATTGATGATGATGAAATTGAAGAACCTTGTCCGAAGTATAAATTAAAATTTGCAAAATGGAAGAAAAGATGAAAGCCAAATTAAAACATTATTGCGATAAATGTAAAAAGAAAGGATACACTAAAAGATTTAGTGTTAATAGACAGTATCCAAATTATATTTATTTTGGATTTGATTTATGTGAAAGTTGCGAAACTAAATTTATGAGAAAGATAAAACTTTTTCTTGGAGAATTAAAATGACAAGTGAATTAATAGGCTGTGGAGAATTTGACAAAGATAATCCAGAACTAATGAGAAGTTGTGGAGATATATTGTTCTCCAACAAGATTTGGATATGTAAAGGTTGTAGAACTAAAAAGTATTCAGAAGAACAAAAGAGGATTATAGAACAAGGAGATAAACTAAAATGACAGAATTTATTTTAAAAGTAAGTGGAAAAGAAGAAGGGTTGGTGTTAGAAGAACTAATGGAATTCCTAACCGAGTTGCATAACTACGGAAGGAAATTTAATTGGACACTAACCGATAAAAAGGGGAGAGAGATAGGAGATTAAAATGAATAAAAAAATAACAAGTATTGATGAGTTGAAAAAGTTAGCAATAGATGAACAAGGAAGTCTTGAATGTTTTATACTTCTGAATGGTGGAGTGATAAGCCGAAAGCTAATTGACTATGATGAAGATAAGAAAACCTTTTGGATCTTAAATATGGTAGATGATACAAAGCAAAGGCTAACTGAAGAAGAACTAAATGATGAGAAACGAACTAACATAGGCAAAGCCATAAAGTTAGGAAGTTTTTATTTGGAGAATTAAAATGCCAAACTATCCAAAAATTAAAAGTAGAAAAGTAAAATGGAATAGCCCTTCTGGTTATGTAATAATCGGAAAATATATAGAGCCTTTTGAAAAAGTCTTAAATGGCTTTGGTTATATGGGTGTTGTAGTTGAAGATTACGGAAGTGGAAGAATTCAATGTCATATCTGTGGAGATTTCTTTGAAAATCTTCCAACACATTTAAGACATCATAAAGTAACAGCAAACGAATATAAAAGAAAGTTTGGATTGTTAATATCCACAGCATTGAAAAGCAAGAAGATGAGACTTGCACAATCAAAGGTTATGGTGGACTTAAGAAGGAAACATAAACAATGTAATTATAAGTTCAAGAAAAATAATTACCAAGCAGGAAATAGAAAAGGTATATTAAAAGCACTTGAAAGCAAAAACAAATATGGTGTATGTGATTTGCAAATAATGGAAAGGATATTGGAGTTAAGTAAAGAAATGGGAAAGACTCCAACACTAATAGATGTAAAGGAAAGATATGGTAGTGGAATAATAACTTTGATGCATAAAAGGTATGGAAGTTATGTCCGATATTGTAAGCAATTAGGACTTGAACCAAACATATCAAATTACAATCCATTATACACAAGAGAATATTTTATAGAGAAAGCATTAAGCAATGAAGCAAACACAAGAATATACACTGTAAATGAAATGAGAGGGTTGTATAATGTGGGATTGAATATAATAAAGTTAAGAGAGATGGTTAAAAAAATTAAAGGAGAAAACTAAAATGAATATAAAAGAATTGATTGAGAAGTTGAAAACCTTTGATGAAGACACAAAGGTTATCGCGAGTTGTGATGAAGAACTAAATACTTTATATGAAGGCTTTGAGGTAACAAGAATAGAAGGATTTGGAAATGCTTGTGTTATCTTTCCTTTAAGTGGAACAGAAGTAGGAGAAGACTATGGCGAATGATAATATAGAGTTGGAAATATGCTTTGATGTTCCAAGAGGGGAAAGCATATATGTTAAATTAAATAATGAAGATAGTAAAAGATTTGTGAAATTGATAAAAGAATATGGAAATGATTTCCAAGTCTTTACTGATTATGAGGAGGAATAAAAATGAAAAAAGAAATAACAATAAAATTAGTCCTTAAAGGAAAACAATTAAAGGCTTGGGAAGATGGACATCTAAGCCTTATAGATGAGATAAGTTCGGCATTAGATATTTCACAAGAAGATGTTGATGTCTTTGAACATAAGGAGATAAAATGAAAAAAGAAATATTGAAAGTATACGAATCGTTCAATGGTTCGTATTGGTATCTCTGCGAGTTTTTATATGAACAAGAAGATGACTATTCTGAACACGACAAGATATATTTTGGATATGCTGTGTTAAGTGGATTGGAACAATTTGCAGAATGGGGAAACATAGCAGAAGCCGAAATACTTAAGGTGTTTGGAAATCAAGTATGGGAAGTCCCTAAGTCTAATTGGAAATTATGTAAGCACTATGATAGAGTGGTTACTGATTTAGGAATAGGCAAAGAAGTTCTTGTAGATGAACAACATAAATTAGAAGGAGGTAATTAAAAATGATATCTGATATTGATTTAACAGAAGATTTTAAACCTTTTAACTTTGAAATCCGAGGAACTATATATTGTAAAGACTGGGAAGAAGCAAGAGATATGTTAGAAGAAATACATAACTTGGATTTCGTGAATGACTTTAGAGTGAATGAACTTGTGGAGGGATATAATGAAACAGAAAAAATATCAAGGCAGTC
>Ga0315284_10005722_pt1 | contig 17688 bp, 24 predicted proteins | sample YL17G09_16_MG_FD_203696 | JGI IMG/M metagenome (GOLD analysis project Ga0315284, IMG submission 203696) | Sediment microbial communities from Yellowstone Lake, YNP, Wyoming, USA - YL17G09_16 | ecosystem: Environmental > Aquatic > Freshwater > Lake > Sediment | place: USA: Wyoming | collected...
AAACTGAAACAGCTCCTTTTAATATAAAATACTGATGTTGTGTCTTGTGTATTTTACTTGTTATTAAAGAGCCTGCTGGCATGAATATTTCCCTAACATAAAGACCCTCTGTAAACCTGTGATTTAAAGGACAGTTTATAATTTCAAAATTATTAGCCATAAACGACTCTAACTCATCAATCTTCTCATCCTTTGTTTTTTCTTCAATTTGTTCAAGCTCTTTGTTTTCTTCCATGCTTTAGGTTATTATGTGTCCCTTACTTATAGATGTACCAAGTTGTATTAATCTAAGTTCTAAAGGTTCTGTTGTTGGGGAAAACGTGGCTTGCACATACATATTCGTATTCCTCATTACCTCTGCTGTTAATAGTCCATTAGTTGTAAATCCTGTTGCTGTTGGAACTATTTTATTTCTTAGAATATTTGCGTACCAAATCCCCTCTAAATTTACAAAACTTGTATCATCCAAGTCAGACGTCTGAATATATGGATAATTATTATAAAAATACACAAAACTTGGCACTAAATTACTTTCTACAGCAAAATTATCATAAACTTTGGGTACTTGTGTTAATATATTTGATGTGAACATTATTGATGAAGGGGAATACGCACCATAAAATCTATTCTGAGCATCTTGATTATGTTCAAAAATTCTGCCTCCTTTAAATGAAAATAATCTATTTTGTAGAGATACAAAGTTTTCTGTTGTGAATGTAAATGATCCTTGCCAATGAGGATATAATTGAGCAGCAGTTCCCAAACAAAAAACCATAGTCTTACCTTGATAGTCTAATGCATCAAATGGATATACTGTACTTGGATAGTCAGGTAGATAACCTTTAGGTGGGTCATCGGAAAGTTTGGGAAGTGATATCAAAAGTTCATCATGCCCTGAATCTACAATAGAAAATATGTAAGGTCTATCCCCAAATGCTTCAATTTCTGCCTTGCTTAAACTTTGATATTTATATGCCCAATTCTTCCAAAACCTTGACATCTTAACATTAGATATCGCATCTAATCCATTATCTGAATATTGAACAACTCTACCATTTGATAGGTCAACAAAGTAAACCTTGCCACGATATTGCACTACTGACTCTGGGCTTATGCAACCATAATTTCCCTTCAATATATTAATTGTACTAATAACCCCTGTGCTTGCACTAAAGAACTGCGTTTTGCCTGTAGAATCCGTTATCTGCGTTTCCCCAAGATACATAGAGTTAATCTCAGAGTTACACAACGCTAACATAACACTTCCCTGACCTTGGTCTTGTACCTTAGATGTTAATTGTAATTTCGTTATTGAACCACAATCATCAGATACAAATGATTCTGAACCTAACCTAAAAGTACTCGAGCCATTTATTTGAGTCCCTGATATATATGTATCACTCCATGTTATATTTGTATTTTTATCTACTTGACCTAATGTAGTAACTATATTAGGCTTGCCTGCATCCGAATCCCATCTTTTCCAATACAAATCATTTGGGGACATTGTATTTGCAAAATAAGTAGCTATAGGAGCAGGCACATTCCTTTGAAGTACAAACGAATCTGATAATATAACACCACTTGTTATAGAATATGACCTTAACAAAGTTTTCGGATTAGATATTCCATATGTTTGACTAAACTCATAATATGGTTCTTGTTCTGATGTTTTATATGGTGTGTATATTTGAAATGCAAATTTTACATTTTTCAATGTACCTATATTAGTATTTCTCAAATGAATATAGTTACCATTCTGTCCAATTACAGGCAATTCGTAAATGTTGCCACTATTATCTAATAAAATACATACATCCCCTTCAGAAAAAGTATACCCTAACCCAGCATAAGCTAGTAGAGATACATCTATTGCTATACCTAAACCAGCTTGTAAATAAAATTTATTTGTATATTCAAACTCGCCTGTGCTTTTTTTAGTAATATAAAATGCAGATGCAGACACAGACTCTAAAAATAATCTTGTCCTTAAATTTAAAGTCTTTACTACTGAATAATAATAAGCCCATTCTGGTATTTCAGTTAAAGCATTTGTATTATTTAAATCCCAATTTATTTTACCATAAGCAGATGTATAATTATAATCTCTTACAGGTGTATTTATACTAAGCCCAGCAATTCTACTTAATACAACAGTCCCAGATGTGTTTGCTGCTGTAGGCACATCCAGTGAAGATATATTTAATTTATATTCTGTATAGTTTGATGTAGTGTTTATATTTTTTAATAAAATAGAGCCTACAATATAAGTCCCATTAAATCCAGTAGAACCACTTATTGTTATATTGTCACCTGCTATTATATCATCTAATGTTACAGTATTAAATTTTAAATATATTAAAGTATTCGAAGTGAAATTTAAAAATGTAGTATTAGATATTACGGATGCAGCCTGTGAAAATACATTGTAAGGTTGTTGATTATTATTTATATTACATACCCCACATTTTCTCATTGCGTAATCGTAAAAAACGATGCCTAATTTGTAAGTTGATTTTTGAGCTAGTACTGAATAATTTTTATCAGAAAATCCAGTAAATGGGACTGTGCTATTAAATCCTCTATCATTTATATTCCAACCAGTTTGACCAAACCTACTCAACATAAAGTTAGCTGCATCTGCCCATGACGCAGATACAAATGTTACACTATCATAAGTAATAGTAGGACTAGGAATAGATAGTGGGCTATTTGCATTTGCTGTACCAGGGTCATAGTTATCTGTCCCATTAATCACATACCACCCTTGCTGATTTCCCCCAAGCCCATTAATAAAAACATAAAAAGAGCAAACAGACCAATTATTCCCATGTTCTCGAAAGTATCCAACTTTTATAGCTGTTGTTGGTAATGATACTATCAATGAATCCAATACTAATCTAGTCCCTAATTTACAATTTAAAGAAGTTTCTTTTGGAGTATCATATCCAACTATATTATTCCCTAAAAAATATCTACTTTTTGATACTTCGTGTGTTTGGGAAAATATGGGAACGTTATCAAAAGGTCTTAGTACATCATCAGATGCTATAGGTTCTCCTGTTATATTGTTATAGTAAGTATATTGTAGTTGAAATAATCCTCCATTATGATTATTAATTTCTTGATTTTGTGCATTATTTGATTTATCCCATGTTTTTACTATAAATGCAGTTGTTCCACCTAAAGGATTCCCATCACTAATTCTTACTATTAAATTAACTTGTATTACCGTACTTGGTATGTTTTGCATATAAGACATTTGTACTAAAATAGCATTAAAATCCTGTGTAGGATTTTTAGAGTTTAATCTACTACCTATGCTATATGTACTAGGTACTGTTATTTCGTTATCATAATATTTAAACTGATAAGCAAATTCAAAAGATTGATATTGTATAAAATTTGTAGTCCCATCGCCAAATATCTTATTTATACTAGGCGAATATGTTGGTGGTGGTTTTATTAATGTTATTTGAGAAAAATCTAATGGGAATATGTATGGCTGCGTGTCTGTAATGTAAGATAAATCATTAGCCTTTATCCCAGAATCTATATTTATTTTTCTAGGCTCATTGTTAATGCCATCTGGAAATGATAATATATTTTTATTAGACACTCTAGCACCATGTATTAAAGAGTCTTTGCTGAAATTTAGTCCTCCTTGAACTTGAGATGATAATAATACATTGTATTGTTTGTTTGTTTCTGTATAATAGCAAACAATTCTGTCTAATCTATTTGGGGATGCATCGTAATTAAAATAAAATATTCTTTTATTTTCTGTATCTTCTACTGAGCCTATTGTAATATAATCATAGGTAGGATTTAATGTACCTATGTTTGTTGTAAGTATAGCGTAATAATTTGGAGATGATATATTTTGAGTGTTAAAAGATACACCAGCACCCGTTGAAATATTTGCACCTATAAACTTTATTGCTATTCTATCTGTTGGTAATAATGTTTGTTGGGGAATTGATGCCTGTAAATTATATGCCACAAAGCCTACGCTACCTATTACAGATACTGTATTTGTTGTAGCTATAGTTATAGGAATGCCTGATAATGGATAAATTTGAATCTCTGCTTTTACTGTTGGGGTAGTAGTAGAACCGCTATTAAGTAATTGGCAATTTATGAACCAACTACCTGCATCAATACCTGTAACACCAGGAATCCCTATGTCAGTCAAATAATTAAGGCTATTAGTGCTTGTTATACCCGTAGCGCCATCAGGGGATGTAGATGGCGTTGTGCCTAATTGAAAGTACCCTCCTACTGGTGAAAAGTCAACATTGAAATAATATATTTGTGCTGATGGAGGTTCGGGAAGTTCTGCATTTCCCCCAACACTCTCAACTACTCCTGTAAATCCTTTATCGGTACTACCTGTTCTAATGTTTTCTGCATTTACCCATTCATTAGTTCCCACTACAAATGGAGAATCATCAGCATTTAATCTTCCTTGTTGTACATCTCCGAAATATTTTTTGTCTGCTTGTCTCATATTGTTTGGGAAGTTCTAAATTATAAATGTCAAATAAACATTGTCTTCTGTAGTTAGATAATAGTATTCGCCATCAAGGCTAAACTTAGTTGCTGTACCTGCATCAAACATTACATAATCATCTAGTGCATACATATCGCTTAAGTCGCTTACTCTTTGCACAATACCATATAAAAAAGGAGAATTATCAAGCACAGTCCCTTCTATTAAGGTTTGAGTTAACATGATTTCCCCTTTCTTTAATATTAAATCCGATAATACCATTATAATAAATTGTATTTAAAATTACAACTTTTATTCTTCAGATTTCACTTCTTCCCCAACATTATTAATACCTTGTTCTTTAATTTTTAAATTTAGGTAATTAAGTAGGGGAAGTCCATGTTTTAATGGTAACTCTTGTAAAAAGCTACTAATTTCTTGTAATGATTTTTCGTCTAATAAAAGTCCTTTTGTTTCCATTTTTTTTGATTTTTTATTGGTTATTAAATATATTTCAAAGATACAAAATTATATAACTATCCTGTATAAATTAAATAATCAGGATATTCGGGTATATCCTCATCTACAATTTCAAATAAATCAGGATGCTCAACTATTGATGGATGTTCTGATAATGGTAAAGTCCAATTGTCTGTCTTGACAATAGTATATGCATGGTCTTCTAATCTACTGCTATTTATAAATCTTATGTATTGCATATTAAGCTGTATAATATTGAACGGTTATTGATGCTGAGTTTGGTGAGCCAGAACCTGATATTATTTGTAATGAATATCCTGTACTTGTAGCATTTATAGTAAGTCCTGCTCTTGAAGCAGTAGCTCCTATCAATCCATTACCTGTAAAGTTGCCACTTCCATAATATAATATTCTGCTATTACCACTTATCCCTGTTGGAGTTAAAGGTGTAGGGCATGCTGAAGGTAAATCCATTACTACAGCAGTTAAAGCACTTCCTGTAGTTGCATAAATCAATTGAACATTAACAGTAACTAGTTTGCCTAATTGTGTCCATCTAAATGTATGTGTAAATGCTCCACTTGGAGGAGTTGTTCCTGTCCATGTAGCACTTCCTGAATAGGTTGCAGTTGTAAAGTCTTTAAATGTTTGGTCTGTAGCATTCGCTGTGGCATTTGTATTATTTGCTCTTACGGTGTATGCTGAAAGAGAGAGGTCTTGCTTTGCTCCTAATTGTGTTTGTATTGCACTAGTAGTTCCCTTTACATAACTTAATTCAGTTAATGAAGGATATGTAGCTGTTGTTAGGGAAGATATGGTACTGCCTGTTGTATTAAAATAAGCTAATTCATTGTTTGTTCCTGTGCCTGTAACAGGATTAGTTAAAGCATTTTGTTTATTATTAAATGTAGTCCAATCTGCTGAAAGCAATGCACCTCTATTAGATGCAGATGCATTAGGTAAATTGAATGTATGGGAAGTTCCACTTGACACTATCGCAAAGTCAGTACCACTAGTTCCCACACCTAATGTTTGTACAGCTCCTGTAAGAGAGTTAATAGCAGTTATGCCTGTCCCTGCCATTATACCACTCTGTTGTGTTACAGTAAGCACTACAGAAGCAGTAGATGGTGGAGGAGAGCCTGCAGGTTCAAATGAAATAAATACAGATGTATCTGTTGTACTCCAAACAAACTCATAATAATCTCCTGCAATAGGGTCTAATAAAAAGTTCCAAGATGGCAACACATGTCCATCAAGAGAACCATGTTTCTTAGGAACTGATACAACACCTGCTGAACCTGCAACATCAACACCATTCTTTCTAAGCCATATAGTAACATCATGTTCTGCTGCTGTTGGATTTCTAAATTGTGCTGACCATTGAATGTTATATATTCCTGTATTAGCTATTGTAACTCTTGAACCACTAACTACTGTAACTTGATTAGATAAATCAGTCACTCCTAATAGCATTGGGTATCCTGTGTTTATAACAGTAGCAAATTGGTCTGTTACATCAGAGAAAGCTCCATAATATCCTAATGGTGTAGGGGTGGCTGTATTGTTAAGTATTCCTGCTCCTGTTAGTGTAAGACCACTTCCCACACTTATTTCTTCCATCACACCTGTACCACTAGAATATCTACCTACAAGTTTACTTGTAGACATAGACGTACTAATAGTACCTGTCCCTGTTATAGTTCCTCCTGATATAAGACCTGCTGTTGCTATTGATGTTACAGTACCACTTCCCGAACCAAGTTCTATCCATGAACTCCCATCATAATAACTAATTTTATTTGTTGTATTATTATAAACTTGTAGTCCTGTAGATGGAGTTGCTATAGCATTTCTTTGTGTTGTAGTTAAACTTGGAAGTAGGAATCCTCTAGTTGTAGAGTCTAATCCTAACAATATAGATGAATTATTAATTATAGCGGCAGGGCTTCCTCCATCAGAAATTCCCACGCCTTTATAACTATTAGCGGCATAACTATTTACTGCTAATATATTATTATTGTTAGAAGCTAAATATACAGGTCTATTATCTATATTGGTATAAACCTTAAAATAAGATGCACCACCTCCCACAGCTTCATTTTCTAGTCCTGCATTAGGTGTATAAAAATTAGGAGCATACACATTTCCTGTTGCTGCTATTTGCCCTATAACATCTAATGGTCTAGCTGGAGTAGCTGTACCTATACCAAGTCTATTATTAGTATCATCCCAAAAGAAGTTAGCATTGTCTTGAGCAATAGTAGTACCATTTGAAAACAATACTGAACCTGCTGTTAAAGATGGTAGATTAAACTTGCCATTAAATGTATTCCAATCATTACTTGATAAATAACCATCTGTAGATGTTGTTGCTTGGGAAATGCCAATAGTGCCTGTAGTTGTAATTGTTCCTCCTGTTATTGGGGAAGTTGTGGCTATTGATGTCACAGTACCACTTCCCCCACCTCCACCAGTAACCCATTGCGTATCATAGTCAGCATTAGATGCCTTGGCTAATACTTGCCCTGTAGTTCCACCTTCAGGAACGCCATTACCCATTTGGTCATCTATATACTTACCATTATTGAGTTCTTTTCTTGATGCTGGCATTTTATTCTATTGAAAAATAATAATCTATTTTTAATGTTGAAACTATATGTATTCTTTCGTTTTTATTAACCTTAGTAATAGTATCTCTTACATATGCTTGCCCTGTCTTTAAAGTAAATTCTCTCGCAGTAATAGGTACATTTACATTGTCAATATCTTCAATGAATACAGTAACTTTTGGGTTATCGCCAGGATTTACTGGTACTATATAAAATGATATTATTTTACTAGGTATGTTGTAATAAGGAGAATATATGTCATTTTTTCCCTGACCTTTAAATACAGGCATATTATATTAGTTTTTAACTGCTGCTGTAAATCCATTACGCAGCGTATTCTTAATGTCAACCAACGTAAGACCACTTAGTCTTGACCTTAGTTGTTTTTTTCTATTATAAAATGAAATAGCTTCTGCTGAATAATCATTGTTAGCTCCTGGAGTTCTTTTCCATTCTTGCCAAGCTCTTATACATTGTATAGCTTGAGTATCTATCTGACTTGCATTGTCTATACTTTGACCATCAGATATGTATTGCAATACCACACTTTTTCTTTCAAACCCAACAGATAATTGTATTTGTCTTCTTTCTTTTACTACCTTATACCCTATTGAAGTACCACCCGTAGCTCCGAAAAATCTACCCGTTGGCTCGCCAAAGTCAGATACATTCCAAAACCAAAAAATTCCCAAACCACCTAGAAACAAATCATTCCCACTATTAACTTGGTTTACATTTGTTGGGGTTGTATAATTTGTAGGAATTGTTGGATGTGTAAACTGACCTTCTTGATTAATGCTTCTTAGTGGGCTTATTGAATTTATATGTGGCAAAGGTTGTAAAACACCTGATGCATAAAATCCCATTGATACATCATCAACAAAGTCTTCAGGCAAGTCAACAGCTCCGTAATCATTTACTGGTAGATGTACTGTGTTAACTATTTTTAGAGTATCAAAAGATAGTTCTCTAAGACAAGTTGCACCATGAATCATATATTCTAAATAATAGTGCATGGGAAGACCTGACTCAATCAATCCCCTGCGTACTATTGTATCTAATGTTGCTAATTTCATTTAATTAACTTGTTTTTTATTAATTTTTATTATTTATACAATACATTACCAACAATAGCTTTAGGGCTAATTCCTTTATATATTTTCATATATTTATTTAAATCTTGCTGAGCCATGTTTTCTAAATATTCCTGAAATGAATCCGTATCTGTTGATTGCGGAATTTTTTCACCTCTTTTTTTAGCCAAATCCTGCATAGCTTTAAATTCTTCACTATTGTCAAATTTATTTTTTAAATCTTTAAAATAATTTTTATCTTCTTCTGAAATATTTGTATTATTAGATAAAAAAGCATCCTTATTTGATTCGTTTAATCCAAAAGCATTAGGAAATATTTTTCTTGGGTCTCTTCCTGTTATTTTATTATTGTCAATATTTTCCAACAAACCGATTTTGTTATATATCATTCCAAGCGGGTCTATTCTTGACTTTCTTAATTTATATTCTTCCAATGTTGGAGTTTCGCCTAAATTTAAACTTCCGCCAGATAAATATCGCATATCTTCTGGTATTTCCGTTACTTCTTGATTCTTAATAACAAGATTTTTTATACCGTCTACTAATCCTTTTGTTGACTTTGACTGTGGTTTTAATTTTGGCATTAACTTGACTTTTGTTGTGATGTAGGAATGTTCTTACTTTCTTCAACTGTAGGGTCAACAAGTTTATCTGGTACAACCTGAGTAGCGTATACCTTGTAGACTTCTTGTATTACTTGCCATTCTTGTTCGGGAAGTATTGGTAGAGGGTCGTAGTCCCCATACATAGAAATATCCATTATAGCTAATCTCATTGCTAATTTTATGTTCGGGAAAAGGGTCTTAAGGTCTTTTGTAAAAATAACATCCATTCCAAAGTTTTCATATCCAACTTGTCCCATCAAATCATTAATTAATGGCTGAGATTTTATTAATGCTCCCTGCCCCATCTGTAATGGAATAAATTCTTTGTCTAAGTCATAGCTTCCCATACTATCATACTTAGGATATATTGCCCAAATACCCATATTTCTAGGAAGTTTTAATGGCTTAATGGGAAGTGACGCTTTGCTTTTCCCATTGTATGAAGTGACATCAATGTCTTCATAAAGCCCAATAGTAGTGCCATTTGGTATAGTTTCTCTTACTGCTGCATTTATTGTTAAATAATCAGTCTTAAGTAATGAATTTATTACCTGCCCACAAGCAAGTTTTATTTCATTGAAGGTTAAACTAGAGCCAGCAGCCCTAGTTCCACCTTCAATTAATTTAATAGCTTGTTCAGCTAATTTATAGATTGTTGTCATTTAGACTTTTTTATTATAAAAAAGATACTATTAGTCTCTAATGTTATTATATGTTGACATTCTATTCCAAAAGTCTGGATACATTTTTTGAAATTCAGGATGTTCTACTAATGCTCTTACTTTAGGATTATTCAATAAAAATTTTGAATTATCTTTTAATGCTCTAGTACTATTTAAATCAGGATGAGATTGTATTTTACTAGAAATATCTTGTATAGCTTCAGCTAAACCTGCAGCTAAATTACCTTGCGTTCTTCCGCCTCTAAATTCTTCTTCAGGACTTTTGCCTTTTGCTTCCATAGCAGCAGATTCAGATAATTGCCCTTCTAATGATGGTAATTGTCTTAATGCTTCTCCTCTGTTACCTCCAAATTTTTTTATAATTTCGTATATCTCAGCTTTTTTTTGTGCAGGAGATGGTGGGATTACTGGTGGGATCATGTTTTTAAATTTTAATTGTTATAAATGATTTATTCCTTGATAATTTTGTTGATTTTTTAATTCTGCAAATTGAGATACCTCTTGGTCGCTTAAGTTTATGCCTAAACTTAATAAAGCCTTTAACAATATCATAGTTATATCATTATTTCTCCATTCTAATTGCCTACTACCTCCTGGATTTGTAACTGGATTATATAATGTTGGATTATAAACAATATTTCTTCCCCCTACAATCGTATATCCATAAATTGGCTTTATTGGTCTTCTCATGTAATTAATAAAACCATCATAAATGTCTTGTCTTGGATAAAGCTGTATTTGATAAAGTACATTTTGATTTGCATCTCTTGTTGTAAACATTTGTGCAACTGGAGCTGTAGGTATAGGGGGATTTATTTGAGAATTAAGTTTGTCGGCTAATTCATCCTCATTAGCCATTTTAATTGAATAAAAGGTATCTCTACCATCTTGTATGTATTGAATTGTGCAATCTAATAAATCATAATAATTTATATCATTGATTGTAGTTCTTCCGTTAGTTGTTGTTGTTGGGGAAAATGTGAACGTCTCTTTAAATGGCTGAAGCGTATCTTTTACTATTTGGGAAGTCGCATATTTAGGCATAATATCATTGAAGTATGCGTTTTGAGCAATGTCAATAATATTAACAGATTCTTCAATTGTGTAGAACGCACCTCTCTCCTTTCTTATCCAAAAGTTTAAATAATCTACAGCTTCTTTTATATTCATTTTAGAGGAAATTTTATCAAATTTAATGTTTCCTCATATAAAAAAAGTTTTTTTAGAGGAATATTTTATACATTGTCTCTACCGAGAATTCTATCTTGCTGTAAAATTACAAACTTTTTATCGTTTATATGATAATGTGCTGCCTTAGAAGAATTATAAAAGACTGTATCACCTTGTTTAGCATTTATTGGTGTTAGGGAAGTCTTGGCATCTCCAATATGCATAATCTGTGAGCTAGTCGCATTCTTTTGTTTCTTCATCCCAGCAGGAACTATGATGTGCCTCTTCTCGTATTCAGTCAGCATCACATATCCATTGACCATTGTGATTTCCCCTTCACGAATAATACCAAACAAGTTTCTTATATCACAAGTGAACAACTCTTTTCCTTCGTACCATATTCTGTTTCTATAGATAGGTTCTTCATGCTCTGTCTTCATGAATAGGTCATATATTACCTTGTATGAGAATATTGCTGTGTCTCCTACTTTTATATTGTTAAGGGAAAACCCCTCATAATCTCTTGTATCACTTATTTGTAAGGGAACTGACACCACTTCCCCAACAATATTAACAACCTCAGATGGGTCTACTGTTGCTCCATTTTGTATGGCAGCTCTTTTCATTATATCAGTAATGTTTTTAGTATACTTTGCTTTTGGATATACTATTATCTTATTTGCTGGAGCTTGTATCATTTTTTTGTCAGTTTATAAGTTTACTAATTATTGTTTATTGTCAGCTTTTAAACTTACTATAAAATGGCGCAAAACTCATTTTAATGCCAAGTTATAGGTTTTGTTTTAATTGTTCTCTATACCATTTCATTCCTTGAATAACTCCAAAATCAAAATCAGTTCTAATATTTCCAAGTTCTTCATCTGCAAACTTTTCTATTTCTTCATCTGATATTTCTTGTTGGGGAAGTTGTTCCATTTCTTTCTTGTGCATTTCTTTGGCTTGTTTGTATATATTATCTGAAAATGCAAATCCAAAATCATAAAATAATTTTTCTTTTAACCATTCTATTGATGTCATAATTAATCTTTTTTAGGTTGTTTAAGTTTAGTTTATTTTGTTTGGGAAGTGGAGGCACTTTAAAACAAAAACTCCTATCCCATATAATATTTTTATTGATATTTTTTTTATTTTGTATCTCATGTGTCAGCTTTCCCCTTACAATCAAGATATAAAAGATAATAAAAGCCCCCCGTATAGAGAATACAGGGGTTGTTTTCCGTTCTTTATTTATCCGTAATTACAATCTTCAATTTCCTATATCGTTTGGGAAATTTTAATATCCTATTAATGTAATACCAATCAGCCATATCCTGCATTACATTGCTTATTTCAACATCTATGTCTTTGTATCCTGGTATAGAACTTCCCCTTAATGTCCCATCAAAAACAACCCATATGTTATACCCTAGTATCGGTATAGCTTGTACAAAGTTTCTTGTTGGGTATCCGTTTAAAATACATTTGATGTGGGGGAAGTCCTTCTGTAATATGTAGTACCACGATTTCCCTTCATCATCATCTTCTTTATACGTTATATACTTAATCATTTCTTTATATCAAATGTTGCATTATAATGCATAAGAATTTGGTCAGTTCTATAGTGCCTTATTATTCCACTATTACACAAAACAACACACCAAATATCATTCTCAAACATCCCCGATGTTTCAACATATATCGCATAACCTTCACAGTTACCTTCTTTAACAACTACAGGAATAGGTGTATTGAATTGCATAATCATTTCTCATCTTCCCTTACAATAAACCAAACATCTCCTTCTGGTGATGACCTAGCGTCTATCCATAAGCAGTTTTTATCATTATACATTTGTCCTACCCCTCCTCCATTACTTATCATCAACACATCTCCTGCTTTATAAACATCTTCATAATCCTTTGAAACTTCTACTACTTCTACTTTTTGTAGTTCTAAGTTAACTAACTCAATACCTGAAGTTGTCTTATAATTTTCATCAGATACTGGACAAACTAACATTTTTTTGCCCATCGGCTCAAACTTTTGCATATACTTTATTTTATTGATTTTATAAATTCGTCACCTTTATTAATAATCTCTATTAGTGTCTCTATTTTTTTTGAAGAAATAACTCCATCAACTTTTTTATTGTTCCAATATTCAGAATATTTTTCTCTTGAAATAGCGTTCCATGTGTCAGTATAAATGTTATAATGAAATACTAAATCGTAAAAAATATCTTTCATAGTTTTAAAAATTAAAATTCTTGGTCAGTTGTAACTTCCCAATCAAGCTCGTCTTCGCTTTCTGCACCTTCCCCTCCCCATGCTAGCGAACATAATAATATCGTTTTCCGTTGTTCCATAGTACAAATCCATCAAGTTTTATTGTTTCCATAATTTTTGTTAGCACTTCATCAGATACTACTTGAGCATCTTTTCTAAATGCATTTCTAACTGTAGCTGTAGACTTTACTCCAACAGCTAAAGCTATTTCAATATCTTTTAATTCACATTTATCAAAATGAGTATCCATTTCTTTTTGAAATGCAGAAAAACTAACCTGTCTATAATCGTTTACTTGTATCATTAATCTTTTTTAGGTTTAAAAAAATCCTCCAGTATGGAAATACAGAGGAGTATAACTTTAATCAAATCTTTATCCGTAGCAAATCTAATTTACATTATTTTATTTACCAAAATTATTTTATAAAAAATAATTAGTAATATTGCGAATGGCTAAAAAGAAGGTAAATAGTGTTGGGGAAGTTGTGGCATATGTTCCCAAACCTGATACGAAAATATACGTTTATATCCAAAAGAGATACGCAAAACTATTTCCAATACCTTATAAATTTAAATCAAATTATCAATCACTAATTCCCCTACTCAATGAAAAAGCAAGAGTACATTAATTTAAAAAAAACAAACACTATGGCATTAATCTACAAGTACTACTTCGAAAAATTTGACAGCAAAAAACATAAACCACTCCTAAGTGAGCAAGAGTTTTATACCTACATACAAATGACATCAGACTTAAATCAAATAGCAGTTAAAGTGTTAAACCACTACGACCAATACTATTCAGTAACCACAATTTTTGACAAAGAAGGAAACGTAATTAGTTACTCCTAAAAAAAATATTTTTGGTGGTTTGAAAATCTTGTTTATCTTTGGGGTGCTAAAGACCAACTTTGAATGATTTATAAAAACAATTTATTAAAATATTGGGTAGTGCCTGCTGGTATCATCTCTGCTTTTCTATAAGCACAAGTTGTGTACTTTAGCAACAGTAGGCATTACCCTTAACTTTTTTATTATGGCAAAAGACCCAGCATTTTTATTTTATCCTAATGATTGGATTGGTGGAACTATGGGCATGACTTTTGAAGAAAAAGGTGCTTATATGGAGTTATTAATGACTCAATTTAATCGAGGTCATATGACCACACATATGATAGGTCAAGTAGTTGGTCAAATTTGGGAGAAAATACAAGATAAGTTTATAAAAGATGAAAATGGTTTATGGTATAATCCAAGATTACAAGAAGAAAAAATTAAGAGGCAAAACTTTACAACATCTAGGAATAACAACCGTTCTGGTAAAAATCAATATACAAAAAATAACAAAAAAAACAAAGAAAAAGAAGTAGGTCATATTGATGCTCATATGACCAATCATATGGAAAATGAAAATACACTAGTAATAAATGATAATAAAAATAATATTGTAACAAAAAATTCAAATTTAAATCGACAGCCAAATATTCCAACCAAAGAGGAAGTTTGGGAAGTTTTCCAAAGGTCTGGTGGAACAAAAGAAATGGCTAAATCATTTTATGAAAAATATGAATCTGTAGGATGGATTACAAATACAGGAGCTATTACAAATTTTATTCCATTAGCAAATAGATTTATTTCAACTTGGAAAACTATTGAAGATGACAAGAAAAAGAAAAATGAACCAGTTGATTCTACAAAAGTTAAATTAAATTTTAAAAATGGTTATTGAAAATTTACCACCACAGTCCTTAGAAATTGAAGAAGCAATTTTGGGAGCATTAATGATTGACAACTCTGCTTTAAACTTGTCGATGTCAAGATTAGGGGAGGATATGTTTTACAAAATGGATTTTAAGGCTGTTTTTAAGGCTATAGAGGCACTTTATGACAAGGGGCAAGGTGTTGATATCATTTCGGTGTCAGAGGAGCTTAAAAGGCAAAATAATTTAGAGCTTGTTGGGGGAGCTTATGGGGTTATGAAAATAACCAACGGAGTAGTTAGTTCTGCGAACATAGAAAATCATATTTTGATTTTAGCTGAAAATTATCTTAAGAGGGAAATGATAGGCATCTGTCACGAGTCATTTACTAAGGCATATTTGTCAGAAACTGATGTGTTTGACTTGATTAGCGTTACGGATAGCAGAATTTCAAAGGCTCAAGAAAAGGTAGTTAAGGGTATGTCTAAGGATATTGCATTCTATGGTCTTAAGGTTTTAGAGCAACATAGTACAGTTAAGCAAACGGGAATTTTAGGTATAAAGACAGGAATTTTTGAATTAGACAAGGCAACTAACGGTCTCGTTTCCCCTGACTTAATAATTATTGCTGCAAGACCAGGAGCAGGAAAGACAGCTTTATGTTTGTCGGTTATGTATAATACTTCTGTTGTTGGGGAAGTGCCATGTGCCATTTTTAGTTTGGAGATGGATGGAGTACAGCTTGTTAGAAGGATGGCTTCTATAGACACAGGCATTCCACATGAGAGAATTAGGAATGGTTACACTACAGATGATGAAGAAAAGAAATTAATTGACTCTGTAGAAAGAATAACTAATAGCAAAATTTATATAGAAGACAAGACGAGCATGAACATTAGGGACATTAGGACTAAGGCATCTGTACTTAAGAAAAAACATAACATTGGGTATATCGTAGTTGACTATATTCAGTTGATGTCTGGGACTGATGTGAAGGGGAAAAACAGGGAGCAGATTGTTTCTGATATTAGTAGAGGCTTGAAGTGTATTGCTAAAGAATTAGAGATACCTGTAATTGCTTTAAGTCAATTAAACAGAGCTGTAGAGCAAAGACCTGATAAGATGCCACAACTTAGTGACCTTAGAGAGTCAGGAGCAATTGAGCAGGATGCAGACAGTATTTTATTTCTAATGAGACCCGAATACTACAATATGACTGAACCTGTTAATTTTAAAGACCAAGAATTTCCCGTACAAAATCTAGCAATATGCTCTATAGCAAAAAATAGACATGGAAGTACAAAGAATATCCCAATGGAATTCATAGGCAACACAATGAAATTTAAAACTCATTACTTAACTTTACAGAACGAGAATACAACTATCAAGTCTGATGGACTTCCGTTTTAACACTAAACAATGGCTTACAATTCAACAATCAAGCAGAAAAAATGCAAATGTGGATGCGACAAATATCCAACTTTAGGATATAAAGGTTATTATATTCATCATTTCCCAAAAGATAACAATAAACAACCTGCATTAATAAAATTACATAGAATATCAAAAGTCAAAAGCGATTATTTAAAATTAGCTGATATTCTTTTTTCTAAATTTATTAAGAAAAGAGATGCAGATAGTCAAGGAAACATTGAATGTGTTTGCTGTTTGCGAACAATGAACATAAAAGACAAAGACAAAGAAGGGGATATGATTGTTAATACAATGCATTTTGTTTCACGAGGAACATATAGTTTAAGATTCTCTGAAGTTAATTGCCATGCAGGATGTTGTTATTGTAATGCTGATATGCATAACGAACCAGAAGGATTAGCATATAGAAGATTTAGAAATTATTTAGTTAGTTGTGTTGGGGAAGATGAGGTTAAAGAAATGGAGCTACAAAAAAGAAATATAAACAAGCTAACAGAAGGAGATTTGATAGCTATTATTGAAAAGTACAAAAACTAATATTATGCAAAGAGTAATAAATTTTAGTGGAGGAAGAACTTCGGCTTATATGACCATACATGAATATAAAGAAGGGGATTTAGTTTTATTTTGTGATACAAGCAGGGAACACCCTAAAACTTATAAGTTTATTAATGATTTTGAAGCAAATGAAAACATTCCTATAATTAGATTACAATATGAAGGTGGGTTTAGAAATCTATTAGAAAAGACAAAGCAAATTCCAAACAACTTTAAAAGATTTTGTACAGTTGAATTAAAAATAAAAACTGCAAGAAGATACTTAAGAAGTTTAGGTATAACTCAATATGAAAATTTAATTGGATTTAGATACGATGAACCATTAAGAGTAAAACGAAGGAAAAAAATGTGGAAGACCGTTACAGACGCTTTTCCATTATACGAAAAACAAATAGACAAGGCAATCGTAAATGACTATTGGTCAAAAAAATCTTACAACCTTGAAGTGCCATCTATACTTGGAAATTGCACTTTGTGTTTTATGAAAGGGAAGAATGCAATAATAAATATACTTGCAAATTACCCAGAACTTGCAGACGAATGGATATTAGATGAAAAAAGAAACAAAGAAATTG
>Ga0315284_10005723_pt1 | contig 17688 bp, 19 predicted proteins | sample YL17G09_16_MG_FD_203696 | JGI IMG/M metagenome (GOLD analysis project Ga0315284, IMG submission 203696) | Sediment microbial communities from Yellowstone Lake, YNP, Wyoming, USA - YL17G09_16 | ecosystem: Environmental > Aquatic > Freshwater > Lake > Sediment | place: USA: Wyoming | collected...
TTGCCAATGTAAAAATGAGTATACTTTACAAAATAATATCTATAAAGACATTGGGGATATTAAAGATGTCTATATCCTTGTTTGTCCTATTTGTGGATTTAGACATAGTATTTATATTTCAATATTAGATTTTGAAGTAAAAAATCTTAATAAACTTACGGAATTACATTTAAAAGATGTTTCAAGTTCTTCTTCATCGTCTTCTAGTTCTAGGTCATCTTCATCTTCTAGTTCATCTTCAGGTTCTATAACTTATCTTTATACTGATTATTGGAATTTAAATCAATCTTCTTCAAGTTCGTCCAGTTCTTCTTCTAGTTTATCTTCTTCATCTTCTAGTATGAGTTCAAGTTCTAGTAGTTCATCATCTTCTTCCAGCAGTTCATCTTCTATATCTTCTTCTTCCAGCTCAAGTTCATCTTCTAGTTCATCATTTAGTTCTTCTTCTAGCAGTAGCAGTTCGTCTAGTAGTTCTTCCAGTTCTTCTAGAAGCAGTTCTTCTAGTTCTTCAAGCTCATCTTCAAGTTCCTCTAGAAGTTCAAGTTCTAGCAGTTCTAGTTCTTCTAGCTCAAGCAGTTCTAGAAGTAGTTCATCTAGCTCTAGTTCTTCTAGTAGTTCTAGTTCTAGTAGCAGAAGTTCTTCTAGTAGCTCTAGTTCAAGTTCGTCTAGTTCTTCCAGTTTTTCGTCTAGTTCTAGTTCATCGTCTAGCAGTTCTTCTTCAAGTAGGAGTTCTTCTAGTTCTTCTTCGAGTAGTTCGTCTTCTAGTAGCTCATTCAGTAGTAGTTCAAGCTCAAGTTCATCTTCTTCCTCTAGTTCAAAAAGTTCTTCAAGTTCTAGTTCTTCTAGCAGTTCTTCATCAAGTAGTTTTAGTTCTTCTTCGTCATCTAGTTCTAGCAGTAGTAGTAGTTCTAGGAGTTCATCTTCGTCTTCTTCCTCTTCATCTAGCAGTTCAAGTTCACTAAGCAGTTCTTCGAGTTCTAGCTCTTCCAGTTCAAGCTCTAGCTCTAGTTCATTTTCATCGTCTTCATCGAGTTCTAGTAGTTCTAGTAGCAGTAGCCGCAGTTCTTCTTCTAGTAGTTCGTCGTCGTCTAGCAGTAGTTCATCATTCAGTTCATCGTCTTCATCGTCTTCATCTTCTAGTTCAAGTTCATCAATGGAAAGCTCTTCATCATCTTCTTCTAGCTCTTCCAGTTCTTATAGTAGTTCGAGCAGTTCGTCTAGTTCGTCTTCCTCTAGTTCATTTAGTTCATCAAGCAGTTCGTCTTCATCTAGTAGTAGTTCGTCTTTTTCTTCTTCTTCTTCGTCATCTAGTTCCAGTTCGTCTTCTTCTAGCAGGAGTTCTTCTTCTTCCTCAAGTAGCAGTTCGTCATCTAGTAGTAGTAGAAGTTCATCTAGTTCGTCTAGTAGCTCTTCATCGTCTTCTTCTAGTTTTAGTAGTTCTTCTAGTAGTTCTTCCTCTAGTTCAAGTAGTTCTGTTTCTTCTAGTAGTTCGTCAAGTAGCTCTTCATCTTCAAGTTCGAGCAGAAGTAGTTCTTCTAGTTCTTCATCAAGTTCATCGTCTTCATCGTCCTTTTCATCTTCTTCGAGTAGCTCGTCTAGTTCTAGTTCATCATCTAATTCTTCTAGTTCGTCAAGTAGTTCGTCATCTTCGTCCAGTAGTTCTGTTTCAAGTTCTAGCAGTAGTAGCAGTTCTTCCTCGAGTTCTAGTTCATCACAAGAAAGTTCTTCTTCTAGTAGCTCTTCAAGCTCTAGCAGTTTCAGTTCTAGTTCTTCCAGCAGTAGTTCAAGTAGTTCTTCCAGCAGTTTTTCAAGCAGTTCTTCTAGCAGCAGTTCAAGTAGCTCTAGTAGTTCTAAATCTTCTTCTTCAAGTAGCAGTAGTTCGTCAAGCAGTAGTAGCAGTTTTTCTTCCAGTTCTTCTTCGTCGAGTTCTAGTAGTTCGTCTTCTAGCATGAGTTCTTCTAGTTCCTCGTCTTCATCATCTAGTTCGTCTAGCAGTAGCAAATCGTCTAGTTCTTCTTCGTCGTCATCTAGTTCAAGTTCATCTTCGTTTAGTTCTAGTTCTTCATCATCAAGTAGTTCATCTTCCAGTTCTAGTTCACGAAGTAGCAGTAGTTCTAGCAGTTCTAGTTCGTCTTCGTCATCTTCTTTTAGTAGTTCTAGCTCATCTTCGTCTAGCAGTTCATCTTCGTCAAGTTTCTCTTCGTCGAGTTCCTCAAGTTCAAGCTCTAGCTCTAGTTCGAAATCAAGTTCTTCTAGTAGTTCATCTAGTTCATCTTCTTCTTCATCTTTTTCAAGTAGTTCTTCTAGTTCATCTTCTAGCTCCAGTTCGTCATCATTTAGTTCTAGCTCTTCTTCAAGTTCGAGCAGTTTTTCGTCATCGTCTTCAAGTTCATCGAGTAGTAGTTCGAGTTCTTCAGTTAGTAGTTCTTCAAGTTCAAGTAGTTCGTCATCTTCAAGTAGTAGTTTTTCATCATCGTCTAGTAGCAGTTCATCGTCATCTTCTTCCAGCTCATCTTATAGCAGTTCAAGCAGTAGTTCTGTATCCGGTATTGAGAATTATTCCCGGGAAACAGATGTAGCTTTACAAACAAATGATATTCAATTGGCCACTCTATTTACTGAAGCAGAATATACTACAGTTTCTACTAACAATGAACAATATGTAGAGCAAAATGTTACTAATACTTACGCTACTTTCTTATTTAAAAATCAGAATCCTACGCAAACAGAATTTACTTTATTATGGAATGGGCAATCATCAATTTCTCCTAAAGTTCGTGCTGTTTATTTGCAAGTCTGGAATGTAGATGGGAATACATGGGATACTTTAGATGAAGAAAATAATGTAGATGAAAATATTGATTTCGATTTAACAGCAACAGTAGATACAGATTTAGACCACTATTTTAACGCAGACGGCTGGATAGCGTGTAGAATTTACCAGCGGAAGGTATAATGGCAACTAAATTTTATTTACCATCATCAGGAGCGGCAGATATAACTCCAGCTTATAGTACAAGTTGGTATGCGGCGGCCTCTGCTGGCTTAGGTAGAATAAATACCTCTACTACTAAAGCTAGTACAGCTATGGCTACAGCTTCTCACGATGATAATAGTTCAGCTGTCAGAACTTTCTATTTCGGTCAATGGATTTCCCCTGCTCTTGCCGCTCAAACTATTCAAGCTCAGACCGTTGGTTTATCTATAAAAGTTTCTGAAGCGGCAACAGCAAATCTTAATTATCTGTATTGGATAATTCGTGTTGTTCAATCTGATGGCGTAACATATAGAGGTACACTCGTTGCTTACAATGCCGATGATACAGTAGCTCCTGTTACTGGTTCTGAAGCTAGTAGATATGATTCTGCTACTTCTTCATCTTTAGCTGTTACAGAGGGGGATAGAATAGTTATAGAAGTAGGTATGGGCGGTGACCCACCTCCGGGAGGTACTCACGATACTGCCATGATTTTTGGTGATAATGCGGCTAATGATTTGGCGGCCTCAGATGGTGATACTGATATTGACAATCCATGGGTTAATTTCGGAACGGATACTATAACTTTTTATACAAGTTCTTCTAGTTCTTCTTCAAGTTCAAGTAGTTCCTCAAGTAGTAGTAAGAGTAGTTCTAGTAGTTCTTCTTCTTCATCATCAAGTAGTTCATTTTCTAGTTCTAGTTCTTCATCTAGTAGTAGCTCAAGTAGCAGTTCATTTTCAAGTAGTTCCAGTAGCAGTAGTTCTAGTTCATCCAGTAGTAGTATGAGTAGTTCGTCTTCATCTAGTTCTTCATCATCCTCAAGTAGTAGTATAAGTAGTTCTTCTTCATCTTCTTCCTCTAGCAGTTCGAGTTCATTTAGTTCTTCTTCTAGTAGTTCATCCAGTTCTTCTTCGAGTAGTAGTGTTAGCAGTAGTTCCTCCAGTTCCAGTTCAAGTTCTTCTTCATCAAGTTTCTCATCAAGTTCGAGTTCTTCATCTAGTAGTTCTTCAAGTTCTTCTTTTTCATCGTCAAGTAGTAGTTCTTCTAGCAGTTCGTCTTCATCGCAAAGTATCGAAATTAGTTCTTCTTCGTCTAGTTCTTCTAGCAGTTCTTTCAGTTCTTCATCATCGTCGTCTTCCAGTTCGTCATCTTCAAGTAATTCATCTTCAAGCTCTTCTAGCTCCAGTTCATCATCAAGTTCGTCATTTTCTTCTAGTTCTTCTAGTTCTTCAAGTTCATCATCCAGTTCTTCTGTTAGTTCTTCATCTTCAAGTTCTTCAAGTAGCTCTTCTTCATCAAGTAGTATAAGTTCATCTTCATCATCTTCAAGCTCTAGCTCTTCAAGTAGTAGTAGTACTTCTACAGCGGCCGTATTAAAAACGGATTTATGGGAAGTTACTTTTGGTAAATCGTCATCATCGTCTAGTAGTTCTTCCTCATCTAGTAGTAGCCGGTCGTCTTCTAGCTCTTCTTCATCTTCATCTAGCAGTAGTTCTTTTAGTTCCTCTTCTTCATCTAGTAGTTCTAGCAGTTCAAGTAGTAGTCAGAGTTCTTCTAGTAGTAGTTCGAGTAGTAGTTTCAGTTCTTCCTCTAGTAGTTCTTCATCTTCGTCTAGCAGTTCTTTTTCAAGCAGTTCAAGTAGTTCTTCTTCATCAAGTTCTAGTAGTAGTAGTTCATTTTCTAGTTCTTCTAGTTCTTCAAGCAGTTCCTCATCAAGTTCGTTTAGTTCTTCTTCATCATCTAGTTCGTCTTCATCTTCTAGCAGTAGTTTTAGTAGCTCGTCATCGTCATCTTCTTCATCTAGCAGTTCAAGCAGTCTGAGTTCTAGTAGCAGTTCTAGCTCTTCATCATCTTCTAGTAGTTTCAGTTCTAGTAGCTCTAGTTCTTCATCATCGTCTTCTTCGAGTAGTAGAAGTTCTTCTAGTTCTTCAAGTAGTAGCTCATCTAGTTCAAGTTCATTTAGTTCTTCAAGTAGCTCTAGTTCCTCTTCTTCTAGTTCTAGTTTTTCTAGTTCGTCTAGCTCAAGTTCTAGCAGTTCTTCAAGTTCGAGTTTAAGTTCTTCGTCGAGTTCATCGAGTAGCAGTAGTTCTTCAAGCTCTTCTAGTATTTCGAGTAGTTCTTCTTCATCTAGTTCATCTAGCAGTTCTAGTAAATCATCATCTTCATCGTCAAGTAGTAGTTCTAGTTCCTCGTCTAGTAGTTCGGTAAGTTCTTCAAGTAGCAGTAGTAGTTCTAGCTCAAGTTCTTCTTCATTTTCGAGTTCATCATCTTCCAGTAGTTCTTCTAGTAGTTCAAGTAGTTTTAGTTCTAGCAGCAGTTCAAGTTCTTCGTCATCTTCTAGTAGTTCTCAATCGTCAAGTTCAAGTAGTTCTTCGAGTTCCAGTAGTAGTTCATCTTTCTCGTCTTCCAGTAGTTCTTCATCTTCGTCAAGCAGTTCAAGTAAAAGTAGTAGTTCTAGTAGTTCATCTTCTTCGTCATCGTCAAGTTCTTTCAGTTCATCATCGTCATCATCTTCTTCGTCTTCAAGTAGTTCTTCTTTAAGTAGCTCTTCTAGTTCCAGTTCTAGTAGTAGCAGCAGCTCTTTTAGTTCTTCCTCTTCTAGCTCATCAAGTTCTTCCTCAAGTAGTAGTATGAGTTCTTCCAGTAGTTCGAGTTCGTCATCTTCTAGCAGTAGTTCAAGTAGTTTTAGTTCGTCTAGTTCATCAAGTTCGTCTTCATCTAGTAGTTCTTTTTCATCTTCAAGTTCTAGCAGTAGTTCGTCTTTTTCTTCATCTAGTAGTTCAAGTTCATCTTCATCGTCTTCTTCTAGTATTTCTAGTTCATCGTCATCTTCAAGCAGTAGTAGTTCCAGCAGTTCGTTCTCATCTAGTAGCTCTTCTTCTTCTAGTAGCTCGTCTAGTAGTATTTCTTCTTCGTCTTCTAGTTCATCATCAAGTAGTTCATCATCAAGTAGTTCTTTTAGTTCTAGTAGTTCGTCTTCTTCGTCTTCATCAAGTAGTTTTTCCTCTTCATCTAGTTCTTCTTCTTCCTCTAGCAGTTCTTCTAGTTTTTCTAGCTCTAGTAGTTCCTCATCAAGTTCATCTAGTAGTAGTTCTTTTAGTTCTAGCTCTTCAAGTAGTAGTTCTTCATCAAGTTCTTTTAGTTCAAGTTCTTCATCTTCGTCTTCATCGTCTAGTAGTAGCAGTTTTTCAAGCTCTTCTAGTAGTTCTAGTTCCTCCTCATCTAGTTCTACTTCAATGAGTGGAGTTTCGAGTTCGTCTAGTAGCAGTTCCTCAAGTTCTAGTATAAGTTCTAGTTCTTCAAGTTCCAGTAGTTCATCTTCTTCAAGTAGCAGTAGAAGTTCGTCTTCATCTTCATCGTCCAGCAGTTCTAGTTCAAGCTCACAGAGTAGCTCTTCTTCGTCATCGTCTTCCTCTTCTTCATCATCTAGTAGTATAAGTTCGTCTAGTTCGTCTTCATCATCTTCATCGTCTTCATCGTCTCTTAGTAGTAGTTCTTCGAGCAGCAGCAGTTCGTCTAGTTCCTCAAGTTTTAGTAGTTCCAGTTCTTCTTCTAGTTCTTCTAGCTCTAGTAGCCAAAGTTCTTCAAGTTCTAGCTCTTCCTCTAGTAGTTCTTCATCTAGTTTTTCGAGCAGTTCTTCATCTAGTAGTTCTTCATCGAGTAGTAGTTCTAAGTCTTCATCTAGCAGTAGTTCATCGAGCTCTAGTTCTTCATCTAGTTTCAGTTCTTCGAGTAGTAGTTCCTCTTCTTCCAGTTCGTTTAGTTCTTCTTCTAGTAGCTCGTCGTCTTCATCTAGTAGTTCATTCAGTTCTTCTTCATCTAGTTCAAGTTCGTCATTTTCTTCTTCTAGCAGCAGCAGTTCTTCCTCATCATCTAGTTCGTCTAGTAGTATATCGAGTAGTTCTAGTTCTTCGAGTAGTAGCTCTTCATCTAGTTTATCTTCATCCTCTAGCTCTTCAAGTAGCTCTTCAAGTAGTTCGAGTTCTGCATCTTTATCTGGGGCAAGCAGTAGTTCTTCATCGTCTAGTAGTTCCAGTAGCATGAGTTCCAGTTCTTCTAGTAGTTCTTCGAGTAGTTTCAGTTCTTCCTCCAGCTCATCTTCCTCTAGTTCGTCTTCATCTAGTTTATCTTTATCTTCTAGTTCTAGTTCCAGCAGTTTCAGTTCTTCTTCGTCAAGTAGCTCAAGTTCTTCTAGTTTTAGTTCTTCATCATCAAGCAGTTCTAGTTCTTCTAGTTTTAGTTCTTCATCCAGTAGCTCTTCTAGTAGTAGCAGTTCTTCTAGTGCTAGTATGTCTAGTAGTTCTTCGTCTTCCTCAAGTAGCTCTAGCAGTAGTTCCTCGAGTTTTTCTAGTAGCAGCTCATCTTCTAGTTCTTCATCATCTTCAAAGAGTAGTTCGTCTTCCAGTAGTTCTTCATCTAGTTCTTCCAGTAGTTATAGTAGTAGCAGTTCTTCAAGTTCTAGTTCTTCTTCTTATTCATCTAGCAGTTCCTCGAGTAGCTCTAGTTCGAGTTCAGCTTCTATATCTGGGAGCAGTAGTTCCAGCTCTTCTAGCAGTTCTTTTAGTTCAAGTAGCTCCTCAAGTTCTAGCTCATCCAGCAGTAGTTCATTCAGTTTATCTTCATCCTCTAGTTCTTCTTCATCCTCTAGTTCTAGCAGTAGTAGCAGTACTTCAATGTCATCTTCTAGCTCGAGTTCTACTAGTGGTGTATTACATATATACAGAATAAAAATAAATGAGTACTGTGCTCAAACAATTAGATATAGAACTTATATACCTATTTCTTTGATTGCAGTAAAAGAATATGCGTGGCAAGATATTTTCCCTGATGAGTATACTAGTCAAAGAATTAAAATTAGAAATAGCGAGGATTAAATGAGTAAATTTATAAAATCTAATGTAAATATAGATAAAAATAAACTTCTAACTGAATTCGAACAAAACGTTGTAGAAATATCACTAAAATATGGCGGAAGAAAATTGATACATAAAGAGTTAAAGCCTCTAAAAAATGATTATATCCACGATTTTGACCGTGGAACAGTGCAACATACACCTAAATGCCGAAATTATACGTTTCATAAAGTTGTAATTCCTGATGGAACTGTAATAAGGAATTCTAATTTTTCTCAAAAAGAGCCTCATACAGTAGCTATAATTGGAAATTTTCTACATTTTATAGAATGTAATTTAACTAACGTTGAAATTGCCGACAACTGGATAATAGAAGATTGCAATACGGCACAAATTAGAAAAATTAAAAAATATGAAATTGACAATGAGGGGAAGAAAGAGATAATTGTGTCTCATCAAGTAGAACAAAAAGACAAAACCTTCTTAGAAATTAATGAAGATAAAATAACCGTATTAGAAGATGATTATGACAATTTTAATTTAGGAATATCAGAGGTATCTAATGGCTCTTAATGCAGCTACAACATGGGAAGTTAGAACTACAGGGGCCGATACCAATGGTGGAGGCTATTATATTAGAGATGCGGTCAATGGTATTGATTACACTCAGCAAGACGCAGCGCAGTTATCATTGAGTGATGGTTATTTTACTAGCGGAACTACATTTATATCTGATACAGGGGGATTTACGCATGCTATGGAAGGAAATTTAATAAATATCGCCAGTGGCACACATTTTACAGCTGGTTTCTATGAGATAGTTACATACACCGATTCTAATACTGTAGTTCTAGATAGAGCTCCAGCTTCAGAAGATACTTCCGCGCATAAAGATGCGGTATTTAAAGTAGGAGGAGCGTTGTTAACTATATCCAAAGCTACGGATAATAGTGCCGCGTCTAATATTGTTTACGTTCAATCTGGAACATATGCTGAACAGATAACTTTTGTTGTTAGTACTCTAAAAATAATAGGATACATAACAAATAGAACTACAACTCCTTTTGGAACAGATAGGCCTTATATAAATGGAAGTAGTGCTAGAAGTTATTGTTTTACAGATAATGGTTCTACTAGTGGTTTCAATCTATATCATCTCAGATGCGCTAATGCTACTTCACATGGAATATATGTTCAAGGAAATAACGCATGGGGTACTTTAGTAAATATTAAAAGTTCCAATAATGGAGGGTCTGGAATAGCGGTGCAAGATTATGGTGTAGGAGAATGTGCTTTTGTTTCTTTATTGAATATAGAATGTAACAACAATACAAATTACGGTATAGCGAATGGAGACCGAGGTTTAGCATGGGATTGTGATTATGGCTCTTATTATCATGACAACGGGTGGGGTGGCGCAGTTACGGGAAGAAGTAATAATGCATTCTGCTGTATCTATGAAAGCAACACAGGCCACGGTTATAATGCCGCTTGGGGATATGGAAGTACCTCGGTTAAATTCTGCATAGCTTATAATAATACAGGGTCTAATGTAGACGGATTTACTCAGTCAGGTGGAACGTGTAATAATAATTGTGCTCTTGCTAATGCTAGATACGGATTTACTGCAAATACTACAGCACAATCTTACACTGCATTTAATTTTAATTGCTATCACGATAATGGGGGAGCGACTGAAATAAATGGATGGACTGCAGGTCCAAATGACATAGGAGACCAAGACCCTTTATTTACAGACGCGGCTAATGGCGATTTTTCATATCAAGCTGGAAGTCCAGCTCTCGATGCAGGTGTAAATAACTTGGTTTTTTAATATGAATATTGGAGCAAGACAGAACGCTGGTTGGAATATAGGAGTTTGGCAAGATGAGCCAGAGGCTTCATCTAGTTCCTCTTCTTCAAGTTCCTCCAGTTCCAGTAGTTTTAGTTCTTCATCTAGTTCTTCTAGTAGTTCATCATCTAGTTCAAGTTTCAGTTCTTCGTCATCTTCAAGCAGCTCGAGTTCGTCAAGTAGCAGAAGTTCTTCAAGTAGTAGTTCATCGTCAAGCTCGAGTTCGTCAAGTAGTTCATTTTCATCATCCAGCAGTTCTTCGAGCAGTAGTTCTTCTAGTTCTAAATCGTCTAGTTCCAGTAGTTCGAGCAGTAGTTTGAGTAGTTCCTCCAGTTCGTCGTCTAGTTCAAGTTCTTCATCTAGTTTCAGCTCCTCTAGTAGTTCTAGTTCGTCTTCATCAAGCAGTTCTTTTTCATCTTCCTCTAGTTCTTCTAGCTCGTCGAGTTCGTCTTCCTCTAGTAGTTTTAGTAGTTCTAGTTCTTCATCTTCTAGTTCCAGTAGTAGTTCAAGTAAATCGTCATCTTCTTCTTCGAGCAGCAGTTCAAGTAGTAGTTCATCTTTTAGTTCTTCTAGTTCAAGTTCCAGCTCTAGTTTTAGTTCCAGTAGTTCATCGTCATCTAGTAGCCAGAGTTCGTCCTCCTCTAGTTCGAGTAGTTCATCAAGTTTAAGTTCCTCATCGTCAAGTTCCAGTAGTAGCTCTAGTTCCTCATCTTCATTAAGTTCTTCATCTTCAAGTAGTAGCAGTTCCAGTAGTAGTTCCTCATCCTCTAGTTCTTTTTCTAGTAGCTCTTCTAGTTCTTCTAGTAGCTCATCTTCGAGTTTTAGTTCTTCTAGTTCCTCAAGCAGTTCCAGTTCTTCAAGTTCGAAGAGCAGTAGTTCTTCTTCATCATCCAGTTCCAGTTCTTTTTCATCATCCAGTAGCTTATCGTCGTCTAGTTCGTTTTCTTCCAGTAGTTCGTCATCGAGTAGTAGCTCAAGTTTTTCTAGTAGCTCCAGTTCATCCAGTAGTTCTAGTAGTAGTAGTAGTTTTTCATCCAGTTCTTCAAGCAGCAGTTCTAGTAGTAGTAGTTTTTCTTCCAGTAGTTCCTCATCTTCTTCAAGTTCTAGTTCTACATCGTTAAGTGGGGTCTCTAGTTCCAGTAGTTCAAGTTCTTCGAGTTCAAGTTTCAGTTATAGTTCCTCGAGTTCTTCCAGTAGTAGCTCTTCTCATTCATCTAGCAGTTCTAGTTCATCGAGTAGTTTTAGTAGTTCCTCATCATCTTCAAGTAGTTCTTCATCCTCTAGCAGTTTTAGTAGTTCCAGTAGCTCTTCTTCGAGTTCTAGTTTTTCCAGTAGTTCTAGTTCCTCAAGCAGTTCATCTAGTAGCTCTAGCTCCAGTTCTTTATCTAATTCTAGTTCAAGCTCCTCAAGTAGTTTTTCGAATTCTAGTAGTAGTTCATCTTCAAGCAGTTCTTCTAGTTCTTCCTCTAGCTCATATAGTTTAAGCAGTAGTTCTTTCTCTTCTTCTAGTTTTAGCTCGGCCGCAGGAGTAATGCATATTTCCAGAATTAGAATACAAGAATATGTAGCGCAGGCTATAAAATTATTCGGAAGTAAAAATGATAAATAGAATTAATGAATATAGACAATTCCACGGCAAACAGCCGGTTAACATAGATGCGCAGCAAAACAACTGGTGTCAAGAACATTGTTGGGCAATGGTGAGAGCAGATAATGTTTATCATACATATCCTTGTTATCTGCAAGATTGGTCCGAGATAGTAGTGATGTGTTCTCAAGAACCAGATTGGGGTAATGTTGAACGTCATTTGTTGGAACTCATAGATAAGAGTGAACCACATAGAAATATATTATTAAATGCTAATACCATTGGATACTGTGTGGTTGCTTTCAGGTGGAAAGTATTTTTAACAATACGAACAAAATAGGAGGTACTATCATGTCTAGTTGGATATTCGAAATAATTACAGTTGTCGTTATTCCTTTCATTGTGGAGTGGTTAAAGAAAATTAAGCTTCCCGCAAGGATTGCACCCATAGTGGCTGTAGTATTAGCCGTACTTATAGTTGCAGGCGGAAAAGCTCTCGGAGTTGATATGGATTTACCTACTACTCTGGATGTTATTCTTAAAGGTCTAGGGTTAGGTGCTATATCTATTTTAGGTTATGATGTTTACACAACTACAATAAAAGGAACGTAAAGTAACGGAGGGGCCGGCTTAAAACCGGCCCTTCCACAATTATATGAAACTAGAAATTGTTATACCCACTTGGCAAAGACCCCAGAAGCTTTTCAACTGTATCAAATCAATTGAAAAGTCAATACATTGCACAGACTCGCGAGTATTTGTTTACTTCAGTACTTACGAGGAATTACATAGTTTTGCGCAACGTGTTCGTAGACCTTGGTTAGAGTTGCATATGGTAACAAATTATAAAACCACTACCTTCTGGAATAAGCATTTATTAAGTTGCAAATCTGATGCTTTGGTATACTTGAATGACGATGTATTACTCTTTTCTGATACTTTAACGGTCATTGAACAGAAATTTAAAGAATATTTTCCGGATTATGATGGCATTATGGGATTAAATCAATCCAATATTAATAGCGGTAGCAAAGTATTATCGGCTTACGGTGTAATAGGCCTTAAATATGCAGACCGTTTCCCGAGGCGGCAAGTATGGTGCCCCGATTACCATAGATTTTACGGAGATAAAGAATTGGGAGAATTTGCAGAATCAATAGGGAAGTTTAAATATTGTGAAGAAGCAAAAATCATTCATCTGCATCCTTCAGTTGATATTAAACAATTGGATATGACTCACGTGAAGGTGAGAGAATGGTTGAAGCCTGATAGAACAACTTACTATGAGCGTCAACGTCTTGGCCTATTGTGGGGCAAGAATTACACACTCTTAACCAAGGAATAAATATGCCACAGTTTAGTCTTGTAATCCCCACAAGGGAACGTATTGCTGAGTTACATAGATTGTTTGCATCGTTAGCTGCTACAGTAGAAACTCCTTCCGAAATAGAAATTTTGCTAGCTATAGATAATGATGATTTTTCTACCATCCAGACTCTCCCCTTCCTAAACGAAAAATTTCCTCAATTCACAATTAAACCATGTTTTAGAGACAGTAGTGGAGAATTTGTCTTCATTAATAGGGATTACTATAACTGGTTAGCTGAGCAATCTACGGGAAAATATATCTGGGTATCAGCTGATGATTTAGTCTACAATGTTCTTCATTGGGATACTTTGATTGCGAGATATATTGAAAGTTATCTGGCTGATAAACCTGACAGAATTATGTGCGCCGGAATCAAGGATAATACACCTAAACCAAGTCCTCATTTACCACCTTTTCCGTGCTTTCCTTTAGTTACTAGAGAAGCTTTTAATTATTTCAAGTTTGTTTTACATCCTTTCGTACCTACATGGGGCGCGGATTATTTACTATATCTACTATATTTTGGAGCTGAACGTTATTATCTCATAGATGACGCGGTTTATCTCAATCACATAAGTTATCATACACATCAATGCGAAGCGGATAAGGTAACAAAACGTATCGGTCATACTTTCAATAGATTAAAGATGATAGCTGAATACAATATTGATAGAGCGGCAGCTGACCTTATTCCACAACAAGTAGCACAATTTAAATACGACCTAGCAAATGGGAGAATAAAATGAAAGAATGGAATGATTGGGCAAACTCTTTTAATTCGATGAAAGGTTTGCTTTACTCTGAACAATATAAGGCTATAGATGAATGGAAATTGGGTAAACGTGGAGCTCCATTACCGCCAGTCGAGGTATCTTTAGACCCAATACATGCCTGCAATCTAATGTGCACACATTGCAATGCACATAGATATTTGAGCCATAGTTCACTTCCTAATGAACATAGGATGCCAGATGAACATATGCTTAACCTTGTGCAATTTCTAGCAGATTGGGGTGTTAAAGGTATTTGCTGGGGCGGAGGAGGAGAACCTACTTTGCATAGCAAATTGAAAGATGGTTTACTTCTAGCTCATAAATTAGGGGTTGAAAATAGTATTGCCACTAATGGAACGTTATTTACAGATGAATTAATAGATGTAGCAACCCGGACTTGTCGATGGATAGGAGTATCCGTAGATGCCGCTTGTAAGAAGACCTATAAGATAGGCCGGAACCAAGATTTATTCACTAAAACTATTATTAATTTAGGAAAACTTGCGGTATATGCTAAGAACAATAATTTGCACTGCGATGTAGCTTTCAAGTTTCTTATCTTTGATTACAATCAGACTGAAATATTTAAGGCTTGTAAGTTAGCTAAGTCCTTAGGAATAAAAGACTTCCATGCCAGACCTGCAGACTTTAGACACCAAGGATTAGGAGAGTGGCAAAAGAAACTATCCGGATACAATATACCGTTAATAAAAAAACAATTTGAGAAGTGCCATGCGTTAGCAGATGACAACTTTCATGTATATACAGTAGTTCATAAATTTAATGAAGATTTTACACCGAAAAGAAGATTCACGCAATGCTTTGCTACACCTATTTGTATTCAGCTATGCGCTGACGGTAATGTTTATTTATGCCCAGATACAAGGCATATGGAAGATTATAAATTAGGAGAGCATTATCCAAACCCCAAGAGTATCTTGGATATTTGGGGTAATAAAAAACACTACGACCTAGTGTTCGCAACAGGGTGTCAACCGTGTTTAAGTAGATGCACTTTTAGTCCTTACAACGAACAAGTGGAACGTCTATTTATTAACAAAGATGACCCGTTTTGCAGAAATTTCGTTTAAGGAGGAAATAATGGCAAAAGGAAAAGTTAAGTGGTTCAGTTCCCAGAAAGGCTATGGCTTTATAACTACCGATGAAGGCAAAGATGTCTTCGTTCATTTCAGCGCGATTCAAACTGAAGGTTATAAGACGTTAGATAAAGACCAAGCAGTGGAATTTGAGATAACTGCTGGCCCTAAAGGCGACCAAGCAACAGATGTAATAAAGATATAGGAGATAATATGTTAAGAGACGTAGGAGATATCATCGATAGGTGGTCGATAGCAAAATTAAAAGCAGAACGTATTGGTACTGATGACAATAAAAAAGAATTAGAAGCCTTTGAAAAAGCTTTGACTGAGGTATGCGGTAATTTTTCGCAATTCGATTGGATGCAATTCAAACAGATGATGCTGGATATAAATGATTTTATCTGGCAATTAGAAGCAGGGCTTAAATCGGGTAAAGAGAAGTTGCATAATTCTTATTATTTATTGGATGAGCAGAATAGTGAGGTGCTTGCTAGAATAGGATTGACTACTATTTTAATACGTAACTTCAATCATCTGCGAGTTAATTTCAAAAATATTGTTAATAAGTTAACTGGTACAGGGTTTATGGATATTAAAAAGAATCATTTAAGTGAGGAGAAACATGAAGACGGTAATCTGTAAACCCAATACTAAAGATAAGCAATATGGAAAATTGAAAAGTTTATCTGCTATCGAGCCGCCAATTTGGCACGCTGTTCTAGCTAATTATTACGACGCATTTGCTATAGTTGATGCCGAAGTTGAGGATTTAACCCACGCCGCTACAGTTCAGTCAATAATGGGTTATGACCCGGATAGGATAGTCTTACTAGCCACCGGGTCGCACCCTTCTGCGTTCATACAGCAAAAAGAAGCCATTTTACGATTAGATATAATGCTAGCAAAATATAGGCGTGAAGTTATTGTTATAAATCGACTTCCAATAAGCCCTATTGAGCTTAACCCTAGTTGGCATATGCTACCTATGGAAAAATATCGTTGTCATAATTGGCATAGCTGGACTAATGATAGACAGGGGCAACCTTATGGAGTTACTTATACTTCTGTGAGTTGCCCTTTTCATTGTTCATTCTGTGTTATACATCAGTTCTACGGTGAACGATATGAAGAAAGACCTATAGAGCATATCATAAGAGATTTATCTTATTTTGCAAAAACTGGAATTAAGAATGTTAAATTCATGGATGAATTATTCATATTTAATAAGAAACGTGTTATGGATATTTGCGATGAGATAATTAAATTAAATTTTGAATTTAATATCTGGGCCTATGCGCGTATTGATATTATGGATGATGAATTATTAAAGAAATTAAGGCAAGCTGGAGTTAGATGGCTAGCATATGGAATCGAATCAGGGAATGAAACTATCAGACGGGCAAATATGAAAGGTAGTTTCGATAATACTAAAATACGAGACATAATACAAAAGACTAAAGATGCCGGGATTTGTATTATAGGGAATTATATGTTCGGATTTTGGGATGACGATGTAGATACTATGCAAGAAACTTTGGATTTAGCGCAGGAGCTAAATACGGAATATGTTAATTTCTATTGTGTAACAGCTTTCCCGCAAACTCCTTTATATAATCAATTACAAGCAAAAAGAGTAAGTTTGCCTACAGATTTTAATCAATATGCTCAAACTTATTATGGTTTTAAAGCATTACCTACAAAATATATCACAGCTAAACGAGTATTGGAATTTAGAGATGGCGCGTTTAGAGCTTACTTTACTAATTCTCAATATTTGCAGAGCATTAAAAGTAAATTTGGATTTAAAGTTGTAGACGAAATAAATAAAATGATGAGTATACCATTAAGGAGAATGATATGAGTAATATTGTACAGAATGAATTAGAGAAATTTGGTTTTGCTACTATTCACGGACCGGGTCATTGCAATGTTAATTCCAATGATTGGATTAATATAGATAAATTAATTGAGATGGTGCAAAGACCGGGATTGCAGTTGTGCGAGATAGGCACCAATTCTGGGCATTCGACCTGTCTATTAGGAATTTGGGCTAGAAATTTAGATGGCAAAGTAATTACTATGGACCCTATGGCCTTTCCTAACGATATAGCGGTAGAGGAATGTTTAAGAACTAATTTAATACATTTCAGTCTTACACGACATGTGCAATTTATTAAAGATTATTCTTATAATGTCGTAGATAGATTTGCGGATGAATTTTTTGATTTAATTTTTATCGATGGAGACCATGCCTATGAAAAAGTCCAGCGGGATATAGAACTATATTATCCTAAATTAAAAACAGGCGGAATTATGTGTGGCCACGATTGCGAATTTCTGGTAAATAAAGATGGAATAGGCAATATACATACGATACGAAATAATGATTTCCAGAAACCTTATAGAGACGGATTCAGAACTATGTATGGTCATGAAACAGTTATTACAGTAGCCGATAATGGAGCCTTCAACCTGAAAAAGATTTCTAATTGGCCTCTTAGGGACATCATAGGACTATATTGGAACAAAGATTTGACAACACAACCTGTTATAGGAGTGCATCCGGGAACAGTAATAGCCGTATCGGAAAGATTCGGAGATACAGCTCAAATATATGGAGATAGAATATGGTGGGTCAAAAAGAGTTAAGAAAGTTTGAGGAAGACCTTGCTGCTTTATATGAGCTAGGTAAAATAAAAGCTCCTATTCATTTAATGAAGAACAATGAGAAGCAGCTTATTAAAGTATTTAAAAAGTATAAAGAAGGGGATTGGATATTCAGTACCCACAGGTCCCATTACCATTGGCTTCTATCTGGCCGAGACCCAGAACTACTTAAACAGCAAGTTCTGGAAGGGCACAGTATGCATGTATTTGCCCCTAAGTTCTTCAGTTCGGCCATTGTAGGAGGTAACGCGCCTATTGCCCTAGGAGTGGCTTTTGCGCTCAAAAAGAAGGCATCCAAGGAGCATGTCTGGTGTTTTATCGGAGATGCGGCCTATGAATGCGGTATCGTACAAGAGTGTATTAAATATGCGCAACGGCATGATTTGCCTATTACCTACGTAGTAGAAGATAATGGATTCTGTGTAAGAGCTAAAACCAAAGAGATATGGGGCCTGCACAATACAAAGAAAGTGAGTAAATATGTCTATAAAAGATTCTATCCGCAC
>Ga0315284_10005725_pt1 | contig 17686 bp, 18 predicted proteins | sample YL17G09_16_MG_FD_203696 | JGI IMG/M metagenome (GOLD analysis project Ga0315284, IMG submission 203696) | Sediment microbial communities from Yellowstone Lake, YNP, Wyoming, USA - YL17G09_16 | ecosystem: Environmental > Aquatic > Freshwater > Lake > Sediment | place: USA: Wyoming | collected...
TATTTTGCCACAGAGTTCACAGAGAACACAGAGGTATTAAATCCATAATTAGCCACAGATGACACAGATTAACACTGCTTTTTTTAGACACGGATTAACACGGTTTTGTTTCGGCCAGCAGGGTGTACTCGACTCGGCCAATTCTCCAAACACAGTTTGTGCGATTGGCCGGTGTCTCGTCCACCGCCGACTTTGTCGGCTTGCGGATAAATCCGCTACTGGCCGAAAATAGTCGCTTGAGGCTGGGAGCGGGCGGGATGTTTTTTGGGCTGGTTTTTTTCTTTTTTCCTAGTCGAAAAGACTACGAGCTTTTTATGGGTGGTATTTATAATTTGGGCCGGGACAGGTATTTGGGACTAAGAAAACTGGCGATTTGTGATTTGCTGCTGAAAGTTATTCTATATGGCTGCGTTTTTTTCTTAAAAGCACCGCACCGAGGCCGAACAGCAAAAAAATAATTTAACCACGAATGAACACGAAGGGACACAAAGAAAATGAAAAAACAAACAAGGATTTATTTTACCGCAGAGGGACACCGAGAAACACAGAGAATATTTCCCTAGTCGAAAAGACTACGAGCATTTTAGCTTTGGGTTTTTTTAGACACGGATTCCTTCGACAGGCTCAGGATGAGTAACACAGGATTAACACCGTATAATTTTTATTTTTTAATCGCTGATTTCGCGGATTACACTGATTTCATTTTGGTCAGGGAGGATTTTGGATTTGCGATTTGCTGCTGAAGGGTATTCTATGTGGCTGCGGTTTTTTCTTAAAAGCACCGCACCAAGGGCGAGAAGTGAAAGTGTAGCGGATTCAGGCTTTCGAATATCTTAACATAGACTAAATTTGTCAATCCGCCGGATAATATTAAATGGGTATGTCTGATTTATTTTCCTGTATTTCGCTCTCTAACTGTGTAGAGCAGGCCACAGATAATCAGACTGATAACTCCGCATCGAGTAAGTAAACGGGGATAATCAACATATGTAGTATACTGCCGACATATGTGTGGCGGGAAAAGACACATTAAAACAATCAGTAGGATACCAATCCAGAGAACAATTTCTGCACGATACCGGATTGTGATTTGTAAGAACCCTTTTACATTTTTGAAGAGCAATTCCCCGCAGTAATTACATTTTATTGCATCGTCTTGTATTTCCTCCACACAATATGGACATTTTTTCATAATCCACCACTTTCTAAAAGGTTTAGTCTTTGAGATTGTATCCTTTTTCGCAACGGGCAATCAATAGGGAAATGATTATATTTTTCCCAAAAACATTAGTTTTGTAACGAAGCAAAAGTAGGGTAAAATGCAGTAAAAGTTAATCGGGACGACCGGCTTGCTACCGGTTAAGCGGTTTGAGCAGTGGGAAGGTTTTTCATTCACCTGTCTAACCTGCTGCTGCTCAGACCGACCCGAAAAGGACAGGTGAAAAATGCAATTAAACGACATTTCAAATCAGATAAACGAACTCATTGTAGGGCAACCAGCGAACAAAAGCAAATTCCGTGAGCATATCGAAAAAGTAATACGAGAAGCGGAAAAATACAGGCAATACCTATTGGAGCAATGGCAGCAGGCAAAAGATGCGGGATTAACGCAATACGATAAAAACAAAGACAAGGGCAAATGGACTTGGTTACTTAACGCTTATAGTGATACTTGCAAACACACCTATTTTACCGAAGATGAACGGTATGGTAAAAAAGAGATACGTCCTGTCCAATTTTACATAGAGGGTGAGCCAGAGCCAGACCCGCTTACTTATCTCTGTGGTATGCTTTGGGGTTGTGTTGGGCAAGTTTATGAGGGGCTTGAACTTTTAGATTATCAATTTGTTTGAATGGCTATTATCTACGATGCCCAAAACTGGCAGGCGGGACGGGAAAGGATATATTTTAATAAACTGGGAAAAGAGACTTTATCTGACAGGCTTTGTGGAGCAGTTTGGGAGCCTTTAGTAGAAAGGTATCAGCGAAATCCATACGGATTTAAGGATGTTCAGCAAACCATCGAAACCGCATTGCTGGCTGTAAAAGCGGAACTGCAAGCGGAGAAGCCGGCAAAAGACACAGTGGCCGACCTTGCCAAAAAAGGAAATGCAGCAGAAACAGGGCAGGAGACTACTCCTGCGAAACCCGAAAAGGAAAGTTGCTGGTGGAGGTTTTATGAAAAGACCTTGAAAGTTATCGTTGATGCGGTTCTGGAAAAATTGTGGCCAAAGTAAAGGGTGGTTTGTTGTTGGTGTTAATGGGTAGATTGCTTCGGCCGGTTGCGGTGGAGGAGTCTTGCCCCGATGAGATTGTAGACAACGCATCCCACGGGGGAGGCAAGTGGCGAAAAACAGGAGTAACCCCTCAATAAATTGAGGGGCTAAATTTTTAAAGAAAGTAACCCGCACAACAAATCAAGCTGCACGGGAATGGCCGGCAAGGTTATTCTTCCAGTGCGGTGAGGTCTTTGCAGGTTTCGCGTTTTCTAATCAGTTTGAATTTATTGGCGGTGACGAGGACTTCGGGAGGGCGGAGGCGGGAATTGTAGTTGCTCGCCATAGAAAAGCCATAGGCGCCGGTGGTGAAGACAGCAAGCAAATCGCCGCGTTTGACCGGTGGCAGGGAGCGGTCTTTTGCAAAGAAGTCGGCGGATTCGCAGATTGGGCCGACGATGTCGACGATTTCTGAGCCGGGCATCTGCAGGTCCTTATCCCGTTTTGGCGGGACAAATTCCTTATTCACTTTGGCGGGCCAGATGAAATGGAAGGCGCCGTAAAGCGGGGGGCGAATCAGGTCGTTCATACCGGCATCGACGATGATGAATTTTTTCGAGCCGCTGGTTTTTATATACAAGACTTTGGTCAGCAGGATAGCGGCGTTGGCGGCGATGGTTGCGCCGGGTTCGAGGATGAGCTTTAGGTTTTTGCCCTTGAGCAGAGGGACAATGGCGGCAGCGTAGTCTGCGGCGGTGGGTGCCTGTGCGGTTGTGTAGTCAGCGCCGTATCCGCCGCCAATATCCAAAGCTTCGATGATAAAGTCGTCAGACCGCAGCTGGTCAATCAGGGCCAATACTTTTTTTATGGCTTCAGTGTAAGGGGCGACGGTGTGGCCTGCTGAGCCGAGATGCAGGTGGATTGCGCAAAGCCTGACGGTTTTGTTTTTGCCGTAGTCAGCGAAGACCTTTGCCGCCCGCGCGATGTCGATGCCGAACTTGGTTTCTCTTGTGCCGGTGGTGGTGTAGGCGTGAGTGCCGGGGTCAACATCAGGGTTGACCCGGAGGGCGGCTTTGGGCAGTTTATTTTTTGCGATTCCGGTTTTCTTTGTGAGGCGGACCAGGTTTTCCAGCTCTTCCTCTGACTCAATATTGAAGTAGCCGATACCGGCTTTTAGCGCTTCGATGATTTCCGGGTCTGTTTTACCGACGCCTGCGTAGACGATTTTGGCGGGGTCTGCGCCGGCGTGTGTGGTGCGATACAATTCGCCGCCGCTGACGATGTCGAAGCCGCTGCCGGCGTGAGCGAGGAATTTGAGGATGTTTATATTGCTGCAGGCCTTGACGGAGAAGCAGACGGTGGTATCAAGCTCGCTGTAGGCCTGCTGAATCTTTTGCAGGTGGGTTTCGAAGGTGGCTTTGCTGTAGATGTAGGCCGGTGTGCCGAGTTTGGCGGCGATTTTCTCGACCGGCACAGATTCGGCGAAGAGTTTACCGTTTTTGTAGCTGAAGTAGTCCATTTGTGAAAGAAAATCCTAAATCCGAATATCGAAATTCGAAACAAATCCAAATTACCAAAATGCAAAATTCAAAACGAGCTTGCTTTACTGCCCAGGCTTCCGCCTTCGCTCTTCGAGCTACGGCGGACAAGACGGAGGGCAGGCAACCCCCGGTAAAACCGGGGGCTAAATATAAATAACAGTATAAGAAAACTGTGGCTGAATGCAAGGGTGCGGTCAGTGGTAAATTGGGTGGATAAAAAAACGGAAGGCTGCCAGTAAATCTTTGGGAGCCTTCCGTTTTCGCATAAACTTTTGCAGCATTAAATTCCCGGTTGGATTGTTATGCTATTTCTTTTTTTTCTTGGCTGTTTTCTTTTTGGCTTTTTTCTTCTTCGCCATTATTTCTCCTTTCGGTTATTAGAAATTTTTCTTTTTATTAAGAGAGTTAACGGCTATGCATATATTTTTATCGTCCGAATTTTAAAAATACTTCATAAAAAATTTGTTATTCGCCGTTTTACAGAACGATTTGTGTCGTTTATCATACTTGTTCTATGGTGCAAAGAGCGATAGCTTTGTTCGGCGGCACGTTCGACCCGATACATCCGGGTCATACGGCTGTTGCGGATTTTGCGGCTGAGCATATAGGCGCTGAAAAGGTAATTTTTGTGCCAGCGAAACGTTCGCCGTTAAAGATTTCTTCGCCGCAGGCGGGAGATAAAGACAGGCTGAAAATGATAGCGCTGGCGATTGCGGAGAGCGAAAAGTTCGAGGCAAGCGATTACGAACTGAGAAAGCCGAATCTAAGTTATACAATCGAGACGGTAAAACATTTTCAGTCCGAATACGGCGGCCAAACAGCAATCTACTGGCTGCTCGGCGCCGACGGCATTGATGAACTGCCGCACTGGTATAAGATTGGCGAACTAATCGATATTTGTAACCTGGCGGTGATGTACAGGGGGGGCTGCGAATTTCCTGATTTAAGCAAAGTTGAAGCCGTTCTGGGGCCGGGCCGCACAGAGAAACTTCAGCGAAATGTGATTAAAACTCCATTGGTAGATGTGAGCAGCACCGAGATACGAAACAGACTGGCTGCCGGTTTGAGTGTGGTTGATATGCTGCACCCGGATGTTGCCGACTACATTTATAAGCACGGTCTTTACAATGCAAAAGTCAGGCCTTGAGTTTTCCGACCGATTCTGTCAGCCAGCGGTACCACTCGGCGAAGCCTTCGCCGGTCCTGGCGGAGATGGGGAAAATTTCGATATCTTTATTCAGTCTGCGAGCATCGGTTTTTACCCGCTCGATGTTGAAATCCACCTGGCCTGCGGTTTTGAGCAAATCAATTTTGTTTATTAGAAGCACCTTTGACTTTGCGAAGATGGCGGGATATTTTGCGGGCTTATCGTCACCTTCGGCAACCGAAAGCACAACTATTTTGGCATTTTCGCCAAGCTCAAAGGCCGATGGGCAGACGAGATTGCCCACATTTTCTATGAAAATCAAGTCGATGCCGTCAAAGGGTAGTTTCTTTAAAGCGGCGTTTACCTGAAGCGCCGAGAGGTGACAAGCGCCATCGGTGTTTATCTGGATGGCCGGTGCGCCAGCTGCCGTTATTCTTTTGGCGTCTATGTCGGTTCGGATGTCGCCTTCGATAACGCCGATTTTGATTTTGCCATTCAAATCGTTTATCGTCCTTACCAGAATGGTAGTTTTGCCAGAGCCGGGCGATGAAATCATATTAAGGCAAAGCTTTTTATTTTCAGACAGGAGGAGTCTATTTTTGGCGGCGTATTCCTCGTTGGCGGTGAGTATTTTTTTGCCGATATTAACCTTCATTTTAAGTCTCCGTCTGAAATTCTATTTGTTCCAGCAGCAAAGACGTGTCGGAAAGCAGTTCAATATCCTCGCTGCTGCATTTTGGGCATTTTATAGAGGCTGGGTCGATGATAAAACTCTGGTTGCAGTTTTTGCAGCGACCCTGCATAGGTTTATGCTCTATTTCCAGCTTTAAGCCTTCGCAGGGTGTGTTTTTTGCGACGGCCTCGAAGGCGAAACAGAGCGCCTCATCGTTGACGGCGTCAAAAGCTCCACAACTAATTTTTGCGGAGATGGGCTTTGCGTTTTGTTTAGCCGCTTCAGCGGAGATTGCCTCGAGCAGGCCCTGCGCTATTGTGATTTCGTGCATTGGTTCGACCTTTCTCACCACGTGTCAACAAATCCTCGGCAGCTCGCGGCCATAGGGCATCGGGACGATTCTTCTTCCGCCGATGCGGGTCACCATTTCCACCGCGGGTACATCGTGCGTTTTTGTAACAGTGCCGATTATGCTCGCTTTTTTGCCCAGCGAGCTTCTTTTGCAGATTCGCAGGCATTTATCTGCTGACTGCGGTGAGACAACGGCAACGAATTTGCCCTCATTAGCGATGTTTAATACATCCAGGCCGAGCATATCGGCAGCGGCCTGCACGGTCGGCGTGACGGGTATACAGGGCTGGTTTATTTCGATACTCAGGCCGGTGCTTTTTGAGATTTCGTTGAGGGTTGCGGCGAGTCCGCCGCGTGTGGGGTCGCGCATAAATTTTATGCCCTTGGTGTTTTCGAGCAGCCGGCAGGTAAGTTTTGCAAGGGCGGCGCAGTCGCTTTTTAGGGGTGACTGGAATTTGATTCCCTCTCGCTGCGACAGGATTGTCATACCGTGGTCGCCGATTGTGCCGCTGAGGATGATTTTGTCGCCGGGTTTAATTTTGCCGAATCCCAAATCGACGCCGGCGAGTTTTATGCCGATACCTGCGGTGTTTATGAAGATTTTGTCGGCGGCGCCGGTTTCGACTGTTTTTATGTCGCCGGTAACAATGTCGACGCCGTTTGCTTTAGCGGTTTTGCTTATGCTGTCTAAAATTTTCTCCAGCAGTTCAAATTCAAGTCCTTCTTCGATTATCAGCGAAAGGGCCAGGGCGACCGGTTTTGAGCCGGCCACCGCCAAATCGTTGACCGTTCCGCAGACGGCAAGTTTTCCGATGTCCCCGCCATTAAAGAAGAGCGGTTTGATGACGTAACTGTCAGTCGTAAAGCAGACCGACCTGCTGTCGAGATTCAGCTTTGCGGAATCGGTCAGTTCGGCGAGAGTTTTATTCCTGAATCTCGGCAGGATGTGCTGCCGGATTAGCTCATCGGTAAGCTGGCCGCCGCCGCCGTGTGCTAATAATATTTTTTTTGGTTCGGTTTTTGGTTTCACTTTATTTGCCTCGGCCATACTTGAACCAGGCGGCGCAGGCGCCTTCTGAGCTTACCATACAGGGGCCGACAGGTTCGGTGGGTGTGCAGGTATTTCCAAACAGGCTGCATTGCGGGGGTGTTATCAAGCCGCACAGGACATGGCCGCACCGGCATCCGCCCAACTCTTCCGTCGGCGCCTCGGTCAGACCGAACCTCTTAAAGGCGTCAAAGCGACTATATTTGTCTCTCAGTTTGAGGGTGCTTTTTTCTATTTTTCCCAGTCCGCGCCAGAGGCCGTCCGCAGGTTCGAAACAATCCGAGATAATTTTTTGAGCGGTGATATTGCCCTTGTTTGTTACCACGGCGGCGTATACGGATTTGGCTTCGGCTTCGTCTTCGGCGAGCTGCCGGCAGATTTCAGCCAGACCCTCGATTATTTGTATCGGCTCAAAACCGGCCACCACGCAAGGCCGATGAAAGTTTTCTGCAATTTCGGTAAAGGCGTCGGAGCCGATTATTGCACTGACGTGGCCGGGGCAAAGAAAAGCGTCTATCTTGTGATTTTTCCCCGACAACAGCGCTCGCATTGCGGGCACAACGAGTTTGTGTCCGCTGAGGATGCAGAAGTTGCCGATGTTCTGCTGAGCGGCTTCTTTTACGACGACAGCGGTAGCCGGTGCGGTGGTTTCAAAGCCGACCGCAATAAAAACCACTACTTTTTTGGGATTGTCTTTTGCCAGTTTCAGTGCATCTTCGCTGCTCATTACCACCCGGACATTAGAACTGGGCCTTTTTTCGAGAGAGCCGTTTTTACCCGGCACACGAATCATATCGCCGTAAGTTGCAATCAGGCAATCTTTGCGGTCAGCCAGTTGTAGGACAATATCGATATAACCCTGGTCTGTGACGCAGACGGGGCAGCCTGGGCCGGAGAGAAGTTTTAGTCCTGCGGGCAGTATTGTCCTTATGCCGTTTCGGAATATGGAGACGGTGTGTGTGCCGCAGACCTCCATTATGTTAATCTGCCTGCCGAGCTTTTCGCAGGCTGACTGCATTAAATCACGTGCTTTGTTAATCCGTTCGAGCATAGAAGTTTGAAATTACCCTGAGATTTTGTTTCGGGTTTTTTGGAAATTATCGATTTCTTCGAAAAGCTCCCAGGTTTTTTTGGCCTCTTCTTCGTCAACCATCGAGATAGCAAAGCCGGCGTGGACCAGCACGAGGTCGCCCAGTTTTGCCTGCGGCAAAAGGGTGGTTTTGGCCTGCCAGCGGTTACCCATAGCATCTACGACCGCATTGTCGGTTTCCAATTCAATTATTCTTGCCGGTATCGCCAAGCACATAATTCGTCTCTCGTCGCTCGTGGCTCGTGACTCGTGTCCTGTAACTCGTGGTCAGAGGGCATTGATAAGGTTCACAAGCATTCGACTTTCGTGATTTAAATCTTCCGCTAAATCGTCCAATTCCTGTTTTGTTATGTACTTTCTACGATTCGCGATAATCGACTGGGTATCCAATTCGGCGCAGGAGCCCAACGACACGCGAAGAAACTGCCTATACTCATTAGTATGGCCTCTTACGAATCCCTCCGAAACATTTGATGGGATTGACACAGAAGCCTTTCTCATTTGAAGGGTCAGGCCGTACAACTCTTCTTTGGGAAATTTAGCCGTTAATGCGTAAACCTTGTCAACTATTTCGATGCCTTTTTGCCAAACCTTCAAATCTTTGTAATCTTTTACCTTCATAACTCTTTTTAAAACTTTTCCATTTTAGTAAACTGGCTTTTTGTCAAGTTCAGATTGCAATACTGGCACTTCTAAACCAAATTTTTCGACAATTACCTGAACATTATCCCTATACCAATTGGGAGAAAAAGGCGAAATATAAATATTCTCAATTAATTCTTTGAGGTTAATATTGGCTAAAACCGAGCCATCATCAACCCTTAGGGTTTTTTCTGATGTTTCCCATATAACTGCACGTAGTTCCTTTTCATGCTCAAAACTTTTGCGTTTAGTTAGAATTGATTCGAATATATTGATTTCACCTCTAAATGTTTCATTTTGGTAATCTATATAGCGGATTTTTCCTATATGCACGCTATCAGGAAATTCTTCAAAAGCGTTAACCATTCTACTAAATGTTGATTGAATAGCTATCCCCTTATTCTCGTCTGAATATAGTTTCCACATCGCAGCAGATTCATAATCGTTCAAATGCCAACAACTCACAGTCAGCGGCGGCCCGCAGGAATTCATTTTCCCTACAAAATCTCTCGCCACCGGCCTCGGAACGCTTTTCAAAAGTTCACTGGGTTGACAAGAACCTTCAAATGGGTCTTCAATCTTGAGCTTATCCACATTGGTAAAATAAAGACACCGATGATTCAACATCCATACAAGCTTGGCTAAATCCATATATCTCCAGATCTTTGCTTCACTGCTTTCGGGTCTATCAAAATCTGTATTATCTTGATACATTCAGCGTTTTTTCCTTCGAGTCACTAATTTCAAGTTACGAGCCACGAGCGACGGGTCACGAGCCACGGTTCTTGCGGCAATAGCTGCCTGGCCGAGGGATATACCGCCGTCATTGGGCGGGACATCCCGATGAAATAATACGCAAAAGCCGTTTTTATTCAATAATTTAATCGTATTGTTCGCCAAATACCTGTTGCAAAACACGCCGCCACTGAGTGCGACCGTATCTAATTTTGTGCTTTCTCTTGCACGTTTGGCCATCTCGACCAGGGCTATTGCGAGACAATTATGAAACTTCGCTGCGATGATTTTGTTTTCCAGACCTTTTCGGACATCATCAATTAGCTGCCTTATCATACTACTCAAGACAAGCTGTAATGGTTTGCCGGTATTATTGATAAGTTCGAAATCGTAATGTTCTTCGATACTTTCAGCGGCGATGGCCTCGAGAGCCATCGGCAGTTGTGCTTCGAAGTGATTGAAGCTGCCGAGGCCAATCATAGCAGCAACAGCATCAAAAAGGCGGCCTAAGCTCGATGTTTCAACGGTGTTAATTTTTTTATTGAGTTGTTCTAATATGATATTGAGCTTATTCTCGTCCGGCTCAATTCGCTCAAGCAGCCAACGGAATTTTTCCGGTTTGAAATCGGCACCATAAGTTTTTTTCAGCAGTCCCAATACTGGCCTTATCGCCTCTTTGCCTGCCTTATCTGCGCCGGCCAGGGGGTAGTAAGCCAGATGGCCGAAACGCTCGAAACTATCGAGCGATGCGATTAAACATTCGCAGCCCCAGATTGCGGCATCTGTTCCGTAGCCGGTGCCGTCGGCAGCGAGGCCGATGACTGGGCCTGTGAGATTGTGTTCAGCCAGAACGGAAGCGATGTGTGCCCAGTGATGCTGGACAGGGATGGTTTTTACAGCGGGCATTGAAAGGGCATATTGTGTTGATAAATAGCCGGGGTGAAGGTCGCAGACAACGATTTTCGGCTCGACTTCAAACAGTTTTCGCAGATGTTCGATTGAATTGATATAGTGGTGATAGACATCGGCATCTTCAAGGTCGCCGATGTGCTCGCTGCAGATAAGCTGATTTTGTTTTGCAAAGCAGAAGGTATTTTTCAGGTCGCTGCCTGCGGCAAATATATCCTGTCTGCATTTGTTCGCGGTGAGAATGGGGGTGGGGACATAACCTCTTGCCCGCCGAAGCGGCACAGGCTTATCGGCGACAAAATGCACGATTGAGTCATCGACAGGACGATAGATTTCGCGGTCGTGCATCAGGAAGGCATCGGCAACGGCGCCCAATTTTTTCAGGGCAGTCTTATTTTTGCAGATTAACGGCTCATCTGCGATATTGCCGCTGGTCATAACCAAAACTTTCAGTCCCTCTGCGAAAAGCAAATAGTGCAGGGGTACGTAGCAAAGCATAAAGCCATAGGTGTTGACGCCTTGAGCGACCGACGGCGCTATTGTCGACTTTTCTTTTTTGGGCAGCAGGACAATGGGGGCCTGCGGGCTTTTTAGAATTTGCTCGGCTGGTTCGCTCACAACCGCATATCGTTTTATCTTTTCGATTGAGTCGGTCATTAGCGCAAAGGGTTTGTGGTCTCTTTTTTTCCGCCGGCGCAGCCTTTTTACCGCTTTATCGTTGAGGGCATCGACGGCAAGGTGGAATCCGCCGACGCCTTTTATCGCCACGATTTTTCCTGCCAGCAGCATTTTTGCCGTTTGGGCAGTTGTCTTGTTGGTTCCGGTCTGTATCGTTTTTCCATTACTGTCGGTCAGCCATATTTCGGGGCCGCAGGCACCGCAGGCGACAGGCTGGGCGTGGAAACGGCGGTCGGCCGGGTTTTTGTATTGGGCGGCGCATTTTTTGCACATCTTGAAGGCCGACATTGTGGTGTTGGGCCTGTCGTAAGGGATATTTTTGACTATCGAATATCTCGGCCCGCAGTTTGTGCAGTTTATGAACGGGTACTCATAGCGAAAGTCGTTTTTATCTTTCATCTCCGCAAGGCAATCTTTACAGAGGGCAATATCAACAGTTACCTGCGAAAGCGGCGTGCCTGTGGATTTGCTGGTCTTGATGAGAAAATTGTCCTCCGCCTTTACGGGAGGTATTTCAACCGCCTCGCAGGATTTTATTTCCGCCATCGGGGGTTTATCCGATTCGAGAGTCGGCAGAAACTGCGATATTTTGTTGTCCTGGCCCTGAATTTCGATAGTTACGCCTTTTGTGTCGTTATAGACGAAACCTGTAAGATGCAGTTGGCGGGCTATCCGATACACAGCGGGCCTGAACCCGACACCCTGCACTCGGCCGGTTATAAATATCCGTTGCCTTTTGACCATAGAGATATTGATTATAGTTTAATAGGATTTGGAAAACAAATTGTCTAACGAAGTGTCTGCCGTCTGTTTTTGCTGAATGTATGCAAATTTTTATTCAGTTTTTGTTATTTCACGTTTGTCTCAATCCATTTTCGCCATTGCTGCCTGTCTTTCCCGAAGTCTTTTTTGGTTGTTTTTTTCAATTCCCTCTGCGCCAAATCGCCTATGGTCTTCGACATATCGGGGTCTTTCTCCCACTCCTTTTCAATCAAGTCCCGAACGGTTTTAACCATTATGTTTTCGGAGAATGGATACTCTTTTCTAAAAATGTGCAGATATTCTTTTTTATAGAGTGTATTCGCGTCGTCTAATACGTCGCATGTTACCGACAGTGCATTCTTGTTTTTGCCCTGATTGACGAGGACCATTGCTGCCCCCCGCACGTCCGGCCTTTTGTTGCGGTCAGCGACAACCTTACGCAACACATCTCGCAGCCTTTCATCTTTATCTTTATTTTTGTTGACGGTCAGCATTGCCGCCAGCGCCAGCTCAGCGCTGTCGCTTAATATACAGCTCTGCATCCATTCCGTTTCGTCTTTGAATCCGCCCTGTTTGAGCCGCTCCTGCAACAATTCCTTGAAATTACCTTTAGGCTCTGTTCCCGTTACCGCCCGCATAATTTTTTTAATTTTCGGCGCGACCAAATCGTTCCCCTGCTGGCTTCGCAGTTTCAGCAGGCAAAAATCCGTTATTTGTTCTTTTGTCCCCTCACAGTCGATTACAGGTTCAGAATTGATGCCGAGATTAAAGGGGTCGCCCAGCCACCGGGGAGGCTTAAATTCAATTTTCATGTCCCATGCCAGCACGTTCAGTATGTACCTGTCTTTTCCGCTCGGCGTCATACGGATGTTATCATCGGGAATTTCGTATACCCCGTACTCGAATTTCGGCATCCCCCGAAACAGTCCCGGCCGGTATTTCAATATATGCGCCACAAGCCTTCTCTGACCCTGCATTATTTCTTTTCTGCAGTTGACATAAAATTGTTGAAGAATCTGCAAAACAGCTTTTGCCAGTTTTTCCTGCTGCTCATCCCCTCCGGCTTTCTTAATTTCCTTAATCGGCAGCCAGTATGGCCCCAAAAGACCGGTCGTCTCTGCCATCAGTTTTTCCCTCGCCCTCCGGTCATATCCGCCATTGCTCAAAAGATTTTCCGCCTCTGCCGTCAGCTTCCTGCATCTTTCACCGTCCTCTTTTTTCATCCCTGCCTGCTCATATTTCTCGCCCACCTCGGTCGTAACCGTCTTCAGAGTCCGTAGTTCTTCTGTATCTCCGTCCTGCGCATTTGCCGTCTGTTTGGTCTCTTCGCCGTTGGCAAGCTCTTTTACAGTCTCCAGAATAACCCTTGCTGCCTTTTCGATATCGCTATAGTTTAATTTGTCCGCTGTATCAGTGGACTTGTGGTAATCCTTGTAAATTCCGCTTGTGAAAAATAAGCATGGTATGGGCCTCGATTCAAAGGCGGCGTGGTCACCCATCGGTCCGACCCAGTCCGTCCCTATCGGCAGCATCCTTATTCCTGCTTCGCTGCCTGACTGGAATATTTTCTCGCGTATTTCCGGATACTCTTCCGTCCCCGCAACAAACACCGTATTTTGCACCACGTCTAAAAGGTCGCGCCCAAGCAAATCGGCATTGACCACCGCAGCGATTTTCGCCTCATTGACGTCCTGCCGGCACAAAAAGGCAAATGCTCCAAAGAGCATCCACTCTTCGCAGTCAAATGCCGCAAAAGCCACCGTTCGCCTCGACCGCTTCTCGTATAAACCCATCTGTTCCGCCGTCTTTAAAAGGGCAGCCACCCCCGCTGCATTATCCGCCGCCCCCGGGCATATCCTGCCCTTTGCGTCCTTCCCGATATGGTCGTAGTGTGCGCTGACCAGCACAATTTCACCTCCGAGGTTTGCGTCCGACCCCGGCAGCACTCCCACGACATTTGTGCCGTATCCGAAGCTCTGTTCATATCCTTTTTCTTTTCCCCACGGCGTCAGCCCGTATGCCTTGAATCTGCTTTCTATATATTGCCTTGCAATCCCTGACTCCAGCGTCATCGGCTGGCGGCCCTTAAGACCGCTCTGGGACAAAAACTTTATATGCGAGGCTAATTCCTCGCCGCCCTTCTCCTCATCCAGACACACCGGCGGAATACTTATGCACCCGCACGTCACAAGGCAAAACACAAAAACAAAGGCAAAAATCTTCCTGCGCATTTACAAATCCTTAATTTTTACAAAGACAGCATTATTTACCGTATCAGATACACAGTCAAGAAACATTACCAAAGCAGAGGCCGCTTTAGTTTTGGGCGATAGAAAAAACTTGCTAAAACTGGGATTTGGAGGTATCTTATCAGCCTTGTTTTGTGAGCGAAAAGGTATTCAGAAACCCTTATTTTGAGGAAATTGATAAATGGACGTGTCTATAAAAAATCCGGGGCTGTCGGAACTCGATGAAAAGTGCATTCAAACAATCAGGCTGCTGTCGGCGGAGGCGGTTCAGAAGGCCAAATCCGGTCATCCGGGAATGCCGATGGGAATGGCGCCGGCGGCGTATATACTGTGGACCAAACACCTGAAGTTTAATCCCGCCAATCCGCTGTGGAATAATCGCGACCGGTTTGTGCTGTCGGCGGGTCACGGCAGTATGCTGCTGTATTCGCTGCTGTACCTGACGGGCTACGATATGAGCCTTGATGATTTGAAGAATTTCCGGCAGTGGGGCAGCAAGACGCCGGGCCATCCGGAACGTGAACTAAAACACGGCATCGAAGTTACGACCGGGCCGCTTGGGCAGGGAATATCGAATGCAGTCGGAATGGCGATAGCGGAAAAATACTTAGCCAATTATTTCAACCGCGAGGGCCTCAATATTATCGATTATAAAATCTACGTGATAGCCAGCGACGGATGTATGCAGGAAGGGGTTTCCTCGGAGGCAAGCTCACTGGCGGGGCATCTGGGACTTGATAATTTGATAGTAATTTACGATGACAACCATATCAGCATTGACGGGGAGACGGAGCTTTCGTTTACGGAGGATGTGGCAAAGAGATACAAGGCGTACGGCTGGAACGTGATAATTGTCGGCGGGGACGGCAATGATATGGCGAGTTTCGAGAAGGCGCTGCGGCGGGCAAAGAAGGAGAAAAACCGCCCAACGATTATAAAGCTGCGGACGCACATCGCTTATGGCAGCCCGAACAAGCAGGACACGGCGGAATCGCACGGTGCGCCGCTGGGCGAGGACGAAATCAAACTGATTAAGCAGCAATTCGGCTGGGACCCGGAAAAGAGTTTTTATGTTCCTGAAGAGGCGCTTGCGCATACGCGAAAAGCGGTGGAGAAGGGCAAAAAGGTCGAGGCGGCGTGGAACAGGCAATTCGACAAATACGCACAGGCATACCCGGAGCTTGCGCAGCAGTTGCGGGACGCCGCGGCGGGGAAACTGCCGGTCAACATAGACGACATTCTGCCGAAGTTCGAGGCGGGCAGTTCTATGGCGACACGTCAGGCATCAGGGAAAGTGCTTGATGCGATAATGCCGAAGCTGCCGTTTGTTCTGGGCGGGTCTGCGGATTTGACGCCATCGAATAATACGAAGTTTGCCGGTGCGAAAGATTTTCAGAAAAATGCCCGCGACGGCAGGTATATACGGTATGGCGTCAGAGAACACGCTATGGGCTCGATAATGAACGGTATTTCGGTCAGCGGATTAGTCAGGGCATACGGCGGGACGTTCTTAGTTTTTGCCGATTATATGAGGGCATCGATTCGCGTGGCGGCGATTGGAAAATACCCGACAATTTTCGTTTTTACGCACGACAGTATCGGCGTGGGGGAAGACGGCCCGACGCATCAGCCTGTGGAGCATTTTGCGGCGCTGCGGGCGATACCGAATCTGCTGGTGTTCAGGCCTGCGGACGCAAACGAGACGGCGCAGGTCTGGAAGTTTGCGATGGAGTATAAGGAGGGGCCTGTGACAATGTTCCTGACGCGGCAGGGGCTGCCGATACTCGACCAGAACAAGTATGGGTCGGCGAAGAATGTAAGCAGAGGCGCTTATGTGCTTGTCGGGGCGGACAAGCCGGACGTGCTGCTGCTGGGGACAGGCTCGGAAGTATCGCTGGCAATGGAGGCTGCGGAGAAACTTGCGGCTGAAGGGATTAAGGCGCAGGTGGTCAGTATGCCGTGCTGGGAGCTGTTTGAAAAGCAAAGCCAGGAATACAAAGATTCTGTTCTGCCGCCGAGTGTCAAGGCCAGGGTCGGAGTCGAGGCCGGGATAGAGCAGGGCTGGAGTAAATGGCTGGGCGATAAGGGCATTTTTATCGGGATGTCGTCTTTTGGAGCCTCTGCGCCGGCGAAGACCTGCTTCGAGAAGTTCGGTATTACGGCAGATAAGGTCGTGGAAGCGGCGAAACAGTCGTTGAACGGTTAGACGGTGAACTGCCTTGTTGCTTTGAGCCAATATTTGGCAAACTTAAGGTGTAGTACCTTCAAGCCAGTGTTCACAGAAAACAGCAAGGTCGAGGGTATCAACAATTCCGTCTGGAGTATCAGGCGCTAGGTCTGCTCCCCAACAACGATACTTTTGCCCACATTCTACGTCTAACCAGTGGTTGGCTAATATTGCAAAATCTCGCAGGTCTACGGCCCCGCTACCATTAAGATCGCCAGGGTAAGAACTAACAACAGGAGAGTTTGCATCGAAATTTTCAGAGGTAAAGAATACCGGATCGTACTCAAACAAACTTGTTTCCCCTGGCAAATGAAAGTCCTCAACTGGTAAAAGGCTGCCTCCGTATCTCGAAACAAGTATATCCCTGATGCCCAACATATAGTTTTTTAAATCGTCCAAGTTCAATATCCCTATCCAAGGCAAAAGTTCCTTGGTCCATATGCCGACATTATCAGGTGGAGTAGTAAAAGCTTTACTATCCTCAGAAGATGCAGCCAAAAGACTGTAGTTAGGTAAGGTTTCAAGGTCTCCATCATCGAATGGACTGGTACCTACAAAGCCCCCGGCATGGCAGGTCTCCAGAATAAACACCTTTTTAACCTTTCTCCATTTGTCAATCCTAAACAGGGAGGGTACGTATTCATCTGAAAAGTATTCACCAGATGGATACCCGAAGGCTTCATCCCTAAAATCAAGACATCCATTGATAAGCACTGGAGTCTCGCGATAGGTATCATTGACTTGCCCACCATGGCCAGCAAAATAAAATACAAGTGTATCGGTATCTGTTACTTTCATACCGTTCAAGATAATTTCTATAGAAATCTTGTTCGGTACAAGAAGCGGTGCGTCTGGATTACCGTCCTCCGGGGAAGCCCAATTCGGCAAACGACTCAAAGCGTCATAAACATAGGAAGCACCAAGAGCACCATTCACACCTACCCCATCATCTATGCCCATTATTAAGCCAAATGTTCTCTGGTAACCAACCGCAAATTTACCGAAGGCATTAGCATCCGCAGAAATCACATTCTCCTTGGTATCAACTTTTACACCTTTGAGCACTTCATAAGTGTTAGACTCACTTTGCCGTAATATCAACAATTTTTCTTCATTTAAGTGACGCTCAGCAACTTCAGTTTCGTCATAGGGTATAGCAATCGTGAATTCCTCGCAGAACTCACCTCCAAAGCTCACATTGAATACAGATGACGGAAGAAGATTAGAGATATTGCCACCAGCAAAATCGGCGGGAGTTATTTGGGTAACCTGGTAAGTTCCGCCTTCAGTCAGAACGTGTATGAAAAGTCAAATTATCCGGGCTTAAGCCGATGAAGCATAAGATTAATCATAGCAAGATGTATCATCGTTTCACTGCTTTGCGTGAGCGACTCATAATCTTTGCTCAGTCGACGATA
>Ga0315284_10005726_pt1 | contig 17684 bp, 17 predicted proteins | sample YL17G09_16_MG_FD_203696 | JGI IMG/M metagenome (GOLD analysis project Ga0315284, IMG submission 203696) | Sediment microbial communities from Yellowstone Lake, YNP, Wyoming, USA - YL17G09_16 | ecosystem: Environmental > Aquatic > Freshwater > Lake > Sediment | place: USA: Wyoming | collected...
CCTCGAGGAGCGCCTGGAGGCCATGACAGACCTCATGGAGAGGGACGCGCGGGGCGTCCTGTTCCACCGCGATCGCCCCCGGCTCACCGTCGAGCAACGCGCCCGCATCGACTCCCTCGTGGCACAGGTGCGCAGCGAGATCGCGCTCCTTGCCCAGACGTTCGATCTCCCCAGCGAGGAGCAGGATGCAGCTGGCAAGATCGTTGGCCTGCTGGCCATGACCTGGCAGAGCCTTGGCGACATCCGATCGGAGAGACTCGCGGGCCACGGCGAGGTCGATCCGGGCTTGCGAGCGACGCTCGACCCGTCAGTTGACCGCCTGTTGGCGCTGGTGCTGGCGCTGGAGAAGGAAGCGTCCGGCGCACGTTGACTGGCTCTGCGGTTGGTGTCTGTGAGTCGGATCCGGATCGTCGGCTAGGCCCGAGATCTCTCAGGGCCCATGCAGGTTGAGAGCTACGCTGACGATCCTCAGCACCCCAGCGAGAACCAGGAGCATCACGACGCTGAGCGCGACTGCTATCGCGAGCCGGGCTCTAATGACGCGCACACGTTCCCCTCGGCGCCTGCGTCGCTCGAACGCGGCATCGCTTGCCTCGGTCACCTCGCGCCATGGAGCCAGGACCACCTCAGCCACCAGCGGCCCGATGTCCGCTACGGCGTACGCGAATGCGGTCCAGCGAAGCCCCTGGAGGAGCGGACCACCAGGTCGGCGGTCGGTGGCCTGTAGGTCAGCACAGGCATCATTCACCGCCTCGATGGCGACCTGGCCTCGCCCGAGCGCCTGCGCCAGCCGAACGACCTCATTCGCGGCCGATGCGAAGGCCGGTTCCTGAACGGCGGCTCGCCGATATGCCAGCACCAGAGCGCTGATCTCTCGGCGGGAGAGCCGGTTGCAGCGAGCGACAAAGAAGTACAGCTCCATATCGTAGGGGGGTGGTCGGCCGCCGGCCTCGCGCTCCGGGGATCTCGAGTCAGTGGTTCGCGGCCGCAACTGCACTGAAGGTCGCGCGCCGGCTCGGGCTCGATCGTAGAGGGCACGACGGGCAGGATCGGCCAGCCAGTCGCGCGCAATGTTGAGTCGCTTCGTTGCCTCCGTGGCGCCGAGCCCGTCACTGACATCCGGGTGCTGGCGTCGGATCAGAACACGATGGGCCGCGACGATCACCTCGACGGGGGCGTCGGGAGCCACCCTGAGGGTCGCGTACAGGTCGAATGGCGGGATCGAGTCGGCCATTCGACGTCTCTCTGCGCTCCGGGACGCTCAGTCCCAGCGAACCTGGCCGGCGAACGCGTCGCGCATCGCCTCCCCCAGCCTTCGATCCAGCGGAACCAGGATCGGCTCTGGGTGGGCTTCGACGGGACCCAGTCCGGCGGTCGTGTCTGGTGCCGCGACCACCGTGAGCATGCCACCGTCCCAGGCGAGTGAGCGCAGGCAGGATCGCGGGACCGTGCACACGTCGAACCCGTATCGGGCGTCCTCCACGTCCTCGGTCGGATCGGTGACGATGACGAACTCGCGAGACCCGAGGACCGCGAGGCCGGGCCGGCGAGCGCGGGCGTCCTCGATCCCGCCGACGGCCACCGTCGCCGGTTCACCGCGCACCAGGTTGACTTCGCCGGACCCGAGAACGACTCGCCACTTGTACGGCAGTGCAGCCTCGCGGCCCCGCTCGAGGGTCGGGTGACCTGGCCAGTGAAAGGCGGCGGGCGTCGGCACGGGCGGCCCCGCCATGGCCGTCCGGACCGCGAGGAGCGAATTGCGCAGATCAGGCTCCGCGACGGTGTTGTACCGGATCACGAGCGACACCTCGGCTCCAACGAAAGCAACGCGGCCGTACAGCAGGACGTTGCGCTTGACGATGGCAGCGAGGCGGCCAACCGGGACGACGACCCGCACCCTGGCCCCGGCGGGGTCGTCGACCCACATGGCCACGACCCTGTCGCCGAGCGCCACGACTTCGGTCGGCGTCGCGACGCACCGCTTGCCGGAGGGGTCAGTCCAGCGCGCCGTGCGAGGCACGACGAACAGCTGGTGCAGCGAGAGGTCCCCGCAGACCTCTTCCAGGGCATCCGCGGCTCCTGCAGGGACCTCGTCGAATCGCGCAGGTCGATGGGGGCGCCCGCGCACGCCCGGTGATCCGATGCGTGCCGCCTGCTCAGCCGAGACGGCGGTCTCCCAGGGCTCCGCCGGATCGCCCCGGTCGTCGCGGGTCGACGAGGTCAGGCGACGCCAGAGCGGTCGGGGTGATCCTTCCCGGCGAGCCGGCCGGGCGCGGCCTGTCACGCGAGTCCTGCGTCGGCTGCCGCCGGCGTTGCGTCGAGAACAGCCCCGAAGACACGCCGGTAAAGGTCCCCGCCGTGGCTCGTCGGAAGAGGCTGGCCTTCGACCACCCTGAAGGTCCGCCGCCCGTCGGCCAGGCGTTCGGCCCGCAGGAACAGCGCGTCGGGCAGCTGCTCGACGTGCAAGCTCTGGGCGAGCTCGAACAGGTGGGTCACGTAGATCACTTTGATGCCGGCGGCGAGGAGCGCCCGGACGATCTGCCGGGCGATCTCCGAGCCCTCGCGCTCATTGGTCGAGGCGAAGGATTCGTTCAGCAGCACAAGGCTCTGCGACGACAGCTCGTCCACGATGGCGCTCATGCGCCCGAGCTCCTCGTCGAGCTTCCCGCTCTGCATGGTCGCGTCCTCTTCCCGCTTGAAGTGGGTGAAGACACCGCGGCAGACGCTGGCCCGGAACGAGTCCGCGGCGACGAACATGCCGCACTGCATCATCAGGTGAGCAACGCCGACGCTCCGGAGGAACGTCGACTTGCCGCCCCGGTTGGCGCCGGTGACCATCACCAGGTGCCGCCGGTCGGCATCCAGGTCATTACCGACCACGCGCTCGCCAAGGGTGAGACTGAGGCTGACGTCCACCAGCCCCCGACCGGACAGCCCGGCCGTTCCCACGCCCATGGGCTCCGGCATGCAGGTCGGCTCACCGATCTCGGCCAGCCGCTCGCGGAGGTTCAGGCAGCCGACGTAGAACGCAAGCTCGGCCCGCAGCATGCGGAAGAAGCTCAGGATGTGATCCGTCGATCGGCCGACCGCGCTGGCCACGAGGCTGGTGCCCCTGCCCCTCAGCTCCGCCAGTGCCTGCATGCCGCTCTCGTCGCGATCCGCGATCTGGTAGACGTATCCGGGACGATCGGGGAGCCCGATCCGCTCCTTCCAGCTCTGCTTCGAGACGCGGCGGCGCAGGACGTAGTTGCCGCCGTGGTTGCCCGTCCCGAGGTCGGCGCTCATCAGGATGCCGTCCTTGAGCTTCAGGCGCCGGAGGTGCTCCTCGATGCTGGCGAAGTACTCGTCGTCGAGCTCCGTGATGAGCATCTCGAAGAGCGTCGTGAAGCCTTCGGATCGAAACGACGCACGGTGGTCCTCTGCGAATTGGCGGAGGCGCTTGAGGATGCCGACGAACATCTGCAGGACTTCCACCGACCGACTCAGCAAACCGTCGGGGAGGACGCTGTAGAACCCGCCGTAGACCCGCTTCTCGCGCTCCATCGCCTCGCAGGCGAGAGCGTAGATCTCCCTCGCGACGCCGGGCTGCGCCAGGCAGTCGGCCAAGATGTCCTGGCGATAGAGGATGGCCTCGGGATCGTCCAGGCTCGCGAGGACTGCCGCATTGGCGGCCTGGAGCAGGAACCTGTCGCCAGCGGCCATCGCGTCCAGCAGCGTCTGCAACTCGAGGTCCTGCCGGAGGTCCGCTGCGTGGGCCGGCAGCTCCCGCTCGAGGTCAAAGTCCCGATCGCGGTACATCAGGAAGGCCTTCATGATGCAAGCCGCCGCGTGAGGCTGTCGTAGGTGAGGTGGTGCTTCTCGGCGATGGCGAGCGCATACGCCAGCCCGTCTGCAGGCCTGCGTTCCAGCCGGAACGTCCGCCGGGCAGGATCGTCCGGGTCGACGGCGCCGACCATGCTCACGACCGATGGGCCCAGCGACGCCAGCTCGTCGAGGAAGGTGACCGACACGCAGAGCATGTCGCGCTCCACGACCTGGTCCATGACCCGCCGGCTGAGGGCCAGTGCGTCCTGCAGGGTCGTGGAGGTGAAGCTCTCGTTCATGATCAGGATGCTGTCGGCCGTGGCGTCCGCGAGGATGGCGTGGATCCGCAGGAGGTCATCCTCGAGCTTGCCGCTGAGATCCTGGAGATCCTCCTCGCGCTCGAAGTGGCTGAACAGGCGGTCGAAGAGCGAGAGCCGCGCGCGCGACCCCGGCACGGGACAGCCGAGCGCCGCCAGGTAGTGGATCTGCCCGAACGTGCGGGCGAACGTCGTCTTGCCGCCCTGGTTCGGTCCCGAGACGACGAGGACCCGCTCCGGGTCTTCCAGCGAGAAGTCGTTGGTGACGATCGACGCGTGTTCGCGGAAGAGCTTGTTCGCGAGGGCCAGGTCGAACACCTCTCTGCCCTCGACCGACCGGGTCCCGACGGCCACCTCCGGATAGGTGAACGGCAGTCCGGTCGCCTTGAGGCGCTCGATGTGCTCCAGGTAGGCGAGGTAGAACTGGACCTCCCGGTCGAACCTGACGATCCGGTCGTCGACGTAACCGCGGTGGTGATCGCAGAACCGATCCAGGGAGGCGAAGGCCTCGGGGAACAGGAGCGCAACGCGATCGAGGATGGCTGCCTCGACGTGGTTCATGTCCGGCCCGGAAGAGAAGGAGAAGCGGTACTCCCTCCCGGCGCCCTGCTGGAACTTCTCGAACGTTCTCTCCACCTCTGCTCCGTAGTCGGGCTCCGCGTCGTACCGGCTGACCCTGATGCGAACGCCGGAGAGGTGGAGGCTGTACCGGACCCCAGACAGGTCCTCCTTCAGGCGCTGTGCCTCGGCGCGCAGCGACGTGAAATCCGGCGACGCCGTGTAGGTGGCCAGGTACTCGACGAGGGCCAGGAAGCCGCGTGAGCGCGGATCCGATCCGGCGAGGTCTTCGGCCAGTCGGACCACGGCGCTGCAGTAGGTCTCGACCGCGTGCAGGAACCACCACTGCTTCTGGAGCGCGTACCGACGTCGTTGGACCTGGGAGATGTCGTCGCGCATTGCGCGCATCTGTTTGGCGAACGAGGCGACATGTGCGCGCAGCGTCCCATCCTCGAGGTCACGGAAGACGTCTTGCCGGTCGTTGACCGCCCGGGCATCGTGCAGCGGGAGGTAGAGGAAGGGCTTGAGGCGGTACTCCTCCCTGCCGAGGGTGATGGACGCCACGACCTGGTCGAGGTTGAGGTCGCGAAACGGCTCGGGCTCCGGCGGCTCGTCGATCCCGTCGCCCACGTCGGATGAACCGAAGAGGATGCTGCGGAACGACATCGAAGCCTCCTTCCCGTGGCGCGGACGGACTCACATCGACAAGACCGTCGAACCCGCGCGAGTCCGCGGGATGCGTCTGCAGGTAGAAGCCATCAGCGACGTGGTCGCGAGTCGCGGAGCCAGGCTCCGGTGGCGGGCTTCATCGCCGTAGTCAGATAGTACGCCGTTGCCACAGAGGGGCCCGGCGAACGCCAGCGGGATCGGCCGCAGAATCAAGGTGGCGGGGCTGTCGGCCGGCCGCCATGCGGGCGAGCGCCCGTTTGACGCAAACGCGGCCTCCGACCTACTCTTCGTCAAAGGCGATGGTGTCCGCCGAGACGCGAGGCGTCTGAACTGCCCGCACCGGGCTGATGGCCCCTGGCTCTGCACATGCAGACCGGGGCCTTCGTTGTTTCCGGGGCAGAAGAGAGACAGATGGACAACGCCTACTTCACCGCGGCGGGGTGGACCGGCATTGCGCCCCCGGCGCTCGACGTTCAGCCGACAACCTCGCTCGCCGACCTCCTGCGGGCGGAGGGAATCGCGCTTACCGACCTGTCAGTCCCCGATGCAGCGAACGGCGATGACGACGACTGACCAGGCGCGCTTGGGCGGTTGCGCCGCCAACTTGGGAACAGGAGCAGAAGATGGCTGAACTCGAGGACAAGGCGGGACGGCCCCCGACGTACTTCCACCAGTCCGCAGGGGCGGTGGTGCTCTCGGGCGACCGATGCCTCGTGCTCCGGCGCGCGGATCGCGACGAGTGGGTCCTCCCGAAAGGCCACCTCGAGGAGGGCGAGCCCCCAGAGAACGCGGCCGCGCGCGAGGTGAAGGAAGAGACCGGGTTCGACATCCGGGTCCGAGAGCACATCGGCGAGACGCGCTACCGGTTCGGGCCTGGGCTGCAACACCGCAAGCGGGTGGAGTGGTTCGTGGCCGAGCAGGTCGCCGGAACGCTCACCCTCGAGCCCATCTTCGGCGACGGCGCATTCCTGGACGAGGAGGAGGCAACCGCGAGGCTCACCCATGAGGCGGACCGCTCGATCGTGACGCGCGCGTTTGCCATCACGCGGAGCCGGTGATGACCGCGGCGGCGCGCCCGGCGTGGCTCAACAGGAACGTTGCCGCCATGACGGTGACGAGCTTCCTGTCCGACACGAGTCACGAGGCAACCACGGCGGTCCTGCCGGGGTTCCTCGCCACGCTGGGACTGCCGCCCGTCGCCCTCGGTATCATCGAGGGCCTGTCGGATGCGCTGGCGAGCTTCGTCAAGCTCGGTTCCGGTTGGATCGGTGATCGCACCGGCCGCCGCTGGCGGCTCGGCGTCACCGGCTACACGATGACCGGGCTGATGCCCCTGCTGTTCGCGATCGCTGGCTCGTGGCCGCTGGTCCTCGGCGGGAAGCTGCTCGGCTGGCTGGGCAAGGGAATCCGCGGCCCCGTTCGCGACGCGATGCTGGCCGAGTCCGTCGCGCCGGACGCCCGAGGCCGCGCCTTCGGGTTCCATCGCGCGGGCGACACGATCGGGGCGGTTGTCGGGCCGGCCCTCGGGGTCGCGGTTCTCGGGTCCTTCGCTGCCACGACGGTGGAACCGCTCGCCGCGTTCCGCGCCGTCTTCCTGCTTGCGCTCATCCCGGGGATCCTGGCCGCGGTCGTGTTCGCCGCCTTCGTGAGCGACCCGGCCACGGGACGAACGCCTGCCGCGAGCTTCCGCTCCGCCGTGAAGAGCCTGCCCAAGGCGTTCCGCCGCTATCTCGTCGGCGTCGGCCTGTTCGGGATCGGCGACTTCGCGCCCAGCCTGCTGATCCTCGCCGCGACCGTCCTCCTGACGCCGTCGCGCGGGATCGTGGCTGCGGGCGCGATCGCGGGATTGCTGTACGTGCTGCGCAACGCCGTCTACGCAGTCGGTTCCTATCCCGTCGGGGCGCTGAGCGACCGGACCGGACGGCCGGTGCTCCTTCTCGCGGCCGGCTACCTGCTCGGCGCGCTGGTGGCCGCGGGGACGGCGTTCGCCTTCGCCGCCTCGATCGATCACCCGGCATTCCTGGCGCTTCTGTTCGTGGGGTCGGGCGTGCTCTCCGCCTTCCAGGACACGCTCGAGGCGGTCTCGACCGCCGAGCTGGCCGGCGACACCGCCCGGGCGACGTCGTTCGGCCTCCTCGGGACAGTGAACGGCGTCGGTGACCTGGTGGCGAGCGCCGGCGTCGGGCTCCTCTGGACGATCGCCTCTCCCCTGGCCGCATTCGGGGCGGCGGCAGCGGCGATGGGATTTGGGGCGGCAATCGTGGCGGGCCTGGCAACGCATGGAGGTGCCCGATGAGTGACATTGGGACACCCCGGCTCCACGACGGAGAGCAGTTCTGGCAGCGGCTTCGCGGCGCGGTCGCCACGTCCGTCGTGGGCGCCGAGGGCGCCCTTCGGCTGCTCGCGGTCGCCCTCCTCGCCAACGGGCATGCCCTCGTCGAGGATGTGCCGGGGACCGGCAAGACGACCCTGGCGCGGGCATTCTCGCGGGCCCTCGGCCTCGACTTCGCCCGGGTCCAGGGCACGCCCGACCTGCTGCCCGGAGACGTGACGGGCAGCAGCGTGTACGAGGGAGGGGGGTTCCGCTTCATCCCCGGCCCGATCTTCACCAACGTCCTGCTCGTTGACGAGGTCAACCGGGCGACACCCCGAACCCAGGCCGCCCTTCTCGAGGCAATGCAGGAGCGCCAGGTGTCCGTCGACGGAGAGACGCGCCCCCTCGCCGATCCCTTCCTCGTGCTCGCGACGCAGAACCCGATCGAGCTCGAGGGGACATTCGCGCTCCCCGAAGCGCAGCTGGACCGCTTCCTTGTCCGCGTCGAGGTCGGCTACCCGACGGAAGCCGCGGAGCTTGAGATCGCCGCGCGCTACCAGGGCTCCGACGAGCCGCTCGATCGCGTTCCCGTGGTGTTCACCCCGGCCGAGCTGCTCGCCCTCCGCGAGGCGACCCGGACGATCCGGGTCGGCGACGAAGTGGCGGGCTACCTCGTCGCTCTGGTCCGCCGCTCGCGCAGCCACCCGGACCTTCGTCTCGGCGCGAGCCCCCGCGCGAGCGTCGCCCTCTACCGCGCAAGCCAGGCATGGGCCTTCCTCGAGGGCCGCGGGTTCGTCATGCCCGACGACGTGATTGCGGTCGCGCCGGCCGTCCTGGCTCACCGGATCCTCCTCGACGTCGACCGCGAGCTCCGCGGAGCCACGACGCGTGCCGTCGTCGACGAGCTCCTCGCCGACGTTCCCGTACCGGTCGGGACCGCGACGTGACCGTCCCCGTCGCGGTCGGGTTCCTCCTGCTCCTCGGGGGCGCGATCAGTGGAGCGATCGGGCTCTTGGTCCTCGGAGTGCTCGCCCTGACGGTGACCTGGCTGTCGCAGCTGTGGAGCCGTCGTGGGCTGGGCCGGTTGACGTATACGCGCCGCCTCTCCAACGACCGCGCCGTCTGGGGCGACGACGTGACGGTGGACGTCACGATCCACAACGACAAGATCCTGCCGCTCGGTTGGCTTGAGACCGACGACTACGCCACCGAGAGTGCCGTCATCCGCGAGCGCCCGCTCCTGCCGAGCCTGCGGCCCGGGCTGGGCGTCATGCGCAATGTCTGGTCGCTCGGACCCTTCGAGCGGGTCGAGCGACGCGTCCACCTCGAGGCCGATCAGCGAGGCCGGATCGAGTTCTCGCGCGTCGTCCTCAGCGTGGCCGACCTGTTCGGCCGGGCCGTGGCCAGCCGCGAGGAGCCCCATCCCGCGGTCCTGATCGTGCGGCCCCGGAGCGTGCCCGTGCGCGTCTCGGCGACGACCCTCGCGCCGATGGGGACCCGGCGCGCGCGCCACGGCCTGCTCGAGGATCCGGCCCTCTTCGCCGGCGTGCGCCCGTTCCAGCCCGGAGATCCGCGGCGACGCATCCACGCCCGCGCGACGGCGCGGATCGGTCGTCCAGTGAGCAGGCGCTATGAGCCCTCGATCGCTCGCGACGTCGTGATCGCGATGGACGTGCAGACGCACGACGGCCCGTACTGGCTCATGGCCTACGACGAGGACGTGATGGAGAGCCTGGCCGTGGCGACAGCGTCCCTTGCTCGGCGGTTCATCGCCGACGGCGCAGCCTGCGGCCTCGCGGCCAACGGGTGGACGTACTCCCTGGCTCGCTCGGCGTTCGTCGCCCCACGCCAGGGCCACGACCAGCTGACGCGCATCGCGGACATGCTCGGCCGCCTCAGCTCCGTGGCGTCCGTTCCGTACGAGGACGTGCTCGCAGGCCTACCGAGCCGGCTCCCCACGGGTGCGCTCGTGTGCCTCGTGTCCGCCCGCGACATCTCGACGATCAGCACGGTGGTGCGCCGGCTTCGGGCCACCGGGTTCGAGCTTCGCCACGTGGCGATGGGTCCCCAGGCCGCGGCCCATGCGGCGCGCTCGCGGCGGCTCGGCATCGATGCGGTCGTCGCCCGCCTCACCCCCGACTGGCGAACCAGCGATGCGCTTGTCCTTGCCGGCTGACCATTCCGACCGCCTCGTCCGCGTGGTCCCGTGGATCGCCGTGGCGGTCGCCGAGGGCGCGTGGATCGCCGTCGTCGCGGCCGGGATCAGCATCGGCGTTCTCCGGCTTGACGCGTCGCCCGGGGTGCTCCCGTTCGCCATGGCGGCCGGGCTCGGGATCGCGGCCGCCGGCCGGACATCGGCTGGTACCACAGCGGCGTCGGCGGCCGGGATCATCGCCGTCCTGGCGGCCGGGCTCCTCGGCTGGCTGGCAGACTCGTCCGTCCGGTCGGCCTTGGCCGCCGGCGAGGTGCCCGCCTCTCTGATCGCCGCGACGATCGGCCTGCTGTTTGCCTTCGCAGCCTGGCGAGGAACACGCCACCGCAACCCGGACACCGAGGATCTCGCGGTCAGCTCACTGCTCGCGTGGGGGGTTCCCGGCCTGGCCATCCCGTGGCTCCTCGGGACGATCTCGGCGACGACGCGCCAGGCGTTCGCCGCGGAGGCCCTGCCCGCGACGCTGGTCTTCGTCGCCGCCGGCTTGGCTGCCATCGGCCTGCTGCGCCTTGACGCGGTCAGCCGCGAGGCCGGCGTCGAATGGCGCAGTCGCCGCGCCTGGGTGGCCTTGATCGCCGGCGTCGTTGCGTTCGTCCTCCTGCTCGGCGTCCCGGCTGCGATCCTGCTCGACGTCCCGCTGGGGTCACTCTTCCGGTCCGTCGTCGACCCAATCGCGCGCCTCGGCGAGGCCGCCGCCGGCGTGGTCGCTGGCGTGGTCGATCAGCTTGGTCCCGAGAACCCGGCGCCGCCCCCGCCCGGCCCGCAACCGGGCACCTCGCCGGGACTCTCCACGCTCCTGGGGATCGTCGCCGTCCTGGTTGGCGTGCTGCTCCTGGGAATCCTCGTCCTGGGCGTGGCCGCCCTCGCCCGCGGCAGGCGGCGCGGCGCCCCCCACCAGCCGGTTCCACCGCCGGAGCGGGAGACTCGTCGGATCATCCTCCCACGGTTCGCTCTCCACCTCGCTCGCCCGCGGATCGGACGTGTCGCGCGCCTCGTCACCGACCGACCCAGGAGCGCCGCCGGCGCATATGCCGCGCTCATGGCGGACCGGGCCGACGATCCCGAAACAGCCCGGCGTCCCGGTGAGACCCCTGCGACGCACGCCCGCCGACTGCGAGGCGAGGGACGCGGCGCATGGGGCCTGGACCTTCTTGCGGCTGACTACGCACTGGAGAGGTACGGGGGCGCTCGGCTCTCGGCGGCGGAGAACCGTCGCGGGGTGGCGCGCTGGCGTCGCCTGCGCCGCGGGTGGCCAGCGCGCAGGCAGCGTCGGTCTCCGGGCGACGCATGACGCTTCCGTCGGCACCGTACGACCCGGCGGCGATCGAGATCGGTCCCGTCCCGCCGGAGAAGGTATCAGCCTGCGTCGTCTGCGCGTTCATGGCCCAGGCGATCGAGCGCCGGACGTTCTTCCTCTTCGCCGAGTCGATCGGCGAGTCGTGGTTCGTGGACGCCATGCGGCACGGTGGCTTCTGCCTGCGCCACGGCCGTCATGTGCTGCGCCACGATGGCGCCGTCGGGCTGACGATTCCCTACCGCGAGATGCTGCGCGCCTGGCGTGCGCGACTCGGTGTGCCGGCAAGCACCGGGCCCGACCGCTTCACGGGACAGGGATGCCCGCAGTGCACGACGGCGCGATGGGCCGAGTCGCACGCTTTGTGGCGCCTGGCCGAGCCGGTCACGCGGAACGCGACAAGCACGCTTGGGGCCGAAGGACCCATCTGCCTGCCGCATCTCGACCGACTCCTCGACGCCGTCTCCCCGTGGCGCGTCCCCGTGATCGCGACGATGATCGACGACCGGCTCCGAGCGATCGCGGAGTCCGACCTTTCGCACGCAGTGCCTGCGATCGCGGGCGAGGACCTCGACCGCGACATTCGCCAGGTGCCACCCGTGGACGAACCCGCGTCGACACACGTGGGCGAAGGTCGTGGTACGGCGTCGGACCTCCTGGGCTTGGCCCTCGATGCGGGGCGTTGCCCCGTGTGCGAGTCGGCGCGCGCGGCCGCTCGCTGGCCGATCGACTGGTTGGCCAACCCGCCCCGGCCACAGGACCTGCGCGACCTCGCCCGGCTCTGCGGCCGCCACATGCACGATGCGGCGAGATTCCCCGCCGCCGTGGCCCACGCTGTCCATAGCTCCCGGACGCTGTGGCTCGCGATGTTGAGGGCGTTGCCTTCCTCCGACGACATCGGTCCGCGCGGGATCCGCGGCCGCGCCGCGTCGCTCCACTCGCGTTTTGCTACGCAGGGGCGACGCCAGCCGGCCGTCAACGGGGCTGTGGAAGCGTTGCGCGCCACCGACCGCGGCCTTGCACGCCAGCTGACGGCGGCACGCACGCGGCGCTCCGCTCCGTGCGTCGCGTGTGAGGCCGCCGTCACGACCACGGCCCGCACCATCGCGCTGGTGGGGGCGCTTCTGCCGTCGCGCCCGTGGCTCGACCGCTTCGAACGCTCAGACGGCCTCTGCCTGCGGCATGTCGAGGCAGCGCACAACGTGCTCGCTGGTCGACCGTGGGAGACGATCTCGCAGGTCGCCGACGCGCGGGCAGCTCGTCTCGGATGGGAGCTCGACGAGGCGGCCCGGCTCATCTCCTGGTCGGTTCGGTATGAGCCGGCGGGTCCCGAGGCGGACGCCTGGTCACGAGCGATCGTCTTCGCCCTCGGCGAGAACGTCCAATACGGTTGGCCGCTCGGCCCCGATGGCGATGAGGTGCACCCGTCAGCATGAGCAGGCCGGAGTCGTCGGAGCTGCTGCTGGAGGTTGAGAAGGCCCCTGGGCCTGGCATCGACTTCGAGCACGTCGATCGGGAGCTGATCGGGATGCGCGCCCGGGCTGGGGGGATCTGGCTCGGGTTCGACCGTGCCGCCGTCGTCGAGACCGATGACGGCTCCGGGAGTCGACTCGCCGCCGTCGTCGCGGTCCCTGTCTCGACGTTCGCCGGCTGTCGGCTCCGGGCCCGGGTCGCAGGTGCCTGGCGCGAGGAGGGCCGGCTGGTGCTCGTCGCCCAGCTCCTGGGTGTCGCGGCGCCGCTCCCGGCGCTCGCGCGGCTGGCGGCCGACGTGGCCGACGACGCGACGTGGCTGGAACCCGAAACGGCGCTTTCGGAGGTGCAGCGGGCGCGGCGTCGGTTCCGTGAGCGACGAGCACACGCGAGAATCCTTGGCGGGCGAGCCTGGCACGGCGTGGGCCGAGTCGTGGAGGAGAGCCGCTTCACGACGCCCCACTCCGCAGCCGAGTACCGCCTCGACCGCCTCCCACCGCGCTTCCTCAGAGGCCTCGAGGGGCTGCTCGATGACGACGAGCGGCTGCTGTATACGGTCGAGCGACCGGAGGTCCGCGACGCCAGCATCATGGAGCGAGTGGCGCGCCGGGAGGACCGACGTGCTGCCCTCCTCGCCCTGACCGACCGGCAGCTCTTGTGGATCGTCGACCACGCCAACCCCGACCGGTACCTGTCCGACTGGGGAGTCGACGTCGAGGTCGTGCCAGTGGAGCGTATCGAGAGGGTCGAGCAGGTTGTCGGCTCGTCGGTGCAGATCCATGTCGTCACCCCGGCCGGGACGCGCTCGTACCGCCTGCCCCTTGACCTCTCGGCCGAGTGCACCGTGATGCTGCGCCTGCTCCGCCGCTTCCTCCCGTCCGCGCTTGGGTCGCTGCCGCGGCGTGTCTACGAGATCCCGGGGGTCGAACCCGACGCCCTCGCACTCGACGCCTTTGGGCAGGCAGTCGAAGCTCGCGATGCCGTCGATCTGGTGCGGCGGGCCGGGCCGGTGCTCGGCGCCTTCTACGACCCTCGTCGGACCGGCGTCCGCCGCACGTCGCTCCTCGTCCTCCGTGACGACGAGGTTTTTCGCACGACGGGCGACGCCATTGAGCGGCTTCCGCTCAACGAGGTGACCGCGCTCGGGATCACGCTCTCGGCGTTGGTTGGCCGGCTCGTCGTCATCGGCCGATCGTCAACCATCGATCTTCGCTTCCCCTCCCCGCTCGCGGCCGGGGCCGCAGCCTGGCTACGGTCAGTCCGGCGGGCGCTCGCAAACCGCTGATCGTCACGGCTCGACAAATTGCCGTGGTCGTTCGAGGACGACGTTCGTCCGGACCGCAAACCGATGCCCATCGACAGCGAGAACACGAGCTCGCTGCGCAAGGCGACCCTCTGCCGACGGCCACCGAGGACGGCAGCAGCAGCGAAGCCCCGGTGATCACGCCGGACCACCCGGTCGAGTCGCCAGCGTTGGACCGCCCCCGAGCCAAGCACGGGGGCCATGAGGCCACGCCGGAGGCGGGCTCAAAGGGCGACGCCGGATAGCCAGCCGCGACCAGCCGACCCTCGGGCCCTGAACGCCAACCCAGGGCTCTTCCGCGTTGGGTGGCGCTAGGGGCCATGCGTGCTCTCATCGCGGCGCGTGGGGCCAACCGTGGCGCCCGCGGGCGAACGAGGGCGGATAGAACGCGACGCTCAGCCATCGCCGGCCACCCGAAGCCGAGGTGGCAACCCGATCTCGTCCTCAAGTGAGGAGCTGAAGGGGCTGATCTCCATGTGCAACCCGGCTCGGGCCGAGGGCGTCAGACCGAGCTCACGGGCGAACAGGCGGATCTGGTCGGCCCAGCCCCGGGTCACCCGGTCGAGCGGGTTCGCGATCAGGTCGCCTGAGCGCGCGCCGCGGATGAGGGGCGCCGACCGAGCCAGCAGCGAGGCTGCCTGGCGGTACCGCACGACCGCCTCGCAGTAGCAGGCCAGGGCGTCGGCATCGACCGCGGTGATCACGCCCGCGGGCATCTCCCGGACCGTCCGTCGCCAGATGGCCTTGGCGGCAGGATCGAGGTCGGCCGGAGGCCGGGGCGCGGTCCGCCGCGGCAGCGGCTCCCGGTCATTGAGCCGGGAGGGGCGCGTTTCGCCATGCAGTCGTTTGAGCGTGCTGGGCATCGGAGCGGGACCGCGCCTACCCATCAGCTCGCTCCGCCGACCACGCGGGTGGCCAGCCGGCGCATCGGGTGCCCGCCTGGCTTCGCCCACGGGCGCCCACGTTGGCCCAGGTCGCGCGCCGGCCGCCCGACTGGCCCACCACCCCCTGCGTCACCCTGGCGCCCACGAAGTGACAGAAATGGCGAAACTCGGCCGCGTGCACACAAAGGGGAGGCGCGGTCTTCCAGCATCGCAAGACCTGCGTGTGGGGACCCCCGGTCGACGCCTCCGGCACCCTTGGTCGAGTTGCACGACCGACACAGCACGGCGCAGTTGCCGATGTCGAAGGGCGCACCGCCTGCCGCGAGCGGCACGACGTGGTCGACGGTCAGGTCGGCGGCCGGGTGGGCGTCGCGCTGGTACCCCGGGCACCAGTTGCCGCGCTCGCCACGCCAGGACCGGAGGACTCGAGCGCTCAGGAGCTGCCAGGAGCGCGTGCTGTACAGGGCGTTGTGCCGGCTGCGGTTGGACTGGCGGGCGTGGTCGGTGCAGCGACTACCCGCGCGGCTGGTGACGACACCGCAGACCGTGCACAGCTTCACCCGCGAATCGTCGGCGGGTGGGGTGGCGCGGTCTATTCGCCTGCGGTGCTACGTCTGCGGGACCATGGGGTTCCGAACCCGCAGCATGGCGGCCCGACGCTACCGGCCACTCCCGATGACGCGGAGGAGCAGCGCGAAGCCCTCGGGCGTGCCGGCCCATCGGGCGCGGAGCGCATCAACGCCCAGTCGCCGACGGACGAAGCGCATCGCGACGATCGCCACGACCACGTCGTCGAGGGGACCGAGCACCGGGATGAACTCCGGGATCAGGTCGATCGGCGAGAGGATCCAGGCGAGCAGGCCCACGAGCACGAGCCGAACATCAAGGGGCACCGCCCGATCGACGAGGACGGCCCGCAACAACCGGAGCACATCCGGCACGACCTTCACGATCTCGCGGGCGGGAACGCCTCTGGGCCGGAGGAACCAGAAGACGACGAGGAGGGCCACCCACAGCCCAGCGAGCCCCGCGAGGAGACCAAGCAGCGGGCGGACATCCACGCCCGGAGCATGCCACGTCGCAAGGCGTCGATCCGGGGCAGCGAGTCGCCATGGATCGCTCAGGCGTGACGCTCCGGCGGCCTCCCGCTGATCGGTAGCGAGGGCGACAATCAGCGCGTGGACCTTGAGCCCCTCACCATCGCCCTGATCGCGATCAGCGCCCTGGTCGGCAGCATCCTGGCCGCCGTCGCCGGCTTCGGGTCGGCGGTCGTCCTGCTGCCGGTCTTCGTGTGGGCCTTCGGCGTTCGCGATGCCGTGCCGATCCTGACCGTGGTCCAACTCGTCGGCAACGGCTCGCGGGTCGTGCTCAATCGCCGCGAGCTCGTGCTGCCGGTGGCCGGCTGGTTCGCCGTGGGTGCCGTGCCGGCCGCGGTGGTCGGTGGGATCGTCTTCGTCTCCGCGCCGGCCGCCTTCCTCGCCCGCTTCCTGGGCCTGTTCCTCCTGGCCGCGGTCGCCTACCGCCACTCGTCCCTCGGCCGGCGGGCGGCGATGCCCTTGCGGCGGTTCGCGTTCCTGGGTGCGGCGGCGGGCTTCCTCTCGGCGCTGGTGGGCACGGTCGGTCCGCTGGTGGCCCCGTTCTTCCTCGCCTATGGCCTCGTGAAGGGCGCGTACATCGGGACCGAGGCGCTGACCGCCTTGACGATGCATGGTGTGAAGCTCGTCGTCTACGGACGGGCGGCGCTCCTCACGCCCGCCACGGTGGGAGTCGGGCTCGCGATCGGGGTCCTGATGGTCGCCGGCACGTTCATCGGCAAGCGGCTCCTGGACCGGATGCCCGAGCGCATCTTCGTCGCGGTGATCGACGCGACGCTCGTCGTGAGCGGCCTCATGCTCCTGTTCCTCGGATGAGGAGCCTCCATCGGTCGATGCCGCGGACCCGGGAGCCTCGATAGGCGACAATCCGCTGGATGCAGGTCCTGCAATCGATCGGGTTGTTCGCCATCGCCGCGTTGGCGGAGATCGGCGGTGCCTGGTTGGTCTGGCAGGGCGTCCGCGAGCAACGGGGCGTCGTGTTCATCGGGCTCGGCATCATGGCGCTGGCCGCCTATGGGTTCGTCGCGACGTTCCAGCCGGACCCGCACTTCGGGCGCATCCTCGCCGCGTACGGCGGCATCTTTGTCGCCGGGTCGCTCGCCTGGGGCGTCGTCGTCGACGGCTTCCGCCCCGATCGCTGGGACCTCCTGGGCGCCGCAATCTGCCTGATCGGCGTGGCGGTGCTGATGTACGCGCCTCGTTCGGCTGCGTCGTAAGCGCCACACTGACGGGCCACGGCCAGGGTCCCCGGCGATTCTGCGCTCAACGAGGCTCCAAGATCGGCACAACGAGCCACCCCTCGGCCCGCCCTCGGTAGATCAGCTGCTCGGTCGTGAGGCCTGACCGCGCGCGCAGGTCCGCCAGGTGGCGCTTCGCGGTACTTGGCCGAACGCCCACCCGCGCCGCGGCCTCCGCTACCGATCCACCGGCCGCCACGAAGGCCGCGAGGACGTCGACCTGACGCGCTGTCGGCGTCCGCGGGAGCGAGCCGCGCAGGTACCCGTCTTTCATGACGCCGGGCTCACGCGGCTGCGGGTGATGAGTCCCAGGACCACTGCGGTGACCGCGAGGATCGCGCCGATCTGGTCAGGTGCGCGCCGTGACGGTGCTCACCTCACGCCCCTCCAGACAGCCGAGGCTGCTGTTTCCGACACGGCGGCCTGTCACCTCAACGTCTCACCGGCAGACTCGGCAGCGAGTGCAGCGGGGCTGAACCCCTTTGCGATCAGCCACACCGCCATGACCATCTCCTGCACGGCGAGCG
>Ga0315284_10005728_pt1 | contig 17680 bp, 15 predicted proteins | sample YL17G09_16_MG_FD_203696 | JGI IMG/M metagenome (GOLD analysis project Ga0315284, IMG submission 203696) | Sediment microbial communities from Yellowstone Lake, YNP, Wyoming, USA - YL17G09_16 | ecosystem: Environmental > Aquatic > Freshwater > Lake > Sediment | place: USA: Wyoming | collected...
ATGCTCTTTAAGAGTGCATTTATATCACCAAAGAGATTAACTGAACGATTTTTTATTTTTTTATAGAAAGTTTGTCTCATTTTTCTTTTCGGTCGGTGTAATATATTATATTTTACCATAAAATAATTATTTATTTAGGAAAAAATTTTATATTATAGTAATATAAATAAATATGTCAAAAGAAGTAGAAGCGGAAGCGGGCATCGACGCCGATGAAGACGCGGAAACGGCCATCGAACAAACCATTGCCTCACAATTACGAAATTATTCATTAAACCATAAACGTGATATCTTATCACATAGATTGTTAAAGAAACATAAAGTAAATAAGGATGTAAAACTTCCTCGTACGTTTTCATTAGCAACTCGTTATAAAGTTAAAATTTATGACCAGGGACACCTCGGAAGTTGTGTTGTAAATTCATTCGCCGGAGTTATTAATAGTTTATATAATGTTAGCCCCAGTCGTCTTTATAATTATTTTACCGCGCGTGTTGCGACAGGAGGTAGTCCAGTTGTAGATGGTGGTTTAAGCATTACACAATCATTTCCATATTTCAATTCTTTCGGTTATGCTCCTGAATCAAATTGGGAATATAATATAGAAAATTTTAATTTGATGCCTCCTATTGAAATATTTAAAGAATCATATAAGTTTAACTTTACATATAAAGCAGTCCAACAAGACAGTGAGTCGATAAAACATGCATTATATACTACCGGTTTTGTCATGTTTGGTACAGATTGTTATTCAAGTTTTATGACAAGAGACGTTGCAAAAACCGGTATTATACCAATTCCCAACAAAGAAACCGAAGAAAAAAAAGGTGGACACTGCCTTAATATAATCGGCTGGACTATGATAAATAACGAACTATATTATATTGTGCGCAACTCATGGGGTACTTCATGGGGAAATGATGGTTCAACTACACCTACCAAAAATTTTTATAATTATGGTAATAATGGAGGGTTTGCATACTTTCCTGAGAAGTATATATTAGACACAACCTTGGCATCTGAGTTTTGTGTAATCCAAAGGAGTAAAAAATGTTGTAAAAAATAAAAAATTAAAAAAAATAATAATTTTATATTAAAATATTTTAATGAAAATATAAAAATAAATAAATATAAATTCATTCCATATTTAATCGATGTAATCTTTTATAAAAGTTTTATAAAAAGAAGGTTGGAGAGATTAGAGAAAATTGATTGTTGTAAAATATAAAAATATGTATTAATATTATAGTATATTTTTTATATTTTACAACAAATAAATGGATTCACATGAAGATTTTCTTACTATTGTTTTACCAAATATTGAGGAAACTGTTATTTCGAGAGAGCATTCAAATGAAAGAAGAATAAAAAGAAGTAGAATAATTGAAGATTTTTTTATTAGAATCGGATGTAACGCTCAAGCCCCACCTATCCCTGAATCACTGAATTTTCTCGATAATATTCGATTTAGAATGATGAATCCGAATTTTAGTGAATATCTAAAACTTGTTAATTTTAAAATACCTCCAGAATATATCAACATATATATACATAATACAGATTTTGTCCCAGAAAGAAAAAAGCATTCTCTTTCTACTAATATAACATGTGCGAAATATATCGAAGATGTACTTTTTGATTTACTAGATAAAGCTCAATCTTCTACCGATATTGATAAATGCGTTTACCTTCTTATGTGTCCGGTTAAAGTATATTTTCAATTATTTATAGAATTTATTACCAATCCTCAAATTTTAGGTAATTACGGTATTAAATATTTTGCAAATTTTATGGTTTTAACATCCGCTATCATTAATAAAAAAATAGAACAAATGGAACGTGGAATGGACTTTTCTATGTTACAAGAAATACCTGGTATCGTTATATTATTACTTGCAAGCAGGCATATAATGTGTAATGAATGGCTTAATAAAATTAAGAGAGAAAAAGGTTTTAGTGGACATCATTTATATGCTAATATTCGTAAATATTTTGAAGATACTCAATCTTTGTATAGAATGTATCTCGCTTTCATTCAGAATAAAACACGCGAAGTTAAAGAAAAAATAGACACATCTGAAAAAAATGTTGATCGTCTTCTTAGAGAATTTTCGCCAGAACATAAAGATAAAGATAAAATAGAAGATGATATTCGAAAGAATCAAGAAGATATAAGAATACAACAGGCAATACTTTCAAATTTAACAAGAATGAACAATGAACTATCTCATTTAGAACCAATAGTGTTAGATTCACTAACATTAAATGGTGAATTTAGTAGTATAGGCGAAGCTGTTACGCCAGGACGACGCGGTGGTTCAAAACATAAACAGGTAAAAAATAAATCTTCAAAAACGAAAAAATACAAAAAGAAATTTTCAAAAACGAAAAAATATAAAAAGAAATAATACGAAACATGCTAACAACGAATTATTATTTATTATTATTTTTATTTATTCTCTCATCTCTCTATAAATGAAAAATAAAACTAGATTAAAATAATGACAATGTTTTTGGAATCATATCTTATATTTATAAAAGTTTTAACATTACAAAGTTGGAGAGATTGAGAGAAATACAAAATATGAATAAATTATTAACATATATTTATTCATATTTTTGAAAACAAGTTTTATGAAAATTTGATTCCTAAAACTCTAGAAATATTAGAATTATATAATGATAATATTGGAATACTGATTTTGTCTAATAATGAATAAAAATTATTAAGACCTTTGATATTATCTACAATTTTATAACCAGTATTTGATTTATTCTTAAAATCATATTTAATGAATGGTATTTGTTTTTGAGTTTTTAAAATACATTTTATAAAATCCGCCATCCCTTTCCGAATTATAACTGCCATTTCAATATCTCCTGTATTATAAAAAGATCTATCAGATAAATTACCCGTTGTATATAATCCAATACTCTCATCAAATATCCAACATTTACTATGTATAATTATTTTTGATTCTACTTTTGGTATTTTACAAATAACATATTTATTAAATGTGTCATCATCACAATCTATTAAACTGCGAAACCATAATAAACATATATACGAAATTGCTGTTGTTAAATAATATAAATTGTATTCGTCATGATTTATAGAGTTTGTTATAATTGTTAATGTAAATGACTCTTTATTTTTTATTGCTTTATTCACACGATTAGATAATTCAATCCCAATTTTATTTGACATATATTTTTCATATGTGTGAAAATATTGACACTCAATATATATTGAAGATTTTGCATTTCGTATGTGTTTGCATATAAAATTATACTGTAACTCATTAGATATAAGTAATGTTTTATCAAGTGACATTTTTTGTACCTGTTTATAATTTTCTTTATGTAAAATATAAAAAAACTCAAACTTATCTGGATAATCATAAGTTAAATAACCATTATCATACCAATAAAATTCTGCTTCATCTTCACTCTTACGATTTCTTACAGTAAAAGTTCCATTATATATATGATTTATATTTACCCCACCTATCAAAAGTGCATCACCATTATAAATAAAACGCATATGAAGTACTATTTTTTGCAAATTATATATTTTTTTAGTCATTTTAACAATTAAATCGAATAATTTATCATCTCCTTTATTGTATAACTTTGACAAATGAATATATAAATTTGGATGACTATAATCTATTATATTTTCAGAAATATAATGATTATTTGATAGAGTTATATATACTTTAACACCACGATTAAGTGATTTTATAATTTCATTTTTTAATTTTTTATCATAATTCCAATCAAAAGAAAATACAGTTAAAAATATATAACTTTTTGAAGTTTTAATTATTTCTAACATTTTTTTATGTGTTTTTTTATATGTAAAAATTAATTTATTTTTCATATTAACCAATAAAATAATAATAATAATACTATTTTATAATAATACTATTTTATTATTTTTAATTATATATTTATTTATTCTTCAAAAAGAATACGAATCGCATCACTAATGTCGCCGTGTTTATTATATTCTAAACATTTTTTTGTTTTATATTTTTAGTTTAATGTATTTTCACTCGATCTCTCCAACCTTCTATTTGTAAAGCTTTATAAATAAATAAATGATGCGATTTTGAATCAACATTTTATTTTATTATCTTTTCATTTTCATTTTTAGAGAGAAGAGAGAAAAATAGAAATACTAATAAAATTAAACTAAAAATAAAATATAATTCGTTATATTATTTTTATTTCATAATGAAAAATATAAATTAAAAATTTTATATTAAAAAAATGTTTAATATAAAAATAGTAATGAAAAAAAATAAATTAAACGAAACATTTATTGAAAACAATCAAGAAGAAAAAGAAATTCAAGAATATAAAAAGTTTATAGCAAATAAAATTAAACCAATTGGCGAAACCGATGCCGAAACCGATTTTGAAACATTACGAACTACTGTTAGTGCTGCGCTTCTCTCAAAAAATGATCACAGTGCATCCGGATCCGGAATCGAATTCAACGAACGATGCAGGATCGGAAACAATATTGTAGATTTTTTCACATTTCAAGAGAGATTGGAAACGCGCGGAAAATATGATGTCACATTTTACGACTTTGTAAAAAATATCGAAGAATTTAAAAAAAAGAAATTTATTCAAAACATGTTTACATATTACTCCACCGTGAAAAATGCGCGCGGGCTAAAAAATGAATACATTGTTTTAAAAGAAGTTTACAACATTTGCATTAGCGCCATTAACATTTTCCGACCGCTAATGGCAGTTGAAGTATATACCAAATATAAACCGTCGGTCATTTTGGACCCGTGTGCCGGATGGGGCGGACGTGCCGTCGGCGCGGCTGTATGCGAAAATGTTCGATATTTTGGAATAGATATTAACCATTCTCTCCAAATTCCTTACCAAAACATGTGCGCATTCCTGAATTCCAGGTGCAAATCCAACCCCAACATTGACTCCCGTATTCATATGACCATCGCTGATGCAGTTACATACGACTACTCGCAAATCGAGCCCAAATACGACATGGTGTTTACATCCCCCCCTTACTACTTTATCGAAAAATACAACCATAATAAAACATATGACAATTCAAAAGATGAAATGGATGAACAATTTTATGAACCACTTTTCTCTAATACTTTTTTACATTTGTTGACTGGAGGTTGTATGGCCCTGAATGTAAATCGGGAAATTTATGAACGCGTTTGCGTTCGGCTGTTTGGACCGGCGCACCAAACCATGAATTGTAAAAAAAGCAAACGTCAGAACGATTATAGAGAGATGATTTATATTTGGATAAAAAAATAAAAATCAAATATTATTATTATGAAAACTCATATAAACGAAATTTCATAAACTTCATTATCAATTACACTTTATTCTTGATTATAAACAAAGCTACAGATTACAACCATGAGCGAACACTTTTTAAAATTTAAAAAGGCATTTCATCAATCCATGCCACAATTGTCACAAATGCCGCAAATGAAATTTCCAATATTTCCAAAACAAATGTTTGGCAAGTTGAATAATTTTGACAGGATTAAATGGATTCAACTTTTTTCTTCAGGAGTTATTATTTATTCTGCTTACTTTTATTTAAAACGCACATCCAAATATAATGAAGCTCGACTTTCATTTTCTTCATTTTTTTATCATTTCAAAAAACTTTTTTCGCGAACCGTTGCAAACGGATGTCGTAGAGAAAAAGAACCCCAAAAAAATATTGAACTCAAAGTCAAAGAACTTCCCGAACACGTCAAATACGATAACGGATGGTTTGATGAATTGGATGAACTGAAAAAATCGTTGACATTGACGTCGGCGTCGACTTCGGCTTTGGGAGACGACGCATTGCTTGACCCCCTCCGCGAAACCACGCCGCGAGGAGAGATTGTCATGTATTATGACACCAAAACCAAATCATTCAATTATTATTCCAACAGTAAAAATATCCCTTATTCCACTCTTGACGCGGTTGCTCGCAAATACGTTTGTTTGCACAAGGATCCGTCCATTTATATTGATATCCGCGATGAAGTCCAAAAAGGAATCGAAAAACGTTGGAAAAAAGATAAAGACAATAAATTGAAACTAGAGAGAAATAAAGATAATAAAGACAATAATAATACCAATGGTGGAATGATATCGTCTGCAAAAAAATCTTTGTTTGCCGCATTTAAAAATTATAAAACGGGGCGAAATGCGCCCAAATCTCTCCACAATTATGACGGTAAAGTAACGGTGGAAGAATTTGTTGTGATAAAAGATAATATTAACAAATTTATTTATAAAGGAACGATTGAACAATACGACGTCGATGTGAAATATTATAATAATAAACAACAATCTCATTTTGGAACCGTTGATGATGACGCAGATGACAACGGTGACATTGACAACATTCTTCATGACGAGCTAAAACACGAAAAAGAAGCGCTTTCATATGCCGACTTTAAAAAAAAATATAATCAGTAAAAAATAAAAAATAAAATATATTCGTATATTAGCCACATTAGCTATTTCAGTGATGCAACCAGCACAATTAAAATCCCCCAACTCGCCCAGAACCATTGTATCGAATATTAACCCTAACCGATATGGTTTTGGAAACATCAACTTGAACTCGATAGCGGGTATGAGTGGTATGAATGACAAGATTGAAAAATTGAGCAATCTTCTTAAAGCGCGCGGCATAACAATGCCTTCATTATATACGCCTACAACACCCACTAGATCAGGCGATTACGGCGATGACAGTGGCGGCGGCGTTGTTACATATACCCGCCAACAATTCGAGGACTTGTATAAAAAAAACGCGAACCGTCAAAACATGGATTACGACAATGGCGGCGGCGGCGGGTACTTTGATAAATTATTCTTCATGTTTCAACTTTACATTGCATTCATTAATGCGCTGATGAATGCGGCAAATATGAGCGCGTCCGTTATATTCGGAAATAAATCGCTGCAAAACGTATTTTCCGTTTTTCTTGTCAACGTGTTGAATATGATTCTAAAAACCGATGTTGGCAATTTGACTCCGGAACAACTTCGCGACCTTCTCGAAAAGAACCGGCCCGTTCTCCAACAAATTTCTGCCATTATTATCGACGAAGCGTCGCAGCTTCTGGTTGGATTAAGCGACGTTTGTAAAAAAATCGCAATGGACTGGATGCAAAACGTGCTACCCGGTCTTGTGAAAAGTGCCGCAATCGGTATTCCGAGCGCACTTGAAGCGGCCATACCGCCGTTGGGTGAAGTCGTCGAAATTGTAAATACCGGCCTGGCTTTAATGGCTTCATTCATGAAAATGGTCGGCGCATTCCAAAGAAATTTTGATACCGTTTCTCAAGGATACGGTCACGTGAAAGGCGCATACGACTCGTTGCAAAAAGTGAGAGACCTGCTCGGCAAAGATCCCAGCGAAATCGTGAAAACTGCGACTTCCGCCGTTGCTAGTCCCGCAGCGGACGCTATGGCGCAGAATTTTGTTGGAAATATGTTACAGCCAGCGGCGAAAACTGCGGAATTAAGCAATGCAACTTCTTCTGCAGTTGAAAATGTGGCGAAGGAGGGGCTCAACCGAGCAGCAAGTGCCATGAGAAATGTGGCGAGCGAGGGAATCAATCGAGCAGCAAGCGCCATGAGAAATGCGGCGAGCCAGGGGCTTAATCGAGCAGCAAGCGCCGTTTCTAATTTATTAGTTACGCCAAGCGGAAGCGCGGTCACCGATTCAAATGGAGCGCCAATTACATCAAGTTTCTGGAACCGTTCGTGGAAGCGGTTATTCGATGCTGCGGTCGAAAAAATAAAACAAAGCAAAATCGCCATGGATAAAATTAGATTAAATAGTGGTTTTGGAAATGACGCAAACGGAAAGCCGCTGGCAAGTTCAATTATTGTTGACTATATTTTAAAACATCCCGACATTCTAATTCCCTTTTTGCCAGCGCCTTACAATATTGCCGCCGTTGCATTTCGACTTGTTCAAACCTATATAGAACGCATGCGCAAACAATCGGCGTCGACTTCGGGTGGCGGGTCGAATAGAATGAAAAATCGAAAATATTTGAAAAATACAAAACATTTTAATAGATATATTTCAAATCTTCGAAAAAAAACCGCCAAAAAAGAGGTGGAATTAATAAATAGTATTCGAGAATTTACAACTATATAAATATTGTCGAATTGTGAAATTAAAGCAACATAAATAGTTATAATTTATAAATAAAATTATATAAATTATATAAATTATTAAATAAATAAATAATTAAGAAATTATATAAATTATTAAATAAATAAGAAATTATATAACTATTAAATAAATAAGAAATTATAAACCTATCATAATTCAAATTAATATTAAACATGAATCTAGATGTGCAAAATAAACATATGAAACATCGTTGTTATTTTATGTATACACTATGTAGTTTATCTATGTATACATGGTATAGTTGTTACAACTATTCGGATCATGACATCACACACCACGATTACGATAATGATAACCATCGTGATCACTTTCATCGCTTAACGCCACATTATTTAAACTGTTTATTGTTGGGGTTCTATTTGTCTTGGGATATGTATCACATGGCGTTGTCATCTAATAGACGCATATTATTTAGAACCGACTTAATTATACACCATGTAGCGATCTTGAATTTTATTTTAAAATATATCAATCATATCCCGTTGGAAATAAGCAAAGCTACTATTATGGAGTGTATTTCATTGATGAATTACGTTTGGAGAGACAATAAAAAAATATTAAATCTGTATAGAACGTTATGTATTCTATTTGTTAGATATCCCTTGTCGTTTTTTTATATATTTTATAAGAATAATATTATCAAGTTTCCATATACTCAAATAAGTGGATACTGGTTTATTATTTTTTATGACGTATTCATTCTATGGAAATTATATAAACCTAAAAAAATATAAAATAAAACAAACAATGAATATAACAAACAATTGTAATATATAATAATAATAATAATTTTCATTTTTCATTTTTTACTTATCCATTTCAAAAAACCGTTGCTTTTTCTCAAATTAAAAGATGTCCCCAAATGATTTTTTGCGATTCGATATGCTGAAAGCTCAAACGGTGACATTTGTGAAATATAAACATCTGTATTATCGACATCGTCTTTATTTTTATCACGTGGTTGTTCCATTTAATTTAATCCAATCTATGAATGAATGTTTAATACGTTTTTATTCAACATTCATTATTTATCAATTTTTATAAAAAACATTTTTCGAGACCTTCAAGGGTTTGGTTTAAATATCGTCCACATTAATTTCTTCTTTATACACATTTGGAGCCCGTTTATTTTTATTCCATTTTTTATACTCTTCATCTTTGTCGCTTTCGCTTTCATCTTCTTCTTCGCTTTCGCTTTCGCTTTCGCTTTCGCTTTCGCTTTCGCTTTTATTGCTTCTATCATTTTTATTACAAGCGTCCTCGTTATGATCGCCGTCGTTATCATAATCGTCGTCGTCATCATCATCGCTTTCAATGTCGCTATAAAATGCCGACTGGTCAATTATATTATTATTTGTTGTTCGCTGCTCGGCCTTCAATCGAATTGTTTCCACTTTTTGCGACGCAATCTTTTGATAGCGCAGTGTATCCGTATCAACAAACTGAAACGTTTCTTCGCTTGCTGCCGTTGATGCTATTGAGCGCGCTAGTTCCGACTCCTTCATATATACTCCATGCGTTCGCTTTAGCGTTTCCTTTTCCGACGAAGAATACACTTCCAGCAAATCACACATTTCCATTTCCCGTTTTCCATTGACGAGCACGAGCTCCGATGGCACTTGCTGAAACTCGCGCAAGCCAATAAGAACCCACTTGTCTACTTCAATAATGTTGTCGCGCTTTCCGCGACCTTTGAATTTCCCGCGAATAAAACAGCGGCGATCTTTTTCGTCAATGCACGTGACGTCGAACGTATTTCCATTCAGGCGTTTTACCACGCCATAAATTTCACTCTTATTCTGCGAAATTCGTAGTCCGCTCTTGGTCGATTTTACGGCGTGCTTGTGTGCGACCTTTTTGCCGTTGCACCCTCCCATTGTATTTTTTACCATCTTTATACTTGTATAATTTTGTAAAAGTAAAATGAATTAAATTGACTGTTTATTTATTTGAACCCTGATGACGATGGACTATTATTCTATCTGCGCATGTATTTAAGTATATTCATTATATTTAATGCGGCGGGTAGTAATGGAAGTAGTAGAATAAAATTTTTTGATAATTTTTTTATATAGATGTAATATATAAAAATGAAAAATAAAGTTAAAAATTCGATTTTACTTACTGTTTGCGACTTGCCCAAAGATAAGATAGAAGGACTGGGGTTAAGCTTTAGAGACATCGCACAAAGAGGTAAAAAAATGGTAAATGAATATTTATTGCCGAAATTAACAGACGATGAAAAAAAAATAATAGTTAGTAGCACGAATGTTCAAGAGTCATTGATAGTTCAAAAAAAATCAAGACGCATTCTTTCAAATTGGGTAAATAATCCGAAAAATTTAGTAAACTCTGAAGGAAAATATATTGGAGATAAATATGGAGCAAAAATAACCATTTGTGGAGGAGACGGTGATGTTATTCATTATGTCGAAACATTTTGTCGAGATGTCAAAAATAAAAATAACAGAGGTTCAGGAAAAAACAACAACTTCATACTTTATGAGCAACAGGTCGAGAAAATAGGCCAATTACAACGAAATATTTCTACATTAAGTAATAATAATAAGGCGCAGCTTGGGAATGTGAATCTTTTGAATGGTAGATTGATGATGTTAAAATCTAATTCACCTCCATCGGATCTTTCTCTTGATTCCGAATTATTAGAATATTCACTTAATAAAACGGGCGATGATGAAACTGTTAATATTGTGTCTGCATCTATAATAGAAAAGCATACTACTAAAAAAGAATTCATTGAAGCCACTACTAGAAGATATGGTTATGACGCAAGAAGATCGGATACAGGGTTTTCATTTAACTGGCATGTATGCAGAAAATGGGGCGACGGTGATAATTTAAACGAAAGTAAAGAGACCGCGTATATTCGCCTGAGTTATTTTGAATATCCTGCACCAACAATTATCGACGTTGCAGTTGCAGACGGCCGTTTCACTACACTTGTTAATGCTGTAAAAGCTGCAGGTCTTGACGGAGTCCTTTCTGGTCCTGGTCCTTTCACTGTATTCGCCCCAACGGATGTCGCGTTCGCCAACATTCCCGCTGGAAAACTTGACAATCTTCTAAAGCCGGAGAACCTCTCTCAACTTCGAGAGCTCCTGACATATCACGTAGTCGCCGGTAAAGTGATGGCAGCCGACGTCGTGAAACTAAGTTTTGCAAAGACGCTGGCTAACGGTCTCAATGTTTCTATTCGCGTCGATACTGGAAAGGTATTTATCAACGATTCTCAAGTTATTATTACTGACATCCCATGCGCAAATGGTGTAATTCACGTGATCAATGCCGTTTTATTTCCTCCTCCTCCTCCTCCTCCTCCTCCCCCCCCTCCTCCCCTTAAAACAATTGTTGATGTCGCATCTACAGACGAACGCTTCAAAACACTTGTTATTGCCGTAAAAGCTGCCGGACTCGTCGATGCCTTCTCTAGCCTCGACCCTTTCATCGTATTCGCACCCAGAGATGACGCGTTCGCAAAAATTCCAAAACCAGAATTTGACGCATTGCTTGCCAATCCTGATCGACTTAAACAAGTTTTGCTGAATCACGTACTTCCCGGTAAAGCTACGGCAGCCGATCTCATCAAATTGATCGGTAGTAGTAGTATTAAAATTAAAACTCGGGCTGGATTCGATGTTACTTGTAGTGTGAAGGATGGTAGTGTTTTCGTAAATAATGCTAAAGTTATTGATAGCGACATCGTTGCCTCAAATGGTGTGATCCACGTCATCGACGGCCTACTATTTCCACCTCCCGTTTTATGAATAATCGATCGCTATTTAATTAATTGTAATGCGCGTTAGGCGCCGCGACTCTTTCACGGATTCCGACCTGAATCTCTCGAAATCGAAATTATCAACTAATAGTTCAAAATCTCGAATGCTCGTTTCCTGGTAAAATATCGACTTGTACTCGTAGCGCGTTGTCGTGTAGTTGCTGCGCCTGGACGGATCCGGGTGCACATTTCCGAGCAGTATTTTCGAAAACGAAATCAAAAACGCGTTTGAGGTGAAACCGGACGACGAAATAAATTGTATGATTTGAAAATACGAAATGCTGAGCGCGTAATTGTCCCACGTGGTCCAAAATCTCAAACACTCGTGAATGACATACTTTCTCGGCTTGTCTATCAAATGCTCCATTGTTTGAAAACACAGCTTCTTGTACTTTTTTAAGAACTCCGGCGAAAAAATAGTGAATGCGGCGTTTGAATCCACATATTCATCTATCAACGCGTGGAGAGATTCCGGCGTAATTCTACCATGCTCGTGCAAAACGTAACACATTGCGTGCACTTCTAGCGGCCATAAACTATACTTTGGAAAATATGTATAAAAATAGTTACGAAAAAATTCATATTTATCTTGTTTATTTTCTTTATCTCTCTTGTCTTCGTATCTTACATTTTCGCCGTTTTCATCACTTGCGTTTTCGTCGCTACCACTTAAAGCGCGATCGCGTTCCAATAGCTTTCGAATTGGAATTGAGATTCCGAAATCCAGGATGACTGGAAGTTCCGTCTTTAAATCAATGACTGCGTTATCCCATTTGAAATCGAAATGAACGACTTCATAATTCATGAGCTGTTCTAGAGAGAAGAGGAAATATGAATACGTATCGAAAATTATATTTAGGATGTGTTTTTTGCTTTTATTTGTCAGTAAATATTCAGTGAATTTTACATTTTTCAAATATTTCATTTTCAAAAGAATATATTTTATATGCGCTTCTTCCTTGTCTATAATGTTGCATTTTTTTATTTCCTTGCTGCCGACTTTTGACAAATTCGCGGGACAGTTTTCTAAAACCGGAACGTAGTATAACGAATAAAATGGAATTTTTTTCACAATCTCTCCTACATCGATTTCATTTTTTGAACTGAAGTTTCTTTCAACCAACTTTGAAACATACTCTTTTGCTTGTTCCGCATTAGTTTGTTCCTTTTTACACGGGAGAGACGGATAAAAAATGCATCCAAATCCTCCTTGGTTTATTACTCTACTGTCATTCTTCATTTTAATTTTATTTAGATTTATTTTATTTAGATTTATTTTATTTAGATTTATTTTATTTAGATTTATTTTATTTAGATTTATTTTATTTAGATTTATTTTTTTAGATTTATTTTTTTAGATTTATTTTTTATATAGGTATATAATATAAACAACAAATTAGACACACAAATAAAATGACATCTTCCGATTTTTACGATACGTATAAACAAATTACCGAGAAATTAATCGACTGTAATGAAAATTTATCATCCAAAGAGAAAAGAAAATTATTAAAACTTTTAAAAGAACTTACTATATCTGCAGGACCTAGAGGACCTGCTGGACCTGCTGGACCTAAAGGAGAAGCCGGACCTGCTGGACCTGCTGGACCTAAAGGAGAAGCCGGACCTGCTGGACCTGCTGGACCTGCTGGACCTGCCGGACCTAAAGGAGAAGCCGGACCTGCTGGACCTGCTGGACCTGCTGGAGAACAAGGGCCAACTGATTCATCTAATGCAGACATGATAAAAAACTTACAAAATGCAGATGAGTATTACGAGTTTGTTAAAGGATTACAACTGTTAACAGAATTTCCAAGAAATGTTAAAGAAGGATTTGGCGTTAATTCTGCGTTTTGGATTTCAGATAGTACGGGGGTATATATAGTCAATACACTTGTATCAAATAATGAAGTTCGCAAATTAAAACTTGGAATTGCGGTACTAAAAGAACCAGATAACTTCAATTTGTCATGTTGGAAACTTGATGATAATAATAAAATTATAAGAGCTACCGATTCTAATGGTAACAGATATAACATGCTTGACCGCGAACTGTGTATTTGCGGAGATATAACACTCATGAGAGAATTTTTTCTCACCCCCCAAAGCCAAGGACTAAACGCGTTCTGGATTACTGTTTTTCCAGTTCAACTCGATATTGCCCGACTTATCTTAAAAGATCCAAACTGGAGTCCAGTTGTAGTTTATAAAGGAGGGGTTGCTGGAAGGTGTGTCGTGAATCCGCTGAATAAATTAACTCCCGAGAACTCAAATGTCGGAATAAATATTAGCTATAATAGAATGAATGAAGAAAATACCGAAAGTGGAGTAGGATCAGGTTTTGGTATTACGAAGAAAAATTTAGTAACATCCAAAAGTTATGATGCAGTGCCGGTTGTAACCGCCGATTCTTCCGCTGTTAATAAATTGCAAAAACCTCATATTAATTACACTGAAATCGATCTTGACTCAGTTCCTATCGGAACGTACATGGTTTTCCAGGTACAAATGATAGCAAATGACAGAAATGTTTGTGTAATTTCTAACAACGACAACGGAGATCTTGTACTTGATAATAGTATGAATATTATTTTTGATGAAAGGGAATCTCGTTAAAAACATATTTATGTAATTTATTAGATATGTAATTTGAATGAATGCGCAAAAATATTAGTTTAACATATGGTAATATACTAATATTTTATGAAGATTTTGTGTAGAATGAGCGCAGCAGCTACCACAAGATGCGACGGCTCAAGTTATTTGCAGAATATTTATTTGATTTCCAGTTTCCCAACATTCCTGCTGTGCGGGTTAAATAGTTGCGCCGGCGCGTTTTATTTTTATGACGCGTATAATCCTCGTATCCAAGCTGGCCGAAATTTACCCATTTTTTAGATGCCGGATCGCATATCATATACTTTTTTTCAGGATTGCTTGCCGGATACAATTTGGCCGTTTTACCTAAATATTTGTGTGCCATCTTTTGCGCCTGTTTCGGAGACGAATACTTGTACAATATTTTTTTATACGTGGATCTGCGTTTACCTTTCATTCTGCATTTTGGCTCCATTTTTAAATATTGATATATTGATATAATATATTTTAACTTTTTATAATATTTTTTTTAATATAAAATATATAATTGATTATTGTATTTTTACTTCATAACTTTTCAAAATCATCATCGTAATTCTTTACTTCTTTGTCGTCACAGTTGTCACCGTTACCATGGTCACAATTATCATCGCCATTGACATCTTCTTCATAATTTGAAAAATAAGTTTCCAAATTCGTTTCCAAATTCGTTTCCAAATTCGTTTCCAAATTCGTTTCCAAATTATTATTTATGTTGTCACCATCACCATCATTGGATTGAAACTCAAGATTGTCGCTTTTTCTCATAACAAACGAAGAAATATCTTGATCGCATTCATCAATGTGATCGCTTAAACTTTTTATAATATTTTTTACATCCTTAAAACTTTCAAACTGTTCATAAAATTCACTCGTAAAATCTTCCACCCTTGACAACCTTCTTCGAATGATACCCAAATCAATATTCGACGCGACTGTCTTCATCCCACTCTGTCTAACAATATCCGCCAATCTATCAATGCAAAAGTCCTGCTCTTCAAGTAACTCGTTTGTTTTTTTCACGTGTGCGTGTGTATCTTCGATAACATCTCTCATAGTTGCATGTTCTGAAAGCGTGCTTTTCAATAAAACCATATCATTTGAAACAGAACTTTCAAATTTCGAAAACCTGGTTTCCATGGTGTCCATGCGTTTTGAAAGTTCCGTTAATTGCGCCCTTAGCATGTCTACCGACGCCCCAATTTCACCGAGCGTTACTGTGTTTGTTCTCGTTGGAACGTGGATCAGCGGTTGATACTGGTACGGATTTGGAAACATTATATTTTGACAAGGTGGTACCATATTTAAATTGCTTGTGCTTGTTGTTGAAGTTGATGCCATTCTTGAATTAAAAAATTCCTCAATATTCATATTTATTTTTATTTTTAATGATTCCGGCGATATATATATTCTATACTAATACATTAAATTATAGTTATCCTTTTAATACATTTATTGAAGTAATCTAAACACTAGACAAAATAATATTTAAGTTAAAAATAAATAAATAAAAAAGACATAAATAAGAAAGTTATAAAAAATGAATACAAAAATGCGAATATACCATCATTACTTTTTACATCAACATTTTTTATATTTATTATTATTACTTGGGGTTGGCGCATCACATCATTATCACGCCGACGCCACCATTTTTTATGGCGGCGTTCCTAAAAATGCAAACGTCGCCAACACAACTTGTCCTGATAAAAGCGAGTGGATGCAGAATGCAACGTGGATACACAACCGCTCACTGTATGATATAACACTGCCCGGAACGCACGATAGCGGAGCGTATATGTTATACAACAGTTATCTAAGAGGTTTCGTTGCCAACTGGATCGAAAACGCGATGGAACTCGCGCAGATGCTGCACATTGACGTGTATCACATTGTTAAAATGTGGGCACTTTCTCAAGCGAGTTCACCTGTGGGAAGCGTCGCGGGACAGCTGCGCGCCGGTGCGCGTTATATCGATTTAAGATGCAGCTGGAACGGGACGGACTGGATCACGTTTCATTTTGAACAAGGCGTGTTATGCAGCGTGTTGATGCGCGACATATCGGACTTTTTAGAAGCGTTTCGTGGCGAGATTGTGTATGTCGAATTTGGATCAGAGTCGAGTCCCAGCAAAAAAGAGCCCGATGAGACCACAATGAAATTACTCTATGACGACATACGCGACACGTTACTTCCATTTCATATTCCCGTAAACAGCGACCTGCATTCGCTTACGGTGGCACAACTCGTGGAAGCAAATACTCGCTGCTTGATTGCCTCCCCACATCGTCCGATCGAATATGAAAACGAAATATTTGTATCTGACAGCATCATTCACAATTCTTATGCCGATAGCGACATTTTGAATGACATGATCGCATACAACGAAGAGAGAGTTGCAGAATTTCGAGAATGGAAACGCGCCAAGAATAAACAGCTGTTTAAAATATCATGGACTTTAACTCCCGGGCCCGATGCAATCATAAAATCCATACTTCCTGGACATCCACGCTCATTATATGAGCTGAGCCAGAGCGCATTTCAAGAAACAATGGCGTGGGCGCAAGCGCACGAAGCCGAGGCGTATCCGCGGTTCGGACAAATACTAATTTCTGATTTTTTCTGTGAAAGCAATATTTTCGAGGCAAGCGTTTTGAGCCCGGCCAAATGAAAGGACGCCGGGAAAAAGTTTGTTAAGATTCTATCTTTTTTTTTGAAAAAGGACATGGAAAGTATGTCCTTTTTTACTTTTAGAAAAAAAATGTTGACAAAAAAAAATCCGCTTTTTTGGATTTTGGACCTTTTTCAACATTTGTTACCATACATGCATTGGCGTTTTGTCGGATTTGGCTGGACGAGTGCATAAGAAAAACGCCGAATTTTTGGTGATTTGGGAGTATTTTGGGTCGAAATTCAGTGAAATGGAGCGTAACGAAATGGTTGCAACTTGTGAGCATAACTATGGTGCGGACTTTTGCGAAGATTTTGAGGTTGTGACGACTCTATCCCGCGTTAGCATA
>Ga0315284_10005730_pt1 | contig 17674 bp, 17 predicted proteins | sample YL17G09_16_MG_FD_203696 | JGI IMG/M metagenome (GOLD analysis project Ga0315284, IMG submission 203696) | Sediment microbial communities from Yellowstone Lake, YNP, Wyoming, USA - YL17G09_16 | ecosystem: Environmental > Aquatic > Freshwater > Lake > Sediment | place: USA: Wyoming | collected...
GTATTTCGCTCGCACTGCGGATGACGTTAACTTTCCCGCTTGCGATTGCACGACCGATTGCGAAACCTGTACCCAACATTTTGCTCTTGCCGAGCAAAGAGTATTCCTTGTAAACAGTCTTCTTCTTTGTGGAGTGAACCGTCTCAGGTCGCGACTGTACGATAAACAGCGAGCCGTCAACGTCTTTTGCCCATTCGGTGTCTTGCGGTGTGCCGTACATCTTCTCGATTGCGAGTCCCCATTCGACTAATCGTTGTATCTCCGCATCCGATAGGCATGCTCTGTCTTGCAGCAACCTCGGCACGGCTGCACGAGCGACACCAGAAGGCGTGCGCACTTCCATGATGGACTTGTGAACTATTTTCCTGCTAACTATAGCGCGCGTGGGCTTATGCACGAGCCATTGGTCCGGATTCACTTTTCCTTGCACTATGTAATCGCCGAGGCCCCACGACGCATTGATCACGACGAAATCACGATGACCGGTGTCGGGATCGAGCGTGAACATGACACCGCTCACGGCTGAACGGACCATGCGCTGAACGCCGACGGAAAGCCAGACACGAAAGTGGTCGAACTTTCTATCCTCTCGATACGAAATCGCCCGATCGGTGAACAATGAAGCAAAGCAATCACGAACTTTTCGAATTAGATCGCTTTCAGAGACATTAAGATAGCTTTCTTGCTGACCCGCGAAACTCGACCCGGGAAGATCTTCGGCTGAGGCACTCGACCGCACGGCTACTCGGCCGGCGCCTAAACGCCGAAATGCTTTCAATATCATCTGCTCAAGGTCGGCGGGCATCCGAGCAGTGCGAATCGCTCGACGTATGCTTGAGCCTGCCCGTGCGAGCTGGCGGACGTCTTTGACGTTCGTGGCTCCCAACGTTTGCCGTATAAATTGTTCCAGGTCGTTCTCACAGATGAAATATTTATACGCTTCAGTCGTAATCGAAAAACCGTCCGGTATCGGCACTTTCGTCCGGGCGATCATCTCGCCTAGGCTTGCATTCTTTCCGCCGACCAAAACGAGATCTTTTTTTCTGATGCGCTTGAACGGCAGAATCAGCGGCTTGCGCAAGTGCTTTATGTATAACGTATGCGCGTGTTTTGAGCGTGGCATTTCAATCTTTTCCGCCAGCGCTTTGGTTTGCGATTGCAATTAGCTTACAATCAGATTACAAAGTGAACTAGGTGAGTTCACTTGTACAGGCAAACAACGTTTGCCTTGTACCGCAAACTAAAGGGCTGCATAAATAGTGTTGCCCGCGCCCATAATATATACTTAGCAGGTGATGACCCGCACGCATACAAAGGGTTTAAATCGGTTGGAATCTGAAGGGACGTATGCCTTCCAGACCGTTCGGATTGGTTGTTCTCGATTATTCTAAATTCGGAAAATTCCGCAACATGTCGGAAAAACTCGGTGACATGCGAATAAACCCGCGCTACTTCAACAGCGATGAAATATTCTATGATCCGTCCATTGAGCCCGAGAAGCGACCGGATTTCGGGCACAAAGTGTGGTCTCATCTTATTTCAACAAATCCGGCGGGCAAGCATGAAATTCCGAACAGGGAGCTTTTCGCATACATACCGGCACAAGTGACGCCGGCTGCAGATTCGACAATAAACGTCGATATCCAGAAGACCGTCTCGGGAAAAGAAGTCGCGATAATCCATCCGTGGTATGTGCGCCCGGCGTCGGAACACACGCGAATAGCCGAACTGACGATAGACGCATTGTACTCGGCGAATGCACGAAGAATAATCCTTCTCGAACCGTTCAACCCGTTCTACAGCTATGACGCGCACCACGGGCGTGATGCATTGGGCGCAAAGGTCACGATAAAGAACTATGAGTCCAGAAGCCCGAAGGTTCCATTCACCATCGTCACGTTCGTGCCACATTCGAAGCAGCTAGACCTTGCCGGCGATGACCCGTTCATACCGCTTCCTTTACTGAACTTTTTCTGCAAACACATCGGAGAAAAATACGATTTGCGCAACGCCGTCTTCTCCGGAACGGATGCGGGCTCGATGAAAGTGTCGGAAAAATACGGCGAAGTGTTGGACCGCCCTGCAATAAAGGGTTACAAACGAAAAACGGGCGTCGATTCGGTGAAAAGCACGGAACTTGACGGTATGGTCGAAGGAAGCAACGTCTGGTTTTTTGACGATATGATACGGACTATGGGAACGGTACTCTCGGCGGCAGATGCCGCACGACAGAATGGCGCAAAGGAGATATGCGTAAGTGCGCCGCACATGAGCTTGGACTTCAATTTCGAAAAGGGAAAATGGGCGGAAGACCTTGTATCGGAATATGACATCAGGGTCGTGGGCTCTAACACCATCCCGAGAACGATCCGACCGGAGAACAAGCATCATTTCAATATTCTCGACGTCACGCCGACAGCCTCGGCTGTAATAGGCAGACTTCTCAGGCACGAATCGATAAGCGGATATTTTGCATCCGACTACAAGGAATATATCCGCTCGCTCGGGCGATAATGCAGGCTATTGCAGCGCGTAGATTTTCGACGTCCCAAACCTTATAGCTGAAGTCGCTATATTTTCTACATGCAGCGAACGGAGATACCGCAAAACTGGATGAGAAAATATATTGCAGAAGTCAAAGCATTGGGCCTGCAGGACGAACCCATAACGCTGTCAACGTATGCTCATGCGGCCAGGCACGACTTGCCATTGGGCGACAGGGTGAAGGACGCTGTCGAGCACGGCACAAGAATTGTCAAGAAAAAAGGCGGCGGATATACGTTAAACGTCAACATGGGCCACATCGAGACCGAGGACGATTTTCTAAAGGCCGTGAGGCATGAACTGTACCACCTGGCTTCCGGAGATTCCGATAGAAAAACATTCAGCGCACTCGGTTACCTTCTTGTTCAAGAACCTGCAGCCGAGTTATATTCTCGTTTTAGATTAGACATGCGAAGGCGCGCAAGAGAAGAACGCAAACACGCACTACCGTCTGCGCCCGTTCTAATCGCCGCCGCAATCGCGATAGGTTTCTCTCTCGTGTCGGTTTTTGCGCAGCATCAAACCGGACATGCGACAAGCGCGACGGCCAACTCAGCGTTCCTTCCGGCATTCCTAATTATCTCGGCACTGTATTTCTGGTTGCAACGACCTTCTGACAAGCTCTGAAACAACCGCCGCTCGAAATTATATCTACAAACAGTCCGTATCAATAAAACTCAAAGGGTCAATGCAGAAAAACTATTTATATCATCCGACACGAAATATCACAATGAACACGTTAGATGCTGTGTCTAACGTGATGAAGAAACACAAAAACATCACGGTAACTGCAGCTAAAGGAAATCGGATACGTGTCCAGATAGTCAAAGGATCGAACAAAATTGTTTCGATACCGTGTCGTCTTTCAGAAGATATTGCTTACTTGATTGCTGCGACTATGTGCGATGGTCACATACGACCAGACAAATACACGATAATATTTGAAAATTCTAACAAACGGGTAATAAAAAAATTCGTCAAGAAAGTTCGAGATGTATTCGAAACGGAAGCCAAATACAGATTGGTCAACGATAGCAGGGATGGCCGAATGATACGCTACAGAACCGAAATCACAAGCAAACCCATAACCATCCTTTTCAATGAGGTTTTCGGCATACCGCGCGGGAAGAAATCTGATATAATCAAAGTTCCAGACGCAATCAAAAACTCCGGCAAAGGAATAAAGTTATCGTTTATCGAGGGCGTTTTTGATACGGATGGCGGAAGAAGGCAGAGAGGTTTTGGGCTTTCATCCGCATCGAAAACATTCAGGGACGATATAGCTGAAATGCTGTCCGAATTCGGATTCGCACCGCACATGGACGAGTGGATCAATAAGAAGTATAACAGGAAATATTACGGATTACATTTCAAAAATCTCGGCGCTGATGCCGATAAGCAAAAGGGGCTAAATATCTAAGCGGAATCGCTGCCGCTCGAGACTTAAATATTGTCCATCATTAATTCTAACACAACGCCGGGGTAGCCAAGTCTGGTCAGGCCCTTTCCGGAGGAAAGCACCAAAATGCTTCCAACGACTGGAAGGGCGTCCAGAAAAAGGCGCAAGATTTCCGCTTTGCGGGTAATGCGAAGCTTAGGATAATGCGAAGCTCAGAAGTCGCATTTGGTGATTAAGAGACCTTGTCTCTTAGTGAGTTCGTCGGTTCAAATCCGACCTCCGGCATAGGAAAAAGGTTCGGTGCCTACCGTTCAGAAAGTGTGTGAGAATAGAGACGTTCGTCGAATCTGTGTCTATCTTACACGGGTTAGGATATCTACCCACTAACCGACAGTTAAGGTCTCCTTCTTAAGGTTTTTTGCGTTTTTTGTTCGATGGACAAATCGGCGCAACATAGAATTGAAGAGCTCCGGACCAGAGATTATAAAAAAAGGCGCAGCTTCGCCATCATATCCATAGTTCCGATTACACTTGCATTCATAGGATCCCTTATCGCTATTATGAGTGGACTGAACTCAAACTATGTTCTGTACGTTTTTTTAGGTCTCCTTTACATCTCGCTTTTCGTAGGAGCACGTATAGCGGGGCGAAAATACCGGAAACTTACGCAAGTCGAGCGACTTTCAATCAAAATATTCGATTTGGCAGAGGCCGTTGAGCGTGGCGAACCAAAGGCTATAAAAAATAAGGCCCGTAGCCTTGAAGACCACATCGATACTGACTACCAAATCGAAGACTCCATAGAACCATCGAAACATGTTGTGTGTAAATTTTTATCGTACATGAAAAATATTTGTGGAAAACTGAGGTCCAACACGGATGCGGATATTGTGGCCGTTAGTAAGAAGACCGCGACTCACAAAAATCTGGAAAGTATTTCGCAACTTTTGCTACAAACCGGTTACGTATTCGATTCGTTGAAGTACATGATATCTAGCATCGACGAAAACCTAAATCTGAAAACTGTTCCGCTGTCGGAGAAGCTGATATCACGAATGTTGTTTCTAGTTTCGTTATACGGAAGACGTTGGAAAATCTGTACGCTAGTACTTCTCGTTGCGGCCGGAGCTGGCATATTGTTTTACGGCTTTGCGACAATCGGGGAATTTGTCACATCTGTTTATTTCATCGTCTTGGCTGCATTTCTTGCAAGTGTGGTCGGTATACCCAAATACTGGAACGTTGGGCGAAAGAAGTCGACTAATCTTTAAGCCGCGATTCACCAATATCTTGATATGAAGGAACCCCGTCACATCGTCTATGAATCCTACAAGGAATATCAGGAAAGACGACGAAGAGAAGTCGTAGATTTTTTCAAGTGGGTTATTCCAATTGCGCTAATAATCGGCGGATTATTCTGTATCTTGAACGGGATATACGCGTGGGGCCTTTCGTTTCTTGTGATTGGTGCAGTATGGCTCGCATTCAGCATCAAGATGCGCGCTAGGCCTCCTGGGCCGCATTATCCCGAAAGACCATATAGACCGCGCTACCACCGTTACAGGCGCTATCGAAGGCACCGCAGATATTGATTGTATCGAAGAAGGCGACATTCATGAAACTTCTGATACTAGTTACCGTTGTCGTCAGCATTGTTATGATATCTGGATGCATCGACCAAAGCCAAGGTATGTTCGACAACGATTTCTACAGAGCGATGAAAAACACTAGCGGTGGATGCGAAAGCATAGTTAAGTCGTGCCAGAACACGTGTGAACAACTGTACAAGGAAAGTGCGTCCGAAAAATATTCTGAGGCATACGACGAAATGAAAATGTGTATTCGCTCGAACTGTGAATATGAAGCTGAAGTCGATTACGACGACAATTGCGTATCTAGCATGGGAATTTCATACGTCACAGGTACTGGCACCTACGAATGCGACCAAGTGTGGCAAAAGCACCAAGCGTGTTATGATAACTGCGTCGAAAGTGCGACAATGATTTGTAGATCGGTAACCTGTGCTAACGAATTGACGGCGTGCCAAAATACCTAACCCTCATTAACTGGTTTGAGTTTGGTTGAAAGAAACGTAGCTGAAACTTATGCCTAGAAAACTCACGATTGAAGAGATGCGGAAGGTTGCAAAGGCAAGAGGCTGGAAATGCCTGTCAACGATATATCTCGGAGGGCACCAGAAATTAAAGTGGCGATGCAAAAGAGGACATGTTTGGATGGCGACGCCAAGTCATGTAAAATTCGGTACATCGTGTCCATACTGCACACACCACGTGAAATTAACAATCGATGAGATGCGAAGGATAGCGAAGTCGAGAAGCGGTTTTTGTCTTTCGAAGAACTACGAAAATAAAGATGCCGCATTACAGTGGCAATGCAAAAAGGGGCATACTTGGTATGCAATCCCAGGTAGCGTGAAGAGAGGTACTTGGTGCCCACATTGTTCACACCGTGTAAAATCAACTATCAGGGAAATGAAGAAACTTGCCAAATCTAGGGGTGGTAAGTGCCTGTCTAAAAAATATGTGAATAGTGTAACACCTCTAAAATGGCAATGCAAAAATGGATATGAGTGGAAAGCAACACCTGGCGACATAAAGATGGGACGATGGTGTCCCCATTGTTCGCATCACGTAAAATTAACCATCGGAGAAATGAAAAAACTCGCCAAATCCAAGGGCGGTAGGTGCCTGTCAGACAATTACGTTAATTCGATGACAAAACTAAAGTGGCGATGTGAAAAAGGGCACATCTGGAAAGCTGTGCCAGCGAGCATGAAATATGGTGAGACGTGGTGCCCAATATGTTCTCATAGAATAAAACTTACCATCGGTGAAATGCAAAAAATAGCGGAAACAAGAGGCGGAAAGTGCCTATCGGATAAGTTTGTGAATTCCAAAACAAAGTTAGAGTGGCGGTGTAAGAACGGTCATGAGTGGGAAGCTGTATCGTCTAACATTAAGTTAGGAAAATGGTGTCCGATTTGTTCGCAGGGTTTACATGAAAGGATTTGCCGTAAATATTTTGAAGGAATGTTCGGAAAGAAGTTTCTTCACGTTAGACCAAAATGGCTTGTAGCACGAAATGGAGAGAGATTAGAGCTAGACGGTTACTGCAAAGAATTGAAATTAGCATTCGAATATCAAGGACGACAACACTATCTGTCCAAAGATTTTTTTCAAACTAAAAAAGATTTTAACAAACGAAAGGAATACGACAAATTGAAGAAAAAGTTGTGTAAATCCAACGGAATAACGTTGGTAATAGTTCCATTTTGGGTATCGCCAGAGAAAATGGGAAAATACATAATCGAACAGTGTGAAAAGCACGGAATCAACGTTCCTAATAAAAATGTGAGTTCGGAATCATTCGCTTTCTATTACCCAGAGATTGTTGAAGAGTTACAAGAAGTAGCCAACTCAAGAGGTGGCGAACTCTTATCGAAAGGTTATGTCAGTAGTCAAACGAAACTCAAATGGCGATGTAAAGAGGGACACGAGTGGGAAGCTGCACCAGCTAGTATAAAACACGGCGGTTGGTGTCCATTCTGTGCGCGAAATGTAAAGTTGTCAATCGAGGAAATGGAGAAGATAGCAAAGACCAGAGGCGGTAGATGTTTATCTGAAAAATACGTGAACGCATATACAAAATTGAGATGGCAATGTAAGAAAGGACATGTTTGGTATTCAGCGCCCAACAGCGTTAAAAACCAAAAAACTTGGTGTCCAATATGCGGAGGTTCTTTGAGATTAACCATTGGAGAAATCCGTGAATTTGCAAAATCTAGAGGAGGAGAGTGCCTATCAAACAAATATGTTAACGCCAAAACGAAACTAAAATGGAAATGCGAGAAAGGGCATGTGTGGGAAGCTGTTCCGAACAATATTCGAAACGGTCAGTGGTGTCCCCATTGTTCGCATCATGCAAAATTAACAATAGGAGAAATGAAGGAACTTGCAAAGTCGATGGGCGGTTTGTGTTTATCCAAAACCTATGTTGGCAATCATCTGAAACTACTATGGCAATGCAGAGAAGGGCATAGATGGGAAGCTACGCCTCACTATATAAAAAGTGGTTACTGGTGTCCCAAGTGTGCAGGAAGAAAGATAATCAGACGCTAAGTCTCATATCTATTTCGCTTCAGAAAATATCGTGCACCTTTCGGAGAGTGCCAGACGACTTTGATGTAGCCGCTCTCTTCGAGAATCTTCAGAATTTCCGTACACACATGCCTCGGAAGATTCAACCGTGAACCGACTACTGTATTGAACTCAGCTACAGGCGTGCCGCCGACCGTTTGATTCAAGTTTGTCTCGGCATACGGCGACCACTTCTCACCGTTTGGCAATAAGCCGGTCTTCTTCCACTGTTCGACTCCTTCGAGGATGCGAACGCTCAGTTGTTTCATAGCAACACATCACTGAACGATATCGTATTTCTTTCCGCAACAAGAGCACGTTATTCGTGGTTTTGCGATTCTGCCGCGATGCCCGCACGTTTCACATACAATAATTTCGCTCATTTCCACAAACCTCACAATCTTCTTCGCGGTAACGGTATATCAAGAATCGCTCGTTCTTTCGCCGTCACCTTCGCATTCGGGAACTTCGACAGAATATACTTGTTGTGATGCGAGACAACCGCCTTGCACAACTTGTCGAACTCGCCGATTTTCATTATATCGACCACATTCTCCATTGCCATCACGCCGCCCGTGATGCCGTTGGTGAATCCTCGCAAGTATTCCCGGGACTTGTTTTTCTGCTGTTCTCCTTCAAGCAGTTCGATGCATTCAGAGGCGATTCTTTTCGCTTGATTCCTTTCTTTTTTACATTCCCAGTATTCGCCGGCTTGAACAATCGCTTGTGATTCCGTCTTTCCGAAACCATACGACGAAGAGCCGTTGGCTGACCGAATCTCAACGGAATAAGGATTCGCTCGGACGAATGCCCGTCTTTCGGCTTCGCTTGCTCCGATGAAGTCGCCCGCATAATTCTTGCGTGTAATAACCGTGTATCGGCGGTCGCCGATTTTTATGCTGGACTTTTTGCCGTGCGGCATCGCGTTCGCTAACTTTGCTTTTTTCATTTTCCAACACCTCACTTCTTTCCAAACACGTCAGACTTCGTACAGGTCAGCATTGTCTGCTCCGCGTCAACCATCGACCAGATGTAATTCTGGCGAATGTGTGACACGATTGCCCGAATAGCTTCAACCCGTGTCGGCTTCACGATTGTGACTTTTGGCTTATCCGACGAAGCGCGCCAACCCTCCTTTGGTACTTGCTTCAGAACAATTCTGATGTCTTGACCGTGAACCTTGACCGTTTTAATTTCCGCCGTGTTTTGCTGCGGATTCCTGCCCCTAGAATCAAACCTATTTTGCATTTTCCACACCCGAAGAACACGAGCGCACGTGTGATATATTAAGATTTAGTTATTTTGTACCCCGATTTCTTGTGGAAGAATGCTACGTTGCTTTGTTTTTTGTTTTTATTACAGTAATTCAATATGTTTGTATGCTATCGGTTGATCAAAAGCGGAGAAAGTTGGAAAAACTGAGAAAGATGATCGAAAGGGTGTGGTTTTACCCAGAATATGAAGGCGTTATGGGGTACTACGGAACGGGTCCAATCATGTTCGTCGGTCTTAATCCGAGTACAGGAATATTTCCATCGAAGGCAGACGAATTTCTCTACAAACAATTGAAAAAACATAGGATAAAAAATTCACACATCACAGATTTGGTTAAAAAAAGAATGGCAAACAAAGAAGCTGAAGAATACTTTGAGAAACATCCGAAGAATCAGATAAAACTTCTCAAAGAAGAAATAAAAGTAATCAGGCCTAAAATTGTAGTAGCGTTTGGTCGGAAGTGCCATAAACATCTGAAAAAAGCCAAGATTGAAAATCTGGCGCTTATTATGCATTATACGCATCCTTTCAATCGTGGAAGAAAACATAAAACAAAAAACAAGAACAAATTTTGTAGACAATTGAAAGAAATTAAACGAAATTGTATGAACCGTCGTTGCGCGAACGAATGAAAACTATTAACACATCATTGATGTTCACATTTCAGAAACTTGGCGGTCCCCAGAATATTGGAAACGGAAAGTTTGAACAAAGATTGAGCTGCGTAGTTTGTGGCAAGGTTAAGCGGCACGTTTCGTGAAACTTTAAAGTTGACTAAGCACAAGTGATAGTATGGGACTACTAGATTTTCTTAAAGGCGGCCCTCCTAAATCAAAGACTTTCAAACTCGAGGTGGAACTGAAGGCTAAATATGGGAAGGGATACATTGTCGAAGGTCCGATAGAAGAACTAAATTCGGGCAGAGCGTTGTCGGGAAGAATTCTGATTTCAAAAGAAAAGGAATCGAAGAAGATATTTCTCGAGTATCCGTGGGTGAAAGTTCCACATCCCCACCCAATTGACATACTCACGGCCGCCGAAATCAGCAGGCTTGGCAGGGTGCCGTTGGGTCAATTTAGATGCGGGGAATGTAGCGGTATTGCTAAATTGGAATATTATGGAGGGTGCGCCCTACCCGTAGGTAAAGATAGTCATTTCGTTCCCAGAAGTTCGTTCAACAAGCTTTCAATTATTAAAACCATTGAAGCGGGCACACTGAGCAAAGCGAGTCTTATCCCTATGTGCAAGTCGTGTTTGTGTCTTGGACCTGTAGAATGGATTCGTAAAAATAAACTCAAAGGCAATGAACTCGAATCCAAGCTCCTCCTAACAGAAAAGGAACGCGAAGCACTTATAGCTAGCGGTAAAAGACCGGAAGAAATTTCGAAAATCCTGCTGAAACTCCAGATTGAACGGGAGATAGCCAAAGCTAAATCCGCTAAATAAAAGTGAACCTATGAAACTCCTACTCCCGATAATCCTAATCGCTGGCATAGTTCTGGTAGCTGGATGCGTTGGGCAGATACCAACTAGTCAAGAAAATCAAAATTATACAACAGTCGCAGGAATACCATGCGAATCATTGCGTTTTTTAGATGAGAATAGGTCTGTGATGATGGAATTTTGCGATACCGCCTGTAGATTCAGTCTGAGCGATATTCTGGAAGCAGATAATCTCACGGCAACCGCATCTGCATATTCGCAATATTGTCATTGTTTCGTATGCAATGCTACGCAAAAACAAGATATTGAACCAATTATAAACAAATCTTGGAAAAATGTGACAGAATTCACAGGTAGCAGCTCTAGGAAGACAGAAATGTTTGCAATCAACGGTGATTGGTGGAGGTATACCTGGAGCTGCGTAACTAACACCCCAGAATACGATGGGCTCAATATCGCTGTATACAAGGAAGGAGAAACTATGTACACTGATTTCCGTTTCCTTTTGGACTGTCAAAACTCTACAACAACCTACATCTATGAGGGAAGAGCAAATTTCTATTTTGATATAATGGAAGCAAACATCGAAAACTGGATAATAAGAGTTGAAGATTACTATTGAGGTGCGACACATCAATTCAATCGTAGCATACGATGAACACAAAACGGCTCTCGCCTAAATGTCATACATCGCTTTGTACTTCTCGTATAACTTCCTGGAAATCGCCAACTGGTATATTACTTTCTTAGAACCCCGCTTTCTGGTGATATGCATCCGCCTTCCGTGACAAACAAAGTCCAGACGGTTGCTCAGCTTCGTGTTCTTCCAGTTCTATTATTTTTGTTGCTGAGGCACGACGTTCCGCTTCCTTAGACGCTTCTTCCTCTAATGCGACTTCAGGTTATATTCCAGCAATTTTTCATGGTGCCGAAGCTCCCGGTGCACTTCTTCATTCAGGATCCTTTTCCATGTTCAGCGAAAGGCTAGGCGCTTTGCCCGGCTTCGTTCAACCTCCGACTCACGTTAAGGAAAGACATATCGGCGAAAGAGTCTGGGATTCATCACTTAGTAACATGCCTCAAGGTGAACAGACTAACAGATATCCAATGTTCCTGCCTAAAAAGCGACTTCGCTGACACCTCGTAAAACACCTCTACGGTCGCCGTGGCTTAACCTTTTCCACGGCGACTCCTACTCACTCCGGCGATACCGATGCGGAAACACTACCGTTTTATGTGCCCGAACTGTGAACGGTTATTCGACACGCGCCCGGAATTGAGAAACCATTTGTCCTACAAACACGACTTCAGTCGAGACGACGCGTGGCAGATTTCGACTGGGATATGTGTAAAGAAAAACCTTTCTTAAGTCTTCCCGATGCACAGATTATTTGATGAAATCTCGTAGAAAGGCTCATGTGAAAATAGGTAAGTGCAACTATCACATTTGCGGGAAGAGAGAGAAACTCTTTCAGTGTAAATATTGTAACCGCTCTTTTTGCGATGAGCATTTGAAACCAAAACCACCAGGTCTTCCGAGATTTAGTAGCACAAAACCTGCCGACAGGATATTCATGGAGGAATGGCATAAGCCCGGAGGACACCCATGCGTTCAATACGTAAAACGTTGGGAAGCTAAGACGCGGGAAAAACAAGAAAACTACTACAAGGCTCTGGATAAAGTTATCAAATCAAATACCGTTACAGGTGCACGTGCTGGCTGGAACAAAAAAAGCACACAGAATTCTGTGGAAGAGAGACGTCGTGACGAAGAAAGACAGAGAAAATGGAAGGAAGAGTGGGAAGAGGAACGTGGTAAAAGAGCCGAAGAAAGAACGGAACGTGCAAACGAGGAAGAAATCGTAACGGAAACACCGACGAAACGTAGTGATAGAAAAACTTCGCCTGATAGTACCGCAATTTTGCTAATTTTGGTGATTATCGGTGTTACTATTTTTCTACTCGTTCCACAAAGCGTCATAGAATCGTTTGGAAACGGCATAATAGATACTATAAGCGGAAATGATGGAATCTCATATAGTCCGACAAACTATGCACGGCTCGCAAGTCTTGACGACATTACGGTAAAATTTCCAACACTCTACCATAATCCGATAATGACTATGCCTGTAAAATATCACGTTACAAATCAACTAGAAGGCGGTACAAGCTCTGGTCAATACATACAAAATCTTTCACACCTCGACCCAACTAATATAGTGCGCAATGCCACACTCGCCGGTTTGAAAATGTGGGAAAAGGAAACTGGTGGATTGATACGATTCGAGGAAGTCGATTCTCCAGAAAAAGCATCGTTGATAATAAATTTTACAGCATCCAGTTCTGGAACCTACGACTCTTGGATTCTGGGTTACGGTGGAGTCATCGAATATACAAATTTCAGAGGGTATTCACTTATAACAAAATCCGCACTCCACATATGGTTTCCCTGGGATAAGCAATATTCGCGTATTACGCAGACCGTTGAACACGAATTTGGTCACGCCATCGGTCTCGATCACGACGATAGCATAAAGAGTATCATGATGTCACTTTCTCAAGACTGGTATTATACAGAAAAACGAATATCTCAAAAACTTGGAGAAGCGTTGCAAACTTTATATAACGGAACTAATTCTAAACCAGATCTTAGATTCGAGAACGTGAACGTGAAACGTTATGGCGACAATTTCACGTTCGAGGTGTCTGTCGCGAATTATGGTTTCGCAACATCGAAGCCAGTCGATATCAGCATTTCCGATGGTGTCATGATTAATGAAATTTACACTATTCCGGAGGTTAGTCCAGGTTACGTCATTTCCTTCAGTGTCACACGCTTCAAACTCGACAGATCGTTGAACGGTTCTGTTCCATTGAAACTGTACATCGATTTACAGAATAACCAGGAAGAAATAAACAAGAATGATAATGTTATGGTATTGACTCAGAGCATTTACAGTTTCGGAGGTAGTGGCCAGCAATCACCACGTAGCAATCTTACCCCACAGATTACTCTCCCAGCATACTCAAATCCCACAACTGGTGACAGTGGCCCATCGAATACAAATCCTGCCAATCCGTCTAATACCAATCCTGCTACAAATTCAGTCAAACCTCAGATCGATATAGCGGAGCTCGAACAGAAAGTTTACGTTTTAACCAACTTGGAAAGAACAAGCAGAGGTTTAGCACCCGTTTCTTGGAACGCAAAGGCAGCTGGCGTTGCCAGAAGTTATAGTGCATATTTGACAAGTCGGACAGAATATACGGGTATGATTTATTACTTGTCTAAAGCTTCACATACTGCAGATGGACGGAATCCTTGGGATCGTTTGAATGCTGGAGGAGTTCCTTTTGCAGGTACTGCTGAGAATCTCGTTCCTGTTTCAATTGTAAGTAGCTGGTACGATTATTCTACTCCGGCTGGGTATCGCTCATCATCAGAACTGGCTGAAAATGCGGTTGCTGCATGGATGGGAAGCACCGAAGGCCATAGAGAAAATATATTGAATCCTTTGTGGCAGGAAGTTGGTATAGGTGTAGCGACTGACGCTACAGGAACGAATTACATCATCACTCAAGATTTTATCTCTGTAACCAACTGCCCAAGTTCAGAACGCTTATGCGGCGGTAAGTGTTGGACGTCATGCCCAGCCGGTTCGCGGTTTATATGCTCCAGCGGTAGCGGAGTATGTCAGTACTGAGTCAAACTTTAAGCCAAGTCGCGATAGAAAGTTCTTATGAACCGAAACCAGTGGTGGATTCTTGCGTTGGCCTTCGCTACAATTGCTTTCGTGTGGTATAACGGATGGCAACAAGCGAGTTTGAATGAGATAACAGCGCTTGAATCGAGCGATCCAGTAATATCTGGCGAGATTTTCATTGCTACGCTATCGGCTGTGCAGTATGCTAATCTAGTGATTACATTCGGATTACTTTGTGCATCATGTTTTGTTTGCGGATGTCTCGAAGGCAAGAAGAAGTGAGTTCATGAACAGTGCACAACGGAATATTCTACAAGCACGATATGCTAAGGCTAAAGGTGAACGGATTGGAATATGGATTGGGTTCGCTATAGGCGTTGCTCTCGCTCTTGTTTACAAATTTATGTTCAGTCGATACGCACTTGATGCGCTTGATATCGCAATAATAGCCATTTGGTTTACCATTAATTGCTATTGGGATGAAAAAAAGCGGAAGGAAATCGAAGAACTCAATTACAAACTAGCCGGAAAGTGAGCCGAATGAAACTGACACGCATCGTTTTATCGCTAATCTGCGTCGCTCTGGTAGCTGGGTGTGTGGGTCAAAGTCAGGCTCATCTTACCCCATTTGCCGCATTCGAGTTCGATGGGACACAAGCGTCGGCACCGTATCATGAAACGAGTACCAGCTTCGATCTGAGCAGTGATTTTAGTATTTCTGCTTGGGTCAAGGTACCGCCAAACGTGCGTTCTAACGCGATCATTGCGAGAGTCGGTCCAGGCGGACGAAGCTGGGAACTTGCACTAAGCTCCGACGGTAATCTAATTTGGTACAACGATGGCAGCATACGAGCAACGAGCGTGCCGCATAATCTCAAAGATGGGGAGTGGCATTCCGTTGTGGTCGTAGGAAGGAGCGGCGGCACGATATCTCTATACATCGATGGGGTGCCCAGTGGTGGCAACAACGTTATTGCATGGACGAATTCTCAACGTATCTACATCGGAAGCGATAACTATGGTGGCGATAATGCGTTTCCAGCCGGCGGACAGATTGCGGATGTAAGGATGTGGACAAACACTGCGCTGAATTCTTCACAGATTGATAAGATATACAACCTTGGCAATGGAACTATGTCGTCTGTTGGCGGTGAAAGTCATTGGTATAGGGGAAGCATAGTTGATTTAGCTGGCGGCGTTAATTTGGAAAAAGCTCCAAGTGCTCAAGAAATAAACCAGCAACTTGCCACGATGTTTCCGAATTGCCCACCAGAATTAGTATCGTTCATGAACTCCTCCACCAAAAACGAAGACGTTTGGAATTATTGCACAACAAATGCGTACGGGCAACAATGCAACAGTATGATCGGTTATACGGGGTTCGATTATGGATTCAAACTCGATGTGACAGCCACATTCGGTGGGTACAGTTTTGATTCTGCAACGGCTTTGCAAAGAGAATTGAAAGTTCACTGCAACCGTGGAAGTGCGACAGGTCAGAACATCAATAACCTCTACTGTTATTTCGATCTTATGATCGGAAAAACAGACATAGACTCTGGTGGTAACATCCTTGGTGTAACTGCATGGGAAGTTACGGATCTGGCACTTGACAACTCTCACAATGTAGTAGGTCTGACTTGCAAACAGCATCAGCAAAGAGGCTTGGTGTTGTGGTCGTAAAACAGCTTGGGTCTGTTTAAGACTTTTATGGCAGCTTACGCCGTTCATGGTCGACAGGTGAGTGCAACGCTTCAAATCCGATCCACAGATTTGAACTGTTTTAGGAATTGACACTTTAGTCGTTGCAGACCTCCGGCATTTAGATGCAGAGTTCAGTTTTCCGCCTGTTATTATGTCGAGAATCGTCGTACGCCTAATCTACCGTTTACGCTTAGAACGCTTTGTCATTTCTGGAACCCCATCTCCGGGAGACATGATGCATCCAAACTTGGCATTCGGTATCTCTTCCGCGTAATTTATTAGGGTCTTTTTTTCTTCCCGACTCTTCCGAACCAGATCACAGATTTTAGCCGCCGGAATTGTTGTTCCTGGATCTGCTGTAATTACATATGTCACATGTACCGCTGCTTTCTTTTCATCGTACGATGGCGATAATGAAGATAATATGTTTTCGGGTGTGTCGTGTTTCATGAATTCTTCCATGCCACATCCTGGACCACTATGATGCCGAACGTTTTCGTATTCACCGTTCATAACCCCTATTACGTATATATCGTAGTCCGTTAGTCGTATGTGAAAATCGCCGAAATTTATGAACGGTTTTCCGTCTATTCTCATCTGCAAATGGTAATGTGGTCGGTTCCCGAATCGCGAAGTTTTGTGTCCAACAAAATCTGAATCCGAGCATGAAAGTGCCCACTCTTTGTTTTTGAAGAAGATTGTTGTTTCAACTTTTTTAGAGGAAGATCTCTCTTCCACCAAATCATTAATGTTTTTGGCGAGCGTTTCGCTATTAGCCACCCACCTCAAATATGCGTTAAGTTCGGAAAATCCGAATTTCTCGAACACGTAACGAAAATGGTTTTTTCTGATTCCGACAGGAGCGAGAAACCAGTGCAAACACGGTTCTGCTCTTTCGAGCGTATCTAACCGTTTATTGCAAATATAACAAATCCCGGTTTTCCATTTTTCAATAAACTCCGTGTGTTCGGCTTCTACACGTTCGAAAGTTTTTAGATTGCGTTCATTAATCTGGTCATGTCTCTCCTGCAAAACCTCATCGCAGATCTTCGCACCATTTTGATCGGTAGCCATATCTTCAGATGCCTTTTGTTGCATAGCTTTATGTTCGTTTATTCTCCGCGGCTGGTTCAATGCCGATAGACAGAGTTGAACCACTGTAAGAATAGAAGTTTTGTGAGTTCAGACCTCCGTCATACCGAGCAGAGTTAGATGCCAACATGATTAAATCTGGCCAGTTTGGGTGAATTTTTTCATTGCTTGTTGGAGAATAACTTGCGGAGCATATCCTTTACTACTACACGCCCTCACGAAGTCATCAAACGTTGTCTGATCAACAGTATAATCCATTTTTCTGACCTTTGGTTTTGGTGGTATTGTTGGCATACTAACAATAAGTTAGATAGGTATATGAAACAAAAACAAACCGAATTGATGTATGAAGATTT
>Ga0315284_10005731_pt1 | contig 17673 bp, 12 predicted proteins | sample YL17G09_16_MG_FD_203696 | JGI IMG/M metagenome (GOLD analysis project Ga0315284, IMG submission 203696) | Sediment microbial communities from Yellowstone Lake, YNP, Wyoming, USA - YL17G09_16 | ecosystem: Environmental > Aquatic > Freshwater > Lake > Sediment | place: USA: Wyoming | collected...
CCACCAGGGCCGTGTCGCCCGAGAGCGCCACCGAAACGCCAAAGTAGTCAGACGCCGCGCCGTCCGAGGCGGTCAGTTTCCCTTGCTGCGTCCAGGTCGTCCCGCTGCGCGTGAAGACGTAGGCTGAGCCCTGGTCGCCATTTGCGCCGACATCATCTCCATACGCCCCTACCAGGGCCGTGTCGCCCGAGAGCGCCACCGAAACGCCAAAGTAGTCAGACGCCGCGCCGTCCGAGGCGGTCAGTTTCCCTTGCTGCGTCCAGGTCGTCCCGCTGCGCGTGAAGACGTAGGCCGAGCCCTGGTAGGAATTTGCGCTGACATCATCCAGGTCCGCCCCCACCAGGGCCGTGTCGCCCGAGAGCGCCACCGAAATGCCAAAAAAGTCCCCCGCCGCGCCGTCCGAGGCGATGACTTTCTGCTCGCGGTAAATGAGTGGGTCAATCGCGATGGGATAGGCCGCGCCTTTATCGTTCACCTGAAGCATGACCTGCCCGGGCGCGTAGCGCAGGTTGGCGTCCAGTTGCGCGCCGTTGGCGTCCCAGGCATGCAGGTAGTCGTATCTCAGGGTCTGCCCATTGGGGGCGGCAAAGGACAGGCCGCACCCATCGGCATCCGGCGCGCCTGCCAGGTCCGTGGACAGGTCGAGTTGCAGGACGAGCGGGCCCGCGCCGCGCGGCGCCTGGTGGATGGTGAAGCCCTGTTCCACGCCCAGCGCGGTATCGCGGTACCATTCGGTCAGGCCGCTGTGCTGGTATTCCAGGCGGCTATCGGTCTGGGCGATTTCCGCTTCCGGGAGCCTGGCAATCTGCTCCCCGCGCCCGAAGCCGCTCAGGGCGAGGCCCCAGGCCAGGCCGTTGCCGTTGGCTTGCAGGCCGCTGGCGCGCAGGGTGAAATCCAGTCCGCCCGCACGGGCGCGGTAGCCATCGGCGCTGGCGTCGAAGGGTTGCGACGAGGCCGCCAGCAAAACGCTCATCAGCTCGTCGGGCATGGTTTCCTGCGCAGTCTGCGCCTGGCTGGCGGTGGCTGGCGCGGCCTGCGCGCTTGGCGCGGTCAGGGTGGTCAGCACCAGCAGGAACGCCAGCAGGGTGGAAAACGATTTTTGAAATTGGGTAATCATTTTTTCCCCCTTGCCTACACTACTTGCGGTGCAAGCCGCCCAACGACTAGGATTCATGCGGCGCGCAGCCGCCGCATAATCCGTGTTGAACCAAGCCGGTCGTACTGATCTGCAACTGAATTGTACTCTCACTTGGGGATTAAGGCAAAACAACGCTTGGGGAAACGCGCCGCGCACTGAGCCAGGGGCAGCCCATCCGCGCACGTGAAGCGCCATCCGGCCCGGGGCGAACGGCCTTGGGGCGGGTCACATGCCAGACCAGGCGACTCCCCGGCCGGTGTGACGGTCCGGCGCAGCCTGTTTTTCGGCCGCCAGGCAGGCACAAGCACGGGTGCAGGAAAACGGTGCCCGCGCCCTCGAGGTGGAGAGCCGGTTTGTGTGCAGCGACGTTGCTCACGGCGGTTGACCTCTTTCAGGATGAGCGAGTGGGCGCGGGCGCATGGTCTGGCCACAGGCCGGGCAGCGGACGAAGGACTGCGGTGGTGTGAGAGACCGTGGCGCGTCAGCAGCCTCTGCGCTCGAATTGGGACCCGGCCACCCTCCACTCTCAGGATGCGCCGGTTGCTGATGGCGACGCGGAAGATGTAGGGAGCGAGGTACTTGGGGCGTTGAGGCCATCGCCGGCCGGCTGGCAGTGCACGACCCAGCGCGGCCAGCCATTCTTGCAGGCGCAAACCGCACGTGTAGATCGTGCTCAGGCAGACGCGGTAGCGTGGCAGACGGAGGCAGCCCAGGATGCGCTGCACTTCGTCCACGCTGAGCACGACGGGCAGGGTGGCCTTGTTTTCGACCAACAAATGGTCCTGTTTTCGACTGTCAAAGTTCTGGCAAGGTATCCAAAATGGCCTTGTTTCCGATCAACAAATGGCCTTGTTTTCGCTTGACAAAAACAACCAGGACGGCAACCGGAACAACAACCGCTTCACCAACCTGGTGCTGCTCCACGGTCACTGCCACGACCGCGTACACGGCAAATGGTGTCTATGACAAAGACCCACGTACTGAAGAGCCGGATGAGGTGAAAGTCTCACGTCCGGTTCGGGAGTGGCGGCGGGAGCCTGCCCTGAATGCAGCGAAGGGTGGGCGACCGCCCCGCCGACCATAACTAGCCGCAGACTATAAGGGGGTAGGGCCTCATATAGGTTTTGAATTGTATCTCTGCCAAGATGCTATCAACTCATCCATACTATACCGATGAAGTTCTAGCCTCGTATTGTCCCCCGCTAGGAACTCTCTGGCGTTTTCAGCATACTCCATGAGATAAACACCGCGTTTGTAGCCATGTTCAAGATACTCTTCGGCTCGCAAGTTGATTGCTTCAATGGCAGTCCTCATTAAACGTAGCTTCCAATTGGGGCCAGAATTCAAGCGGTCTGGTACATCGATATTTGACTTGTCAAGCAACTCTTTTGCCAGCCGCTTAGTTTCAAGTGAGAAATGCATCGTGCCCAGTCCACGCGTGTAGCCCAAGTGACGCCATATTTTAGTGCCATTATGTTTGACACGATTAAACACGGCACTATGCCCGAAAAGAGTCGTTGTAACTACCACGGCGGGCGAAAATCCATATTCGGTCTGCCAGATTTCGCGTACTTCGTCAGAAGCAGCCAGATAGGCTAGTAATTTAGACCCCCTATAACGTCCGTTGTAAGGTGGTACCGCCCCCAAAACATAAGCGTCAACCACATAGCCCACTCTCTCTATCTTTTGGTGGACATTCCATCCAATCCATTTGTCACGCGCTGTTAGGCCCCAAATGCAGGAGGCAAGTCCGATTAACCCGAAAAGGTAATCCCCATCGAAAACCAGAATGCGTTTGCGCCGTCCGACATACTCATTGGGAGGCATTGACCAATGCGTCAGTTTAACAATGCGCCAAAGGTCATGCTGCCACTGCTCACGGCACAATACTAACCGCAGAGACTTTGGCGTGTAGTTCTCAGGCAGGTCAGTTCGGCAATATTCGCCTAGCAGGTAACGATGACCATCAACCCAGTTCTGTTGCGTTGCAACGATCTCGGCTTTTCTCTCCAGTAGTAGATCGCGTTGTTTATTCTTGTCTCCCACCGCGAGTCTTGCAGCCCGCAAATCGCATTCGATATGTTGTTGGAACTCCAACTTCAGTTCAGAGTTCATCGGAAGAATCAACCGTCCCAGGTCTGATCACAGGTGGGGGAGTGCCCTTTTCCTTCAAGTAAAGACAGGGCTTGCCATCTTCCCACTCTATCCGAGCCGCATACCCTAATTTCTGACAACTTTCCTTTAACCAGTATTCCGTGGTGTATTGTGGGTTACGATCCTTGACAAAAGCCAGATTGCTGGGGAGTCTCTTGGCAAGCTCGCCAGATATTGGCGCGCAACGGTAGCACTCTTCCCCTTGTTCGGATTTCTTCCCTGTAGGGCTTTGAGTCTTGAGAATATCTTTCAGTATCTCAGCCAAAGTCGAGATAACTTCGGTACGGTATTTACGAATATCACTTGCACCTGATGTCGGTCTCTTTTTCAGTAACTCTATAGTTTCTTGAAACGACGTGGCTTTCGTCGCAAAGACATACGATTGTGGTGGCATTTCAGGGACCGTCGAGTAGATGTAGGCATGCCCTTGCAAACTCTCCATCTGGATAAAATCAGCAATTACACCCTCATAATGAGGATTGATGTCCTGAAGTGCTTTGATGTCTATCTTGGACAGCAAGTGAAAAACGAAAAAGGTGTTGGTTTGAGTAAGAATCTCTTTAGCAATTGCCCCTGGCTGCTGAGACACGTACACTAGGCCCAGGTTGTATTTGCGCCCCTCTTTTGCTAATCGCGCAATCGGGTTACCTTCTTTAACTTGCCCGTCTGATAAGAGATTTTGAGCCTCTTCGACAAACACTATAACCTCTGGGACATTGCCACCCGCCACAAAGGCCGTTTGATTGGCCTCAAAAAGCTCATCCACCATAAACGATGTGAGATTATAGGCAGCATCAAGCCCCATACCCGATAAGTCAATTATGACTGTGGCCCCCATCTTGAGATTCTCTAAAACGTCTCGCATCATATTAGATGACGCAGAGTGACCCTTTGTCATTGGTACAAGCGCACGAATCACACCTTGAATAGACATAAGGTTTTCATCGTGAGGTATACCAAGGATACGGGCAACTTCGGCTGTATCGGTATCATAGCCACTTGTGGCCACCAGGGCCAGCACTTTCTTCCATTTTTCGCTGGTAAGGCCTCTAAGAAAATCTGCGTAAACCCGTTCTCGGCGGCTTTCTGGGAGCAGAGTTGAGACGACCTTACGAGCAGATATTTCACCCAAATTCAGAACTGGCGCTCCTGCCATCACAGCTTGGTACTCCGGTTCGCTACGTTTCGCATTTGTGTAAACTACCAATCGCTCTGCGACAGATGGAATGTCAGCCAGCCCAAATCGTTTTTTCGCTTCATTGCCACCGCCAAATGCGTACTCCCCCTCCAAGTCAAATACCAGCTTTCCCACAGTCGGCTCAGACACGGTCAGCTCTGCGAGGATATTCTTCATCAGATTTGACTTACCAAAGCCAGCCACTCCAAATATCGCGGAACGGCGTGAAACAAATCGCTTGACACTAAACTTCACGGGAATTTGGTTGGAGTCAGAGTCATGTACCTCATCTCCAACCGCATAATACCCGATTGTTGCTCCATCGCTATCCAGCATGACCAACTGTTTCAAATCGTCGGTCTTGAGGTGGTTTACCGTTGCTCCTCGCGGTGGAAGTATACGTACTACCGGGGCAAAATTCAACTGGCTTCTTATCTCCCCCAGCAGTTTGAGTTCATAGTCATGACCCAAGTACATCTCTTTTTCGTGGTCAGACAACTCTGCGCCTAACGAAGTCTGTCCTCTGGCTATTGCGTTGCGAACTTCCTGTTCATGCAGCTCAATGCTTACATGCGCCTGCTTTTCTACTCGGGCGAGCCAACAATGATTTGTAGTTTCATCCCGAATCAAAACCATATCGCCCAGCCGAGGCGCTTTACTCAAATCCCCGTGAGGCAGACGAAGGATGAGAGATTTTCCATCCGAAAGTGAACCAGCAACAAACCCGAGTTTTTGTCCTTGGAACCTCATTGCATAACCTCCCTCTGGATAGACCTGCCAAAGCTCATTAGCAGGTTGGTGTTTTCATGTGCACAAGCAATTGGGTCAGGAAGACCCCTGAAACGGTCAGGTAGACTCCGAAGTTTGAAGTCCGCCAGAATACGCAAAACATCGTCTAACCGGTCTTCAAGAAAGCCTGGAACTTCAATTGTCATCACCCTACCCGAGGCGTGGGCTTGCACTCGTACAAAATACAAGTCTCCCCAGATAATGTCCGCCGCAAGATACCTCCAACCATAAGTGCCCTTCAAGATGTCGTCAGGGATTTTCAGGTAGAAGGACCGATTATCTCCAAAACCTTTCACGAACCTGAGAAGGACCCTATTTTTCTCCAGAACGGAGCTTTCCTTAGCGACACCAATAAGATAGTTCCCGCGCTCTTTGCAGTTCTGCTCAAAGAACTCTCGAAGGTTTTGAAGAAACCCGCCCTGCGGTTTTATCGCTTTTCCTCGCAGTAAGCCATCTTTGAGAAGGATAGTTTGGTACGAACTCTCCGCGAGCATAACGAGGCTGCCCCACTCCAATAACTCCATCACAAAACGATCCAAATCCGAACGGCCTTGCGCGACATGAAAGTCGGCCAGGTTTTGCCAAGATGATGCCTGCATTTTCTCTAACAAATTCTTCAGAACCGGCACTTGAACAAACAAATCACTCAGGAATTGCTCAATAGCTGATACTGGGCCATCCGTAGTAACAAGGCCTTGAAAATACTCCTTGCCATTTGAGTCGGCACATCTAAGCGCGACTGCATCTACCACATCCGTTTCCACAGGAACATTACTTGCGTCCACTGAAATCGCGATCGCTTTGTAGGATTTGCCTTTAGGGAGAGGAGCAAGCTGTATACTCTCAGCACGCTTCCTCAACTCTTCAAGCCTCTTCTGACGTATATCTCTCATCCTGTCAATTTGCGCTTGAGGGATCGTGAGTTTAGAAGTCATCCTGTCACATCCTGAGTTGGTAATCACAATTCTGAATACTTCGGTCTGCGCGGATTGCGGCTAACGAATAGGATTCATGCGGCGCGCAGCCGCCGCATAATCCGTGTTGAACTGCCGGTCGTACTGATCTGCAACTAAATTGTACTCCCACTTAGGAATTAAGGCAAAACCACGCTTGGGGGAACGCGCCGCAAACTGAGCCAGGGGCAGCCCATCCGCGCACGTGAAGCGCCATCCAGCCCGGGGCGAACGGCTTTGGGGCAGGTCAGATGCCAGACCAGGCGACTCTCCGGCAGGTGTGACGGTCTGGCGCAGCCCGCTTTTCGGCAGCCAGGCGGGCACAAGCACGGGTGCAGGGAAACGCTGTCATTAGTCGGGGTAAAATGTACCAGGTCTGATCACCCAAAATGTGCCAGGTGTTTTCACCCAAACTGTACCAATGGGCGCAGTATCGCCACCGGCGCAAATCCCCTGGCTGGCGCTTCGAACGTTACTGGCAACGCCAGGGCACGCGAGATGCCTTCAGCGACGGGACGAGCACCCTGGCCCGCCACGAAGACACGCCGATAGCACGACACGTCAAGATCAGCGGCGACAAAAGCCCCTACGATGGCGATTGGCTGTATTGGAGCCAACGGTTGGGCCAAGACCCGCAGAAACCGCAACGGGTGGTCAGGTTGTTAAAGCAGCAGAAAGGCCGTTGTGCCCAGTTGTGGGCTACGCTTCGCGGCAGAGGACATCTTGGAAGTACATCACCAGGACGGCAACCGGAACAACAACCGCTTCACCAACCTGGTGCTGCTCCACGGCCACTGCCACGACCGCGTACACGGCCAACGGTGTCTATGACAAAGACCCACGTACTGAAGAGCCGGATGAGGTGAAAGTCTCACGTCCGGTTCGGGAGTGGCGGCGGGGTGGGCGACCGCCCCGCCGACCATAACTATGCGGCCACTCTCCCTATCCAACAACAACTCCAGAACTGCCTCCCGTACAATATCGTTGTTTCAAACTATAGCGTTCATCATTTCTACCACTTCCGTAGTTGTCCAATCCAGGAGGGCACTGCACCCAGTAAACACAACCGCTGATTACTGCTCCAGACTGAACAGCTTCGCCATCGTGATTACTGGGTCTCCTCACTTTCTATGCAATTCCGTTGCGATATCATACTCGGTAATTTCACCTGCCTGGACTGACTCGACATCACGCCAAATCGAAGTTTGCGTTAGTCCCGGGCCACTAAACATAAAGACGAGCCCATACTGTCCTGGAGGAACATCAGCTATGGTGTAGCTTCCATCAGCTTCAACAGAAGCAGCACCCTGCCCCAAATGAAGTAGACAGTTACTTGCTGTATCGTCGGCTTCACAAATGGAGTCAAACATAACACTCGTATCCATATCCCAGAAGCCTTCGTGGAGACATTCAGTATCTGAGTCGTTGCTGGGGCAGAAGAGTGCTACAATCAGAGTCTCTTGATCGTAGGTATTTACTAGCGGTTTCCCATCGTCATTGAGAACCATTCCCGTAATGGTACCAGTCGTGGGTGTAGGTGTAGGTGTGGGTGTGGGTGTCGGCGGGACCAATGTAAGGGTAGCGGTAGGTGGCACTCGCGTGGTGGTCGGCTCAACTTGCGCTCCGCCGCACCCAGTCAGCATCAACAAGACTAGTGTCAAACCAAACGCTTGCTGCAATAGTTTTCTGCTGCCCATTACTTTGCTCCTTTTCTTTGCTCAAACTGATTATGCTTAACTTGTGGCACTGAGTTGTATAACGGCTGCGAGTTCACTCGCACGGCGGCTGCGGCGCGAACAGCTTCAAGAGCAACCTACCTGAATGCGCGGCGGGCCTACGATTTGCCCGCGCGGAAGCTGCGTCGGGTGCACCTCGCTGTAACGCTACAGTCATTACGGCGTGACAAAGCCAGATATGGTCAATTCACCCTCACTGACAACGATATCAGTAAACGTGACATCAACTTGACCTTCTGTGTCATCAAGCCTGCCAGCCAGTACATCGAACAGCCGTTGGAGCACCAGCATCCACACAGTGCCGCTTATCACCGTTAGTTCCAGTTCACCCTCCTCGTCCACGGATGATACAGCGACAAACTCACCCGTCCTGTCTTGGCCCTCGTAACCCCCCACGTAAGCCAGGATGATTTGCCCACTGCTGATAGTTACATCTAGGTTCTCAATATCTTCAATCTGATTTCGAGCCTCCAATGCGTAGTACATCGCAGCCTCGATTGCAGCATCAGTAGCCGTGATGCTGAAAGCAACTTCTGGTTCAAGGTCAAGAGCCTCGTTCCATGCTGCGTGATACGCCTCGACAGTATTGATAGGAGGCGGGGTAGGGGTTGGCGTTATGGTAGGTATGCTGGTCGGTGTCAAGGTGGGAGTATTGGTCGGTGTAGATGTGCTGGTGGGTATTAAGGTGGGAGTGTTGGTCAGCGTAGGTGTGGCTGTCGGCTCGGCTGGCGCTCCGCCGCACCCAGCCAGTAACAACACGATTAGCGTCAAACTAAACGTCTGTTGCAATAGTTTTCTGCTGGTCATTGCTCTGCTCCTTTCTCCGCTCAGAGTGATTGTACTTACCCCAGAGCTCTAAACTCACATTGGTCGCCAGGGTGTGCAGTTCATCCAGGACCTTCTGCACATCCTCGTGGGCCTGCCAGACGGCCCAAGCCGCCATGTCAGCGAACTCATAGGTGACCACTGCCTGAGACGTACCACTTAACTACTTCAGAAACAGCAAAAGCCAACCTCCTCACTGATCTCAGAGAAGATCGGCTTTCAGTCTCATGCTCTCTCACCTCCCCCACTAGCTACTGTCTGCGATGAGAGCAACGATGGCGAATGTTGATTAACTTTTACTATACCACAATTTCAGCTTTTTGTAAATACTAAAACAGTTTTGCGACATAGTGTGCGCTCAAGGCCCCCGAAAAGACTCTTATGTCGCGCCAATTCCTATTGCGCCTTGTAGCCCAACCTCGCATCTATCTGTCACCCCCCCCCACTTCCTCTTATGTGCCGGCCGGCGGCTACACCGCAAACACCTTCAGCACCTCGTCGCCATAATGATTGATCACCTTCACGGCGATCTTGCCCGTCGCCGGCCGCGCGAACGGCCGGCTCACCGTGCTGTACAGGCTCGACCAGGCCGCCTCATCAATCTCCGCCCGCAGCGCCCGCTTCAGTTTGGCGTAAGGCTCATCCGCGCCGGTAAAGTAGGCCTGGCGCACGAAAAAGCTCTCGCCGTCATAGTCGCTGTCAATGAACCAGCAGGCAATGTCGTCGGTGGAGGATGAGCGAATCTCGCCGGTGGTCGGGTCGTACACGTCCACACCCTTGATTTCGACGCTGATCTGGCCGTCTGGCTGCTGCTTGATCTCGACGTCCGGCTCGCCAAAGACCATAAACAGATTGCCCGCGCCGGTTTTCTTCAACAGTTCGTCGCCCATCGCCAGGTCGGGATTCATCTTGGCGGGCAGTACCATCAGCCTACCGTAGCGTTTGGCCTCTTCAGAGACGTGCGGGTCGAAGGCAAAGCCGCACACCAGCAGCAGGTCAAAGCCCACGCCCTGCACCGCTTCCTTGGCCGCTTCTTTTACCTGCTGCGGGCCGACCGTGCCTTGCTCCGGGCCGATGGAGACGGCTACGCGCCGCACCCTACCCCCCTCGGTCCCCCCGCCTGCGGCCCCTTCCTGCCTCCCCCCGCCTGCGGTCCCTTCCTGCCTCCCCCCGCCTGCGGGGGGATTGAGGGGGGTCTCGGTGTATTCGCCGGCGGCGTGCAGCCACGTCCCGGCGTAGGGGTCGAGGCGGTCGAAGGTGAGCCGCTCGCCTTTTTTGGTGTTCTGCACGCCCGCTTTGCGCAGGTTGTCCAGGATCATGGCGGCAAAGTCCTGCTCGCGCTGCGCCTCCTGCCGGGTGACGGTCCCGTCCATGTCTTCGTCGGCGGCAGCGAGCACGCGGTGCGGCGAGAGGCTTTCGACGGTGAACGGGCCGCTGACGTGCACGATTTTCCTGTCCTCGTAGGGCTGGTCGTAGAGCGTTTCGGTCTCGGTGTGGCGGGCGATGGCGGCGTCAATCTCGGCGCGCGTCATGCCCTCGTGGATGTCCGGGTTGTTGGCGATGGACTTGAGCGTGACGTGCGGCACGCGCTTGTAGACAAAGCCCTGGCGGATGTCGCTGCCGGGTTGCCCCCTCTCCCGCTGGGAGAGGGCCGGGGTGAGGGCGCCGGTCAGTTCGGTCTCTTTCTTGATGCCGGCGGGCGAGTCGGCCAGCAGGTAGTAGGGATACTTGGCGGCCATCAGCCGGGTGCGGGCCAGGGCCAGGGCCACGCGGCTGGTGTCGCAGGTGATCCAACGCCGCCCCCACTGCTCGGCGACGTAGGCGGTGGTGCCGCTCCCGCAGGTCGGGTCCAGGACCAGGTCACCGGGGTCGGTGGTCATGAGGAGGCAGCGTTCAATGACTCTATTGGTCGTTTGGACCACGTATATTTTTGGGTCGGTTCTACTCTGAATACCGGCAACATCTGTCCAGACGTTATTGAGCGGAATAGCCGGGAAATCGTCGAGGAATCGTACATAGCGAAGCAGGTTCCCTTCAGCAACGACCCGGCTCGCGTTCACAAGCCTCGCCATCCCATCCGCTGTGGTTGACCAATGCCCACCTAGAGGGCACGGGTAAACTCGACCTTTGAAATTGATGTCATAACTTCCGGTCGCGCTAGGTTCTTGCGATGTTATTTTTTCTGTTGTGAAGAACCTGACACTTTCAGGCAATGGTGATTCACCTGACTGTTCTTCTTGTGTTAGTCGCCTTCGTGTCTTGTCTGGTAATTCAATAAAATCGTATCTGGATGCACCTCGTTCTCCACGCTGCTTGATATTGAAAAGCTGCCGATACTTCACTTGGTCTCTATTTTTCGCATACCAAAGAAGGAAATCGGTTATTGATGGCAAAAGTGTAGGTGATTGACCACTTGTCTTGGTAAACGACGTTAGGGCGCAGAAGTTCTCACTCCCAAACACCTCATCCAGCACGCAGCGCACCAGGTGCACGTTCTCATCCCCAATTTGCACAAAGACGCTGCCCGTCTCAGTGAGCAGCTCGCGGGCCACCATCAGCCGGTCGCGCAGGTAGGCCAGGTAGGAATGGATGCCCAGCTTCCAGGTGTCGCGGAAGGCGCGCACCTGCTCCGGCTGGCGGGTGGCGTCCTCGGCCCGGCCGTCCTTCACGTCGCGCTTGCGCGTGCTCACCTGCCAGTTGGAGCCGAACTTGATGCCGTAGGGCGGGTCCAGGTAAATCATCTGCACCTGGCCCTTGAGACCCTCTTTCTCGGCCAGGCTGGTCATCACCAGCAGCGAGTCGCCCAGGATCATGCGGTTCTGCCAGTGGCCGTCGTGCCGGTAAAAGTCCACGCGCTGCTCGAACTCCTCGGGCAGGCCGTTGAAATCGGCGAAGAAGTCGAGCTGATAGGCGGCGGCGGCTTCGGCGGTACGTCCGCCCACCGTGGCGGCGTGGGCCAGCACGTCGTTGATCAGCGCCTGCGGCTCGATCTTCTCCTGGATGTAGATCGGCACCACCGGCACGGCCAGGTCCCTGGCATCCTGCTCGTCCTTGCCTTTCCAGACCAGTTGCGGGTCCAGCGAGGGGTCGCGGGGATAGAGCATACTCTTGGGCGCGGCCTCATCCTCGGCCACAAAGTCGCGCAGCTCCTCGGTGGGGATGTTTTTGCGCGTGTCCTGGTGACGGATGGATTCGACGGGGGTGGAAGTATTGCCGGTTTTCTTGCGTGCCATGGTAACTCCTCAAGCGCAATCTATTTGAACAACGGCCCAACGGCATCCGCTGCCTCGCCGCGCAACACCGCGCGAAGCGTGTTCTGGGCATCCCAGGGGTCGGCGATCTCGACAAAAGCCCAGCGGCCGAAACCACCGTGGTGATTGACCGCCGGCACCCACAGCGTGCGGGCGGTGGCGACTTTGGCCGCCTTGTCCTTCTTTTTCTCGCCGGTAACCTCGATGAGCAGGTTCAGCAGGTCATCCGGGCCACGGCCGTCGTCCAGGCAGGCGATAAAGTCGGGGACATAGTTCCTTTCCTCGCCGTTCAAGGTGTAGGGGATGGTAAAGCCGAGATTGTGGTTCTTGACGTAGCGCACGACCTCGTCCATGTCCTCCAGCGTCTGGGCCAGCTTTTGCTCCCAGGAGTCGGTGTCGGCCACCACGTGGGAGATGTGGCACTTGTCGGCCCGCGTGGCATAGACCGGGCGGGTGGTGTCAAAGTCCACGTAGCGCGTCGAGCCGAGCGTGTCGTAGGGACGCAGGATCGGCTTGAGCGCGGGCGTGCCCTCGGTGGCGGCGATGATGGCCTGGTAGATGCGGTCGGCGGCGTCGTGGGCGAACTGGATGAGCAACAACAGTTGCGGGAAGGTGTGGTCTTTGAACGTCACACACTCGGCCAGCCAGCGTTTGGCGATGGCCAGCAGTTGCGGGAAGAGCCAGGGCTTGTCGCTACCGTCGTCGTCGCGGAAATATCGCTCCAGCGTGAGCCTGGCCAGCAAAAAGGCCACTTCGTTGGGCCGGCGGCGTTTGAGGTCGTCGAGGGTGTGCTTTTCGGTGGTTCCGACGATCGGGGACATTTCGGTTTCAGTCGGCAGGTCGGCGGTCGAAAGCGCGAGCCGGGAGTCTTCGGTAAACCTGGCGGTCAGGCGTTCACTGCCGACGTCGTAGCGGTAGCCGAGCAGGCGGGGGAAGGTGATCTCGCCGGCGATGCGGCTTTCCAGCGCGCGCACACGGGTGGGCAGCGGGCCAGACTTGGGTTCTTGGGTGGAGCCGCTGCACGGGATGAACGAAAAGGGCACGCCGTAGACCTCGGCGTACTCTGGCTCGAACATGCCTTGTTCGTTGGCGGCGTAGCTCATGCGGCGCAGCCCTCGGCCCACCACCTGCTCGCACAGCAGTTGCGTGCCAAAGGCGCGCACGCCCAGCACGTGGGTGACGGTGTTGGCGTCCCAACCTTCGGTGAGCATGGAGACGCTGACCACGCATTTGACCTGCTCGCCCAGCTTGCCGGCCTTGCCGACCGTGTTCATCACCTCGCGCAGCAGGTCCTCGTCGGTCAGGTTCTCGGCGTCGCGGCCGGGGAAGCGCAGGCAATACTCGGCCTTGAACTCCTCAATCTCGCGGGCGGCGATCTGCTTAAAGTCGGCGCTCATCGCCTCGCCGGATTCGAGCTGCCGGCTGTCTACCAGGATCGTGTTGGGGCGCTGGAGCCAGCCGCCCTGGCCGTCGTCGTTGCGAAAGATGGGCAGTTGGCCGGCCTGCACGATACCCCCCTCCTGCCTCCCCCCGCTGGCGGGGCCCCCCTCCTGCCTCCCCCCGCTTGCGGGGCTCCCCTCCTGCCTCCCCCCGCTTGCGGGGCCCCCCTCCTGCCTCCCCCCGCAAGCGGGGGGAGAAGAGGGGGGTTTCTCCCAGCCGGCGGTGTAATCGAAGACCAGCTTGGAGACGTTGGTATTGTTGCAGACGACGATAAAGACGGGCGGCGTGATGCCCCTGGCGCGCGCCTCGGCGTTGTTCTCCCACAGGTGGTAATACTTTTCATAGTTGCTGTAGAGGCTGTGCAACGCGCCCTGCAGTGCCAGGGGGAGCTGCGGTGCGCCGCCGACGGCCTCGGTCTTGCGCCCCTTCTTGGGCAAATCCTCGTGGATGCGCAGCCACAGGTCGCGGTAGGTCGGCTGGTCGCCGGTCATCGCATCGTCGGCCACGGGCACGCGCGGCACCTTGACGATGCCGGCTTCGATAGAGTCAATCAGCGAAAAGTCAGAGACCACCCAGGGGAAAAGCGTGCCTTCCGAGTAGCCGGAGCCGCGCAGGAAGAACGGCGTGGCAGACAGGTCGTAGATGGCCTTTACGCCGATCTTGGCCTTGACCGCCTCGAGGCCAGAAATCCAGACGCGCGCCTCTTCGTCGCGCTGCTGGGCTTCAGTGCGCTCATCGCCGGTGAGTTTTTCGTCCTCAGCGTCGGGCTTGCGGCGGTAGCAGTGATGGGCTTCATCGTTGATGACAATAATGTTCTTCTTGTTGCCCAGCTCACGGCAGACGCGGCGCACCATCTGATCGGGGGTTTCGGTGAAAATACCCGTTTCGCCCTCGGCCAGGATCGCCTTGGTGAGCTTGCCCGCCGCGACCTTTTCGCGCAGTCCAAAGGCGTGAAAGTTGGTGATGAGCATCCTGGCCTGGCCAAGCTGCTCCAACGCTTGCGCCGGGACGACGTCGCGCTGGCGGTAATAGTTCTGCGGATCGTTGGGGAGCAACACGCGCAGCCGGTCGCGGATGGTGATGCCGGGTGTCACGATCAGGAAGGTGTCGGAGAAGCGGGCGTCCTGCGGATAGGCGAGCTTGTTCAGTGTGTGCCAGGCGATGAGCATGGCCATGACGACGGTCTTGCCGGAGCCGGTGGCCATTTTGAAGGCCGTGCGGGGCAGGCCGGGGTTCGATGTGTCGTTCGCCGCGCGGAGCGTATTTTCGATCCAGGCATCGCCGTATCTCCGCGCTACCTCGGTGAGGTAGATGGCGGTTTCGAGGGCCTCGATCTGGCAGAAGAAGAGCGGCTTCTCGCGCTCGGGATTGGTCCAATACGCCAGCAGCCGGCCCGTCGTCGGCGTTACGCCGACGTAGCCGCCCTGCCGCCAGAGGCTCACGCGGGCGCGGATCTGGTTGACGAGTACGTTTTCTTCGATGCGGTCTTGCGTCCACTCAGTATTGAACGCCAACTGCTTGGCCCCCTTCTTGCGGGGCTGAGCAATGGGAACAAAGTAAGAGCTGATGCGACGGCCGTCTATGATTTCGTTGGTGATGCCCTCGTCGGTAAAGCGGAAATGGCGGGTCGGCTCGTAAAATGGAGAATTGATGACGGGGTTCTCGATGATGACCTGGCTCATAGGCGATTCACCTCCCAGCCCTACTTTACCACACTTCTCAAACTAGCACTCCACAAGGCGACACCGTTTGGTTTAACACAACGTGGTTCTTTGAAATGGCTGGCCTTGCTCCCCAAGTCTTTCCGCTGACGTTGCCCGCGGACGAACCCTTTGCTCCATCTGCGCTTGCCAACTGAGACCTCTGTGAGCGCACGGCGCTAACCCACTCGCCACCTGTGTTCTCACTCGCCATTGTTCGCGGATACCACTCGCTGACCAACCCTCACTGGCTGACCCAGTGCGCTGACCCTTGACCACAGTTGGTGCGGCACGCTGACCCTCGCCGCGACAGGGTGAGCAGTTTGCTCTTGCCGCTCGTGACGACTCGTTGTGCTTTGACGCCGGATGAACTGCGGCCCCATCCTCTCAATCGTCTAGCCATGCGGGCCTAACGGTGTGCATCAGGCGCGGCGCGGAGCGAAGCGAAACGCCGTCGCCTGCATGCACGGGTTGGGCTGCGCCCCTTAGCAACAAGGCACTACTTGAAGTGGGTTCAGGGACAGTTGGCATTCGAGCCAACTACGCTCACTTGGTACTCTGTGGCGTATGCAGATTCCCATCTCAGCACTACATATTTGACAACCTTGGGTTCAGGTAGAACGATCACTAGCCATTGTGGTTCGTACCAATCGCTAGACCAACGACTGGACTGCGAGCCGTCTATGGCTCTGTCACATCCCCATATTGGATTATTACCCTCAACCGAAGATGCACAGCAATCTCCACCTATGAGTAGATTGTTCGTCATCTCTGGGTCATCAGACCCATAAGCTTCTACTTCAAACAAGGAAAATCCGTATCCTGCTACCCTTTTGCGCAGGTCAATGCGAATCTTAGTAGCGAGGCAAGAAGACGAGGTCGTCGTGATGACTTCTGTGCCGCCTTGGCCATGTAATTCGCAGGCACCACACAGGCTATAGCAGTTTAACGTCAGGGGTAAATACACAAAATGGGTAAGCACATCGTTTGACAGCAGACTGGGGCGATTAGCATCGCCGGTATCGAATAGCCTGTCCGCTGTTTCGGATGCTGTCCTGTTTGTACAGGAACCCCCATCCTCTAGGTGGACGTCTGCCGATGCTCTATCAGGCGTTAAGGTTGGCGGGGTGTCGGATACTGCTAGCGCCGGCAGTGCAACTAACACAAGTGTGAGCAGACCCATGCCCAAAACACACGCTATCGCAGTTAGGACTCTTTTTCTCATTGTTGTCATAACATCCTCCCTTCACTCGCGTTGGTAACGTTGTGCAAACCACAAATCATTCGACTTCTATGATGGACACGCAGTATTCTGCCGCGTATGATTTTTCCCATTTCAGCACAATGCGGTCAACCTGGGCGGGCTCGACAAGAGTGATTTCGAGCCACTGCGGATCTTCCTGATGCTTGCTATCCCAACGGGTAGCCATATCGCCGTCTGTCACATGGTCAGCGGACCAATCATCATCTGTCGAAGAAACGGCGACTGTCCCATCTTTAAGCAGGTTCCCATCAGTACCTGGCCCGTAAGCCTCTACCTCCCATAGAGAGTATCCATATCTATAGTCTGGTTCCTTTCTTGCCGTCATTGTGATGTGAATACCACAAGCCAGAACAGGCAATGTCAGTACAAAGGTGTCTTCACAGAAATTGTCGCCTGCACCTTTTCCTGTAGGTTTCATATTGTCTGGACAACCATCACCTTGCTGTGGAAGGCAGGTAGTGAGATCACCAAAGCAAGGCGTAGGTGTAAATGTTGGACCGTTTGATGGAGTAGCGTTCGCCGCTGTTGGCGTTAGTGTTGGAGTTGACGTCGAGGTCGGTGGGGGCCACAACAAAGCTGGAACGCCCATTTGGCGTAGAGTTACAATCAAAGCTAGGATCGCTACCACACCGGCAATGCCCTGCCATACCGGATCCCGAAGGGCGGAGAGCAACCAGCCGCTTACCACCTCTCCGGTTTCAGGTATTACTATTCGTGCCCAAGGTAACGGCTTTCTCTTTGGCTGTGGACTAACTGATGGCAGAGGTTGTGGTGGAGTGTGGGGGAATGTGTATGGTTGGTGCATCTCATATCTGTGTGGATTATGAATTTTGGCCCAACTGAGAACAGTTTCCACCGCCAACTGTTGATCAGCATAACCAACAATTCGGCGCGCCAATTCACTCTTGCCAGAACTTGTTGACCAATTCTCATAGACGTGTTTGAGAATAGGCTTGTCAAAGCACAAGATACGAAGCTCTTCTTCGTCAAATCCTTCATAGAGTAGTGTACGAATATTCTCTAGATTGTAGTGTTCGGTCACGGCGTCTACCTCAGCATTTCTGGTATTGATATTGTGAAACACTATTTTCTTTCCGTGCGCGCGCCCAACTATTACTATCGCTGTGTTAAACTAAAAGGTGTCGCCTTTTGGAGTACTAATTTGAGAAGTGTGGTAGAGTAGGGATGGCAGCCGTAGCAGTGGGCGCTGGGGGAAGTGTGGGCAGCGCAGTTTGCCGTCCACACT
>Ga0315284_10005732_pt1 | contig 17673 bp, 14 predicted proteins | sample YL17G09_16_MG_FD_203696 | JGI IMG/M metagenome (GOLD analysis project Ga0315284, IMG submission 203696) | Sediment microbial communities from Yellowstone Lake, YNP, Wyoming, USA - YL17G09_16 | ecosystem: Environmental > Aquatic > Freshwater > Lake > Sediment | place: USA: Wyoming | collected...
CCTCCGCTCGTTCCAGGAGAAGCTCGAGGACCTCTTCCTGGCCCTGGATTATCTTTCGCAAAAGAGGATCGGGGCCCTGATCGCCATCGAAAAGGAGATCTCCCTCTCCCCCTACGCCGACCGGGGAACGAAGATCGACGCCCTCCTGTCCAAAGACCTTCTGGTCAGCGTTTTCTATCCGCACTCGCCCCTTCACGACGGGGCCGTCATCATCCAGGGGAACAAGATCGTCTCGGCGGGCTGCCTTCTGCCTCTCCCTGCCTCCCACAGCCTGAGCCCGGATTTCGTGACCAGGACCCGGCACCTGGCCGCCCTGGGGCTCTCTCAGGAGACGGACGCAGCCGTCATCGTCGTCTCCGAGGAGACGGGCAGCGTCTCGCTCGCCTGCAGGGGGATCCTGCAAAAGGTCGAGGACAAGGACCTGCTCAAGAAACGACTCATTGATTATCTGAGGAAAAGATGATGAGATTTTTCAGGGACCTCTTCACCCGGAACAGGGGGCCGAAGCTCCTCTCCTTGCTCCTGGCCCTGCTCATCTGGCTCATCCTGATCCCGGAGGAAAAGACCTATTCCGATAAGACCATGACCGTGCCGCTCGAGACGAGGAACGTGCCCCCGGACATGGAGCTCGTCGAAAAACCCGCGGCCGCGATCGAGGTCACGGTCCGCGCCCGGAACCGCCTGCTCAACGAGCTTTCTTCCTCCGGCGTCTCTGCCCGGCTCGACCTGGAACGGGCGTCCGTCTATCAGGAAATCTATCCCCTGAACGGGTCCATGATCACGGTTCCGCCGGGCGCGGAAGTCGTCGGCATTTCCCCGAACATGGTCCAGTTAAAGCTCGAAAAGACGAAGCAGATGGACCTCGAGATCGTTCCCATGATCGTGGGCAAGGTCAACGAAGGCCTGCGGATCGCCCGGATCGAGGTCACACCGGCCCGCGTGCCGGTCAAGGGGCCGGAGAGCAAGATCCGGACCAAGGACAAGGTTTCGACGAGTCCGGTGGACGTCTCCAATCTCACCAAGTCCACAATCATGGAGGCCGATATCATCCTGCCTAAGACCGATCTCAGACTGGCGACAAGCCTGACCAAGGTCCGGATCGAGATCGTCCTGGAGGAGAACGCCAAGGCCCCGAACGGCAAGAACTCCAGGAAGGGCTGAGGCCCCCGGCCGCTCTTTCCATTCCCGCGGCTTTCCTTTATAATTCCTTCGGTCGTAAACACCATGAAAAAGCTTTTCGGAACGGATGGGATCAGGGCCGTCGCCGGCGAGTTCCCCCTGGACCCGCCGACCACCCGCGTCCTGGGCAGGTCCCTCGCCGCCCTGCTCCGCGAAGAAAGGCTCGAACCCATGATCATCGTGGGTCGGGACACCCGGGAGTCCGGGGCCTGGCTGGAGGAAGCGCTCGTCCAAGGCTTCAGGGACGGGGGCGGAGAGGCGGTTTCGGCCGGGGTGATCCCTACGTCGGCGATCTCCTTCCTGACCAAGAAACACGCGTTTTCGGTCGGGCTCGTCCTGTCCGCCTCGCACAACCCTTACCACGATAACGGCATCAAGATCTTCTCCTCGGACGGGACCAAGATCAGGGACGACTGGGAGGCCCGCCTCGAAAAGTCCATCCACCGGGACCGGACGGACGCCGGCCCGAAAAGGACGGCCATCCGTCCCGAGCCCGGATATCTCGAGGAATACGCGGATTTCCTGAAGAGCCGGCTGCCTGCCTCCCTTGTGCCGGGAAAATTCCGCATCGTTCTGGACTGCTCGAACGGCGCAAGCTCTGTTATCGCGCCCCGGGTGTTCCGGGAACTGGGCTTCGAGGTCATTCCCATTCATGACGCGCCGGACGGAAGGAACATCAACCGGGACTGCGGCTCCCTCCATCCCGTGGACCTGGCGGATAGGGTCATCGAGGAGCGGGCCGTCCTGGGCGTCGCTTATGACGGGGACGCGGACCGAGCGGTCTGGGCGGACGAAAAAGGACGGGTCTGGAACGGCGACCACACGCTGTACGTCCAGGCCCTGTTCATGAAGGGAAAACGGCGGCTGCGCACGGCGAAGGTCGTGGCGACCTCGATGAGCAACATGGGGCTGGAAAGAGCTCTCCGGGAAGAAGGCTTGGAGCTCGTCAGGACCCGGGTCGGCGACAAGTACGTGCTCGATGAGATGTCCCGCCTGGGGGCAAATCTCGGCGGAGAGCAGTCTGGGCACACGATCTTCCTGGACGACTGTCCGACAGGTGACGGCATCCTCACCTCGCTCAAGATGGCGGAGGTCCTGCTGGAGTGCGGGAGGCCGCTTTCCGAGCTGGCCGCCGGCTACGGAGAGTATCCGCAGATCCTGGTCAACGTCAGGGTCGTCCGGAAGGCCGATTTCGGGGAGTTCCCGGAGATCGGCCGGACGGCGGAGGGCATTCGGGCCGCGCTCGGGGAGGACGGCCGCCTCGATCTCCGCTACTCTGGGACCGAACCCCTGGCGAGGATCATGATCGAGGGGCAGGACAGGCATGAGATCGAAACGCACGCCGGGCGTCTGGCGGAGGTGATCAGAAAACACCTGGGGGAATGAGAGGGAGGCCACCATGAGACTCGCCGTCAACATCGACCACTTCGCGACGCTGAGGGAAGCCAGGAAGCATACCGAGCCGGAGCCCGTCCTGGCTGCCCTGCTCGCCGAACAAGCGGGGGCCGAGGGCATTGTCTGCCACCTGCGCGGCGACCGCCGACACATCAAGGAGCGGGACCTCCTCCTCCTCCGGGAAGCCGTCAAGACCAAGCTCAATCTGGAGATGGCGGCCACGGCCGAGATGCAGAAGATCGCCCTCAAGGTCAAGCCGGATGTCGTCTCCCTCGTCCCGGAGCGGCGGGAGGAGCTGACGACCGAGGGAGGCCTGAACGTCGTCGCCGGCCGCGTCCACCTGGGCCCCTTCGCAAGGAGGCTGCGGAAGGCCGGGATCAGGGTCAGCATCTTTATCGACCCCGACGTCGGGCAGATCAGGACCGCAAGTGAGCTCGGCGTCGACCTCATCGAGATCAACACGGGCAAGTACGCCGACCTCAAGCCCGGAATCGCCCGTGACGAGGCCCTCGCCCAGGTCATTGAGGCCGCGGAGTACGGCCGCGGACTCGGCCTGGAGGTCCATGCGGGCCACGGGCTGGACTATCACAACGTCCTGCCCATCGTCGCTATCCCCCAGATCTCGGAACTCAGCATCGGGTTCTCCATCGTCGCCCGGGCCGCTATCGTGGGCCTCGACAAAGCGGTTAGGGAGATGAGGGCCCTCGTCGAAAAGAGGTAGGGCCGATGGACATCCGGGTCGACATCGAACGGCTCAAGGCGGACATCGAGGAGCTCGGCCGTTTCGGGCAGGATCCAAAAGGGGGGGTCAGCCGTCCTTCCTTCAGCCGGGCCGACCTCGAAGCCCGGGAATGGCTCAAGAAGCGGATCACTGAGGCGGGATTGGCCGTCCGTCAGGACGGGGCGGGAAATATCTTCGGCCGCGCCGGCGGCCCCGGACGGGTCGTCTTGGCCGGCTCCCATATCGACACCGTGATCAACGGCGGCAGGTTCGACGGCTCGGTGGGCGTCCTGGCGGCGCTCGAGTGCCTGAGGCGGTTCAGGGAAGAGGGCGTCCCGCTCTCGAAACCCCTTGAAGTCGCCTCGTTCACCGACGAGGAAGGGAACCTCGTCGGGGATTTCCTGGGAAGTCGCGCCTTCATGGGCCTTCTCAACGAAGACGAAGTCCGGCACGGCAGGACGCTATTCGGACCGGTCCTGGCCGAGGTCCTCAAGGGTACGGAGTTCACGATCGACGGCATCCTCGAAGCCCACAAGCTGAAGCCGGAGCTCGAAGCCTACCTGGAGCTCCACATCGAGCAGGGCCCAATCCTCGAAACCGAAGAGGTGCCCATCGGGCTCGTCGAGGCCATCGCCGGCAAGCGGTACCTTTGGTGCTCGTTCACCGGGAACGCCGCCCACGCGGGCACGACTCCGCTTGAGCTCCGGCAGGACGCCTTCCTGGGGCTGGCCGATTTCGCCCTGAAGGCCACCCGGCACGTGGCCGCGGTCCACTACGGGAGCATGGTGACCGTCGGCAAAGTGGCGGTCCATCCGGGGGCGTTCAGCATCGTTCCGGGACGGGCGGAATTCTCGCTCGATTTCCGGACGACGTCCGGGGAGACCCTCCGCGACCTGGAAAAAGAGCTGTCGGAGATCGCCCGGGATATCGCCTCGACCCGGGGCTTGGGCTTCGCCTCGAAGCTCGTGGATGCGACGGAGCCCGTGAAGGTCCCAGAGAGGCTGTTGAAGCTAATGGAACAGGAATGCGGGACGCTCGGCTATCCGTTCCTGCGGCTCCCGAGCGGGGCGGGGCACGACGCCCAGATCCTGGCCGGAGGCTGCGATTCCGGCATGATCTTCATCCCCTGCCTGGACGGGATCAGCCATACGCCCCAAGAATCCATCCGGTGGGAAGACTTGGAGAAGGGCGCCAACCTCCTGCTTCGGACCCTGGCCCGTCTGGCGGCCTGAGCCCCGTCGTCCGCCGGCGTTTCCCGGTCCGTTGATAAAAAGCCCGGTTTCAGAGGTCGTCGGGGCCCGGTCGTGAGCTTCGGGCCTTCTTTTTATCGGCCTGATGGTGCTTATCCGCGAGCATCTTTTCCTTGGCCCTCTTCGATCTCTTCCTCTTCTGGCGTCGGACCTTGGCGATCCGCTGCTCCACCTCGCTCTTCTTCCCCTGGATGATCTTTTCGATCTTGTCGGCAAGGGTCCGCCGGGCGATGAAACGGTTGAGCGACTGATAGCGCTCTGTCTGGCATTTCACCTCGACCCCGGAGGGGACGTGCTTGAGCCGGACGCACGTGGCAACCTTGTTGACGTTCTGGCCGCCGTGGCCGCCGGAGCGGATGAACGTCTCCTCGATGTCCTTCTCGAAGATGCCGAGGCCCTCCATCCGGAGGCGCAGGGCCTCTTCCTTGTCCGGGGTCACGCCAAACAATGACATGCTCGACCTCGTTGCCTGCTCCCTCTTGATTGTCAAGGAAGGGCCCGAAGCGGCCTACTTCTTTTTCTTCTTCCCGTAGACCAGGTACTTCCCGCAGTTCTCGCAGACGTAGATGTCGTTGCTGCCCTCGATGGCCGAGAACATCTGGGTCGAGATGTTGATGTTGCAGCCCTGGCAGACGCCGTCCACGACCTCGGCCACCGCGAATCCATACCTCTCCATCAGCCTATCGAAACGCGTGAGCAGGGATTCGTCAAGTTCCTCGCGGATGAGACCGGCGTGCTTGTGGATCTCTTTCTGCTGTTCCTTCGCCGCTCGCCTCTTCTTCACCTCGAGGTCCTGAAGCTTCTTGAGGAGACTGGCCCGGCTGATGATCTTGTCCTCGTGGGGCGGGAGCAGAAGCTCGATCTCCGAGAGGACCTTGTAGAGATCGCTCTTGTCGTTGGCCTGGAAGAGCCGCTGGCGGAACTCGGGCTTGATAAGGAAGCGGGCCAGCCCGGCGAACAGGTGGTTGAAAAGGCCGGGAAGGGTGGGGTTCCAGACAACGAGAATAATGAGGTGGACCTTCTTGCTATCGACGGCGTCGAAGGATATGCCCTTCTCCGACCGTCCGACGGCGATGGCGATCTCCCCGCCCGTGTCCACCCGGGCGTGGGGAAGGGCAACGCCCTCGCCGATGGCCGTGGTCTCCAGGTTCTCTCGGTCGATGATGCGGGTGAGGGTGAGCTTCTTGTTGGCGACGAGCTTCTGCCTGACCAAGATGTCCAGGAGCTTCTCGATGGCGTCGACCTTGTCCTTGGTCTTGAGATCGAAGACGATTTGGGAAGGTTTCAGGAAATCCGAAAAAGAAGAACGTTTATGAAGGTCTTTGTTCTCCATCGAGCGCAATTCTAACACAAAAAGATCATTCTGCAAACCCGGAAGATGGACTTTTTCTGCGAAAGGCTCGGTGAGCTTCTTTCTCAGCCCCGGATATTTCGAAGGGCGCACGCCCCGGCCATCTCGTACGTTTCGCGGATGCCCGACATGGAGGCGGCCCGCGAGGCGAGCGCCGCACCGAAGGCCGCCGCGTCGAAGGGAGAACGGCCGCGGCCCAGGCATGCGATGGTCCCGGCGCCAAAGACGTCCCCGCAGCCGGTCGTGTCCACCGTCTCGCCGGCGTCCGACGGGATGATCCTCCTCGTCTTACCGGCCTCCGCGACCAGGACACCGTTACGTCCCATTGTCAGGAAAACGGCCCTGACGCCTTCATGGAACGCGCCTGCGGCGAGTTCCGCGAGTTCCGCTTCGGAAGGAATCCCCGCCGGGTCTCCGAGCATGCAGGCCGCTTCATGGATATTGGCCTGGAGGAAGGTCACGCCGCGGGCCCACGCCCGCCATTCCGGGAGCGGCCGGTAGCGTCTCCGCGATCCGAGAACGGGTTCGAGCGCCAGGGAGTGGATGTCCAGCCAGACCGGACAGGACGTCTCCCGGAGGACGGTTCGCCAGTCCCCGAGTCCGATCTCGAAACCGGAATTGAGGACCAGAAGAAGCATGCCCAGCCCGGGAAGACACGGAACGATCTCATCCGCCGAAAGGGGCGGGACCGCCGAATCCAGGACCTCGACCCTTTCGCCCCGTTCAGGGTATTCGAGATGGACGCGGTTCGGAGGGCCGGGCACGATCCTCAGCCCGTCGCGGCGGAGTGTCGCCCAATCCGCGGTGACGGACCCGACCCCGGAGGCTATCTCGCGGCCGCAGTTCGTGATGAGGGACACGTCCTCGCCCAGACCGCAGAGAACGGACGCCTGATAGAGGATCCCGCCAAGCCCCTCGCGGGTCCGGCCTGATCTCCAGGTGATATGATCCGAAGTGATGGTCCCGATCAGTCCGTAAGGCTTCGAGCGCTCTTCCGTCATCGCTTGAAAAGAGAGAAGGCGACCGTCAGACCGGCCATGACGATGGCCACCATGCTCATGAGCTTGATGAGGATATTCAGGCTCGGGCCGGCCGTGTCCTTGAACGGGTCGCCGACGGTGTCGCCGATGACGGCCGCGTGGTGGGCCGGCGAGCCCTTGCCGCCGTAGTTCCCTTCCTCGATGAACTTCTTGGCATTGTCCCAGGCGCCTCCTGCGTTGGCCATAAAAACGGCCAGGACAAAGCCCGTTGACGTGCCGCCGATGAGCAGGCCCATGACGCCGGGAATACCCAGGAGAATGCCGGTCATGACAGGGACAATGATGGCCAAGAGCGAGGGCAAAACCATGGCCCTTTGGGCGCCCCGCGTCGAGATCTCGACGCAGCGGGCGTAGTCGGGCTCGGCCTTGCCCTCCATGATGCCGGCGATCTCCTTGAATTGCCGCCGCACCTCGTCCACCATGCGGCCGGCGGCCTTGCCGACGGCCGTCATGGCCAGCCCGCAGAAGGAGAAGGCCATCATGGAGCCGAGAAAGATGCCGACCAGGACGAGCGGGTTCATCAGCGTGACGTTGTAGTAACGCATTAAATCGAGGAATTGCGCCTTGGCCGTTTCGAGGCTGAAGCCGTCGGCGAACTGGAGCGTCGTGTGGCCGATCCGGACGAGACCGACCTTGATCTCCTCGACATAAGAGGCCAGAAGGGCCAAAGCCGTCAAGGCGGCCGAACCAATGGCGAATCCCTTGCCCGTGGCGGCCGTGGTGTTGCCCAGGGAGTCCAGGGCATCGGTCCTCTGCCGGACCTCCTTGGCCTGGCCGGTCATCTGGGCGTTGCCGCCGGCGTTATCGGCGATGGGCCCGTAGGCGTCCGTGGCCAGGGTTATCCCCAGGGTCGAAAGCATGCCGACGGCGGCGATCCCGATGCCGTAGAGGCCCTGGCCGACGTTGGACATGTCGAAGTGGGCGGCAAAAAGGTAGGCCAACAGAGTCCCGACGACGACGGACAGGACCGGAATGGCCGTAGACATCATGCCGGTGCCCAACCCGGCGATGATGACCGTGGCGGGGCCCGTCTTAGCGTTGTCCGCGATGCGCCTCGTCGGCCTGAAAGAGGACGATGTGAAGTACTCCGTCGCCCGGCCGATGACGATGCCCGAGGCCAGTCCGCAGACGACCGAGCCCCAGATGCCCAGCGGCAGGTCGAGGACCTTGATGACGCCCAGGGAGAAAACGACGATGAGGATAGAGCTGGTATTGATGCCCCGGCCCAGGGCGCCGAGCAGCTGCTTCTGGGTGGCCCCTTCCTTCGTCCGGACCACGAAGATCCCGAAGATGGATAGGAGCGTGCCGATGGCCGCGATGACCATCGGGGCGACGACGGCTTTGAGCTGGAGGTCGCCGCGGCCCAGAAAGGCCGAAGCTCCGAGGGCCGCCGTCGCCAGGATGGACCCGGCGAAGGATTCATAGAGGTCCGCTCCCATCCCGGCCACGTCGCCGACGTTGTCGCCGACGTTGTCGGCGATGACCGCCGGGTTGCGCGGATCATCCTCGGGGATATTGGCTTCGACCTTGCCGACGAGGTCGGCGCCGACGTCGGCCGCCTTGGTGAAGATGCCGCCGCCGACCCTGGCGAACAGGGCCTGGGTCGAAGCACCCATGCCGAAGGTGATCATGGTCGTGGTGATGAGGATCAGGTTCTGGCCGCCGTCCGTAAGGGGATAGAATTGCCTCAGAATGATGAACCAAAGGGAGATGTCCAGGAGAGCCAGGCCGACGACGACGAGGCCCATGACAGCCCCGCTGCGGAAGGCGATCCGGAGTGCGCTGTTAAGCGAGTTCTTGGCGGCGTTGGTCGTGCGGGCCGCGGCGTAGGTCGCCGTCTTCATGCCGAAGTATCCGGACAAGGCCGAAAAGAAGCCGCCCGTCAGGAAGGCCACCGGCACCCACTTGTTCTGGACCTTGAGCACGAAGGCCATGAAGGCCAGGAGGATGACGAGGCAGATGAAAACAAGCCCAACCACCTTGTACTGCTGCTTGAGGTAAGCCATGGCCCCTTTGCGTACATAGGAGGCGATCCTCGCCATGTGCTCGGTGCCCTCGCTCTCCTTCTTCATTTGATGGTAAAAGAACCAGGCGAAGAATAGGGCGCAGGCCGCGCCAAGCGGAGCCAACCAGAAGATCGTATTCGTCATCTTTCCATCTCCAGCGGTCGGGAAATCATTATGAGACCGGCGGTCCGGGGAGACCCCTCCGGCCGTCATAAAGTTCAATAATATATCATAAAGAAGCCCGGGAATCCAAAGGCTTGGAAGGAGAGGATTGCAATAGACGCGGTCTTGGTCTACCATGGAAAAATAAGGAGTTCACGATGAAACCGATTCCTAGATCATTCTTGACCGCCGTGATTATCGCTTCGTTCGTCCTGACCGCCTCCTTGGCCGCGGGCCAGGCCCAGGCTCCCAAGGCCGAAACGCCGGTCCTCCTGGCCTCCTGCGGGCAGAGCCCGGGACCGGTCATGCTCAAGGTCATCCTCCAGAAGCTGGGTCTCCAGTACGAGCTCAACGCCCTGGCCACTCCGGCCGACCTCAAGGCCAAGGCACAAGCCGGGACGCCCTACAAGTCGCTCGTCATCGTCATGGGCGCGAGCCTCAAAGGCATGGGAGCTGCGGGGATCTCCATCGACGACGAGCTCAAGCGCTCCGCCGAGCTCATCGACGAGGCGCGCAAGGAAGGCATCAAGATCATCGGCGCCCACATCGAGGGCATGAAGCGGCGCTCCCAGGGCGCCGCGGCCGGCGACACGACCGACGAACAGACGATCGACGCCGTCGCCCCGAATTCCGACCTCCTCATCATCAACAAGGAGGGCGACTCCGACGGACGGTTCACGACGATCTCCAAAGCCAGGAACATCCCGATGATCGTTGTTGAGAAGAACCTCGATCTCGTCGCCGAGCTCAAAAAATTGTTCGGGAAGTCCTGATCTCCACCATTCCGAGCCTTTCCAGGAATTTCATGTAGGCCTCAACGTCAGCGGGCCGGAGCGGTCCGTATTCAGCCGAGGCGGCGTTCCGGATGTCGAGGATAGTCCTCTTCCCGTCGATGAAGTTCCGCAGTTCGAACTGGGCCGCGGCAATGGCCGGCGGCGGCGAATATTTGAGTTCGCGGAGCTTGTCCCGGAGTTTCCAGAATTCAAGCATCTCGCCCATCTTCGCCGTCCGGACCGGCACGAACCCGGCCAGCCGGACTTCGTCCTTGTCCGGTACCGGTTTCCCGGGCGCAACCTTCAAGCTCCGGCAGCGGGCGGCATAGAGGTTTTCGAGCTCGCGGAGCTCAAGCCCGGCCGCTTCGTCGAGCGTCCGGAGCCGAGGGGCCAGGGCGTCCTCCAACTCTTTATCGCCCTTGAAAAAGAACCGGACCGAGGATAGGACCTCTTTTTCCCTGGCGAAAGACTGGCTTACGATATTCAGGGACTCTTTGAACGCCGCATGAACGGACTTTCCGTCGGCATCCTGGAGGAGTTTTTCCGCTTTGCCCTTCTCCAGGCCGAGCCTCCCCCGGAGCTTCGAGCCGACCTCAGCCATCATCCTCTCGCACTCTCCGGGACCTGCGTTGGCTAGGAAAACGGCCGTCGCCGCCGAGATGACGACGACACGCTTGAACTGGGTCGAATCCGATTTGTCCGTCGTGTCCCCGCTCGAATGGTACCACTGGTCGGGCCAGACGTTGAAGTAAGCCGAGGGCACGCGAACGCCTCCGTCCACAAAGACGACGTGATCGCTTCCGCCCGAATACGGATCGATCGTATAATAAAAGGGGTCGCGCGAGCCCGCCGGGGACAGGATGGGCATCTCCCGCCAGCCGGATTCCTGGGAGTCGCGCTGGGTCGCGCCCACCCACTCTACGAAGGACGCCGCCACGTCGTTGAGGTAGGTGGGAAGCGAAAGGGGTGTCGTCGTCAGCCGGAAGGCGGTCTGGTTCTTGATCAGGCCCTCACCCACCATGTCGTGGTTGATGTTGGCGAAGAAACGCTTCGCGATATCCGGGTATTTTTTAAGATAAGCCGCGGTCCCGGAGATCTCGGGAACAAACAGGAAACGGATCGACCTTCTGAGCGGCGGAATCTTCCCTTCACTCGCGAGCTTCCGAATCACACGGAGAGTCTCCAGAATGGCCGTGCAGCCGCTGATGTTGTCGTTGGCCCCCTGCTTGGCGAAGCCCTCATAGAGGTGGGCGGTGAAAACAAGCTCCTCGCCGGAATGATCCCGGCCTTTGAGGAGCCCCATGACCATCTGTTCCCGGAAAGGGACCATCCGGGCCTTGATCACAGCCCGAAGAAGGATCTTCGTTCCCCGTTCGAGCTCATCGCGAAGCTCCCGGCCGAGCCGCTGGGAGATCATGAAGCCGAACGAAGGCTTATCTTTATCGCCGGCGTCGATGGAATCCCAGCCGATCTCGTCCCGGTCGAACTCGGGGTGGCTCGAGGAGAAGGCGACGACACCCCTGGCCCCGGACTTGACCACGGCCATCCTCCGCGCCCGGTCCGGGGAACCGTTGACAAGGACGATCTTGCCCCTGACGCTCTTGCCCTTGTAGTTTTCCTCCCTGGAACCGGGCCCGACATAGACGAGTTCGGCGGTCGTGTCCGTGGCGCTGCTCCCGGAGCAGAGGGAGGCCGCGATATCATGGAGGTCGGCGATCTTCCTCTTTCCGGGTTCGACGACCCACAGCTCCGCCGACTCGGCGTCCCAGGTCGTCTTTTCGTCCGCAGGGAGATCGATGACAGAAGCCTCGTCGGCGCCGTATTCCTTGAGCTTATCGAGAAGGAACCGGGTTTCGAAATATCCCTTGACGTATTCCTCGGGCGGCCTGTTCCGGTTGACGCCGGCGAGCAGGATCTCGTTCTGAAGCGCCAGCTCCCCAGAGGCCTCGTTGATGATCTCGTTCAAGACGGGCAGAGGAAGCAGGGGCTTGGGGAGGGGACCCCCCGTCTGGGCGAGGAAGGCTCCTCGGCCAAAAGCCATGAAGAGGGCTAAAGCGAATGTCTTTTTCATGTTCCCTATTCTATGTCAATTTGCGAATCAGGGGAACCGCCAATTTTGGGCAACTCACATAAATTGGACTGGACAGGGGCTTCTTTGATAGAATAGTTATAATGAGCCCGGAACATGGGTTTGAGGGAGTCCATCGATGATCGCAACAGCGACCTTGAAAATTATCGTCACGGTCCTTTTTGGGTTGACCATCGTTTGGCTGGTCAAGATCCTGGTCAAACAGGAGTTCGAAACGCTCGTCCGGGCCCTCCTCGTGGCCGTTTTCTTCGGCGTGGTCCTCCTCTATCTCCAACAGACGAAGCTTCAGACGATATCCTGGAAGGACACTAAACAGATCATCTTCCCGGAAAAGGCCCTGGCACTCGCCTATGTCAAGGACGAGGGACGTACGAGCGGGGTCAAGTACGTCCGATACACCTTTCCCGCGCCCACGGGTCAGGAGGGTTCCCTGCTCGGGGTCGGCCCCCGGCTCAAGCTGACCCTGGACCCGAACGGCAGGAATTATCACATCACCGACATCAAACCGGTAAACAGGATCCTGACCTATCTGGGCCTGCCCGAGGTCAAGACGGGCGTCAAGGAACTGGCCGCGATCACCGGACGGCTCGCGGACGTCAATTCTTACAGATGGGAGGATTACGACGGCCGCATCCTGATCCTCGAGCGCGGGCTCTGCCAGGACAAGGACGGCCTGGAGCGCTATCACTGCGTTGTCAGCATCACCGTCAAGGACAGGTATTGATATGGTCCCGCGATCAGTCTAGAGCGGGAAGCTCATAGGGCCCCTGCAGGATGAGCGCAACGACCGCCGCGGGAATCATTCTGGCCGTCATGGTCGCGGCTTACGCCGCTGCCAAGGCCTTCAAGGTCTCGACCGAGCTTTCCCTCTTCTTTGCCGCCCTGGCCGGGGCCTTGGCCGGAGGCCGGGGCATCCCCGCCCGCCACATCGCCGAGGGCGCCTTCACCTATTTCGACATCTGTCTCATCTTCATAACGGCCACCCTGTTCATGAACCTGCTCAAGGAATCGGGCGCGGCGGCCTTCGCCGTCCGCGGCATCCTGCGCCGCTTCCACAAGAGGAAATCCGTCCTCTTCATCCTGCTCGCCCTGCTCCTGCTTGTCCCCGGAGCGCTGACAGGAGCGGGGAGCGTGACGGTCCTCATCGTCGGGGGAATGGCCGCCACCGTCCTCGGGACCATGGGTCTTCCGAAGCCCAGGGTTGCGGCCATCATCTTCATCATCGCCGGCCTCAGCGCCGCGGCTCCGCCCGTGAGCCTCTGGGCCATGCTGACCGCGGCCGGGGTCAACATGCCCTACGTCGGCTTCTTCCTCCCGCTCCTCGTTCCCTGCGTCCTGCTCTCCCTCCTGACGATCTTCATCCTCGGACGGAAAGCGAAACCCGTGGACCTCGATAAGGCCCTGGCGGAGCTCCCCGGGGTCCCGGAAAGGATGAACGGCTGGCGGATCGGCCTGCCTTTCCTGCTGTTCTTCGTCCTCGTCACGGCCGGCAGGGTTTTTCCTTTCTCGTTTCCGACACTCGGCCTGCCTCTGATGTTCGCCGCCGCGGCCGGGCTAACGCTCCTCCTCTCGCCGAAGAAGCTCCCCTTCCTCAGGATCTCGCTGGAAACCGTCCGGCAGCTCCTGCCTCTCATCGGGACGCTGACCTGTGTGGGGATCCTCGTCCAGATCATGACCTTGACCGGAGTCCGCGGGCTCATTGCCATCACCACCGTGACCCTGCCCGTCGTCGTCGTCCTCGCGACGCTCTTCCTGACCCTGCCCGTATCAGAGGCCGTGCTCATGTGGGGCGCGGCCCCGGTGTTGGGCGTTCCCCTCGTCCTCCTTTTCAACACGATCGGCCTCAACCCGGTCGTGGCCCTGGCCGGGATGAGCGTCATCTGGCCGCTCGGGGACGCCCTCCCGCCGACGGCCATCATCGGCCGGCTGACGACCGAGACCGTCGGCATGAAAGAGCCGTATTCTAAGTTCCTGAGATATTGCCTGGTCCCGGCGGTCCTGATCATGATCGCGGGGACATTGATGGTCGTGTTCAGCAAGAAGCTGGGCTTTTTAACGGTGTTTTAGGATGAGAGAAAAATGAGCGGGCTCGTCACGATCGTTTATTACGCGATGACGGCCTTCGCCGCCGTCCTCCTGATCTGGAATTTTATCAAGGGCAAAAGATGGCAGGACGAAGTCCTTTACCTCATTGTCCTCATCCCTTTCCTGCTCAGGATCCTGAGGCTCAAGTGATGATGAAAACAAGAAAGGCCCTTTTTGCGTTCATCGGGGCGGTCCTCATCGTCTTCTCCGGAAAGAGCTTCTATGGAAGCCGGCGCCTCAAGGAGCCCGTAGTGGCGGGGCCGGGCATCACCAAAGTCCGGAAGCTCAGCGAGTTTTTCCAAGGGATAAAGGGAAGCATCAACGACGCCAATGTCTATGTCCTGGAAGGGAAAAAACCCGGCGGAAGCGTCCTTCTCCTCGGAGGCTCCCATCCAGAGGAACCGGCCGGAAGACTCGCGACATGGGTTCTGACGGAGAACGCCGTTGTCGAGCAGGGGCGAGTGTTTATCCTCAATTCCGCCAACCGGAGCGCGACCACCGTCACCCGGCTGGGCGGCGCCTATCCGCCGGATTTTACCATCAAGACCCCGTGGGGAGGACAGAAGTTCCGGATGGGCGACCGCTGGTCGAACCCGCTCGACCAATGGCCCGACCCCGAAGTCTACGTCCATTATCCGAGCCGCCAGGAGCTGGCCTACGTGGACGTCCGGAACCTCAACCGGACCTGGCCGGGGCGGCCTGACGGGACCCTGACGGAAAGGACGTGCTACGCCCTCACCAAGCTCATCGACACCGAAAAGATCGATATCGTCATCGACCTCCATGAAGCCGAACTGCAATATCCTGTCATCAGCGCCATCGTCGCCCACCAAAAGGGGGCGGACCTGGCGGCCATGGCTTCCATGATGATCAGCGCTTCGGAAGGCTTCGAGATCGGCGTCGAATACTCGCCGGAAGCCCTGCGCGGGCTCTCCCATCGGGAGATCGGCGACCACACGGGGGCCATCTCCCTCCTTCTCGAGGCACCCGAGCCCTTCCTTGACGCGACCCGCGGCCGGACGGACCGGGAGCTCCTCCTCACGGGGAAGGACCCGTTTGTCGTCCGGGCGGGAAAGCGCGGTCTTCTCTTTGAAAAGATCGACGAGAAGGGCTGGCCCATCGACGTTCGGGTCGGGCGCCACACCTCGGCCATCCTCCAGATCCTGGAGGTGTGGTCGGGCGAGAAGCCCGACATGGGCGTCGTTCTGACGGGCGTCCCCCGCTACAACGAGGTCATCGAGAAGGGCGTCGGCGCCTTCCTGCGTGACCCCGCCAAAGCGGATAAAAAATCGCTGTTTTTCGAATGATCAATCCGGGCCGGATTCATTTATTTGAATAAAATCCAATATTTTGGATTTTACGGCTTCTCACCCAAGCCCGTTACACCGCATAATCCGTTGATAATTCACTAATTAGAATTTGGCCGGCCCTCTTTTAATGAATGGCATATATATTGCTATAGTTATATAGATTACAATAGCATTGTGCAGAGTTAAGCTATACGAATTTTCCCAGGGTGGAGAAAGGAGGTGTAAAGAGCAATTACATCAGCCTCTTGAGGGGAATGGGTTGAGTGAGGTTTATCACTCAGGGAATGGATTGACAAACCAAGAGAATTGAAAACAGAAAAGAAAGTGGAGGGTTTTTTGAAGAAACTTACATTTATTTTATGTCTTCTTTTCCTTGTCGGCGTCTTCTCTTTCGCCCAGGAAAACGGTGCTATCCGGGGCAAGATTACCGACAAGGAAGGGAATGCCCTTCCCGGCGTCACCGTGACCTTGACGGGCCTGAAAACCGCCCCCAGGTCCGCGGTTACCTCGGAAGAGGGCAATTTCAGGTTCCTGAACCTACCCGTCGGCGAGTACGGAGTCAAGTTCGAGCTCCAGGGATTCAAGACCATCGTCCGGGAAAAACTGGCCGTCTCTTACGGACGGGACATAACGATTGACCCCGTGATGGAGCAGGCCGCTCTCGAGGAACAGGTCACCGTCGTCGGCCAGACGCCCGTCATCGACATCAAGAGGACGCAGGTCGGCGTCAACATCACCAGTGAGATGATCATGCGCCTGCCGACCGCGCGCGACCCCTGGGTCATAATGCAGCTCTCGCCGGGCATGCTCATTGACCGCGAGAACGTCGGCGGCAGCGACAGCGGCCAGCAGTCCAGCTACTTCGGCCACGGCTCCTCGAGCGGCGACGCCACCTGGAACGTCGACGGGGCCAACATCACCGACAACTCCGCCCTCGGCGCGGCCCCGGGCTACCTGAACATGGCCGGCTTCGAAGAGGTCATGATCAACTACGGCAACAACGACGTCCGGTCGCAGACCGGCGGCGTCCAGCTCAACTTCATCACCAAGCGCGGCGGCAACGCTTTCTCCGGCATGTTCTACATCGACGCCTCGAAAGCGGACTGGCAGTCCAAGAACATTCCAGCCGCCCTGCAGGCAGCCCGGCCGACCTATACGGGCGCCGGCATCAATAAGGTCTACCTCTACGGCGCCAACTTCGGCGGCCCCGTCCTCAAGGACAAGGTCTGGTTCTACGGCTCCTACGGCATCCAGGACCTGGGCACGGTCGGCATCACCGGCGTCGCCGATAACACCTGGCTCGAATCGGGCTACTTCCGGCTCGACGCCCAGCTGACCAAGAACACGCGGGCCAACCTCTTCTACGAGTACGACAACAAGCAGAAGTGGGGACGGACAAACTGGGGCGCGGCCCTGCAGGCCCCGGAGACCGTCTGGAACCAGGTCGGCCCGACACCCATCTACAAGGCCGAGGTCGAACAGATGTTCGGCAACCTCTTCTTCAACGCCAAGATCGCCTACACCCACAACACGTTCCATCTCATTCCCAAGCTCGGGCCCCGGACGGCAGACGGCAGCGGCCCGTACCAGACCCAGACCTACCAGCCCGAGTTCTATGCCACGGGGAACATCGCGGACTACAACACCGTCCGGCCGCAGACAAACGCCAGTCTTAACGGCAACTACTTCGCCGAGAACGTCCTCGGCGCCGACCACGAGTTCAAGTTCGGCGTCGACTACATCCATTCCGGCGTGTCCAGCTACTCGCTCTATGAAGGGAACGTCATCATCGCCCGCTGGCCCGACGACGACTGGACCGAAGCCTGGATCATCCGCGACTACTACAACAACTACTCCTTCAACCGCTATTCGGCCTTCGCCCAGGACACGCTGTCCTTCGGCCGGCTGGCCGTGACGCTCGGCCTCCGCTACGACATCGAGAAGTCCATCGTGGCCAAAGTCAACCAGCCCGCGGCCCCCTTCCTCTCCCAGTATCTCGTCAACCTGAGCATCGACAAGTTCGACCCGGGCATGAGCGCCAAGATCTTCTCGCCGCGGCTCTCCCTCGTCTATGACATCACGGGTGACGGCAAGAACGTCATCAAAATCAACCTGGCCCGCTACGGCTCACAGACCGGCTACGATTTCGCCAACTTCCTCAACCCCGTGCCCTGGGCCGAGATCGACATCCGCTGGATCGACGCCAACGGTGACGGCCGCGTGACGGAGAATGAGCTCATAGGGTCGGGCGGACAACCCGCAAGCGATCCCGCCGGCTGGAGCTGGTTCGGCGGCTTCGACCCGGAAAATCC
>Ga0315284_10005734_pt1 | contig 17667 bp, 17 predicted proteins | sample YL17G09_16_MG_FD_203696 | JGI IMG/M metagenome (GOLD analysis project Ga0315284, IMG submission 203696) | Sediment microbial communities from Yellowstone Lake, YNP, Wyoming, USA - YL17G09_16 | ecosystem: Environmental > Aquatic > Freshwater > Lake > Sediment | place: USA: Wyoming | collected...
GCCTTCGCATGTTCGATTGCCTCCTGCGGGGGGCCCATCCAGCTACATCGTTCCGCTGAGCAAACCGGCAAGCGACGATGTAGACGATTACAGACGGGCAAACCGACTCTAGCATACCGCCGGACGAACATGGTCCGCTAATCGGAGGACAGTTTCCAGTTAAGGCCGCGTCTGACGTTGAACCTGGGCCTGCGGTGGCAGCGTTGGCCCGCCTTCAGCGACACGCACAACACCCAGGTCGGCTTCGGCCCGGCGAGCCAGCATCGTGCCTTGTGCCCCCTGGTGTCCACCAGCACCACCTCGATGTTGCAGCCGGCCAGCGAGACGGCGCGCGCCAGGTCGTGCAGCAGGCCCGGGCGATCCTCGGCAACGATTTCGACCAGCGTGAAGGTGAGTGACGCGGCGGTGTCGAAAGTCACCGAGGGCTGCAGGCGGCCGACGCCGTTCGGGCGCCTGGCCGGCCGCTTCTCCAGCAGAACTTCGGCATCCATCTTTCCCAGGATCACCTGCTCGATCGCGGTTTCCATGCGCTCGGTCTCGCCCGGATTCAGCTCCAGCGTGCGGCCCATCCGCGGTCTCACTCGCTTCGTTGTCGCTGATTGCCGGCCGAAAAAGGCACTGAATTCTTTGGCAGGCCTCTCTTGCACACGTGGCCTATACTATGGCTATGGGTTCTGTAACTATCACGCTCAGTAAACGCGAGGAGGAACGGCTGACCCGCCTGGCGCTTCGCTACGGGCTTTCTCTGACTGAATTCTCCCGCCGGGTGCTCGAAGAGGTTTCCTCGGAGATTCCCGAAGAATCGCTGGCTGACTATGAGAACCCGAAAGCCCTCAAGAATTCGCTCACGCGGGCGCTCCGTGACTGGCACGCGGGGCGCGTCACTGCAAAGCTTCGATGACCGTCGTTTAGGCAACCGAGTTCGAAAGACAGTTCCGTAAACTGCCGGCCGAGATCCAGGACGACTTTCGCAAGCAGGAGGCCAGGTTCAGGACGAACTGGCGCGATCCCCGCCTCCACGTCAAGAAACTGGTCGATCATCCGTTCACCTTCTCATTCCGTGTCACGCGGCGTTACCGGGTGCTGTTTGCGCTGGTTGATTCGGAAACCGCCTTGTTCGCCACAATCGGCCATCGGCGGGAGGTTTATCGCCGCTAGCGGCGATTGCGGAACCGAATTGGCGGGAGAACCCAACTGCTTGAGCATGCGGTACAGGGTGGGAATGGGTAGGCCGACCACGTTGAAATAGCAGCCCTCGATGCCCTCCACGAAGCGCGAGGCCAGGCCCTGGATGGCGTAAGCGCCGGCTTTGTCCATCGGTTCCCCGGAATCCACGTACTCGCGGATTTCGTCTTCCGACAGTGGAGCGAACCGGACGCCGGTGGAAACGACCCCGGCCAGGCGGCGCCCGCTCGGCGGATCAATCACGCAAAGCCCGGTGAGCACCGCGTGAGTGCGGCCGGAAAGCCGGCGCAGCATCTCGGCCGCCTGCTCGGGCGATTCGGGCTTGCCGAGCACCGCGCCGTCGATCACCACGATGGTATCGGCGGCGACCACCGGGCGGGTCTCGCCGGGGCGCGAGGCCGCCACTCGCTCCGCCTTCTCGATTGCCAGGCGGAGGGCGTACTGTTCGGGGCTTTCGCCGGGCCGCACGCTCTCGTCGATCTCGGCCGGGACGGCTTCGAATGGAACGCCGGCGGCCCGCAGCAGTTCCTGCCGGCGCGGCGAGGAAGAGGCCAGAACGATCATCGTGGACGGCATGCTACAATCAGCTTCGATTATCGCAGGGTTTTCACCACCAAGGCATCAGAGAGCACAGAGAAGAATCCCGCGTCTATCGACATCGCGTTTGGGACCCTTCTCCGTGTTCTCTGGGCTCTGTGGTGAAATAACAGCCAGTATGGGAAGATTCGCGATTACCGGATTTGTCGGATTCGTTATCCTGGGCATCTTGGCTGCCGGAACGCGGGCGCAGGCGCCGGCCCCGAAGCCGGCAGCCTACCTGGTGTATACCGGGGGCGTTCTTGGGCAATTGGATCCTTGCGGCTGACCGAAAAACCCCGCGGGCGGTCTGGCCCGTCGCGCCACCTTCATCAGGCAGTTTCTGAGGGAACACGCTGCGGACACCGTTTTCCAGGTAGATGCGGGCGGCATGTTCAACCATCGCGCCCATGATCCGGCGCGCTCCCGCGCGATTCTCGACGGTGTGACGAAGATCGGAGTGGAAATCGTCAACCTGACGCCGGGCGACGCCACCGAACTGGAGCGGCTGGGCGCGGCCGGAAAAACCCGGCAGCCACAGTTCGTCAGCGCCAACGTGTTCGGCCCGGGGCACAAGACCATCGCCCCGCCCTTCATTGTGCGTCGCGCCGCGGACGGCACGCGCATGGTGTTCATCGGCCTGTCCGCATCGAAGGTGCTCGGCAACCTCGGTTACACCGTCGAGAACCCGCGCGAAGCGTTGAAGCGCCTGCTGCCGCAGGTTTCCGGATCGGCGGACCTGGTGGTGCTGCTGGTCTACATGCCCAACCGCGAGGTCGTGGAAATGGCCGCCAATTTCCAGAACGTGGATATAATCGTGTCCGGCTACGAGGAGCAGTTTGGCATCGCGCCCTACCAGATCGGCAACGCCTGGATCCTGCAGTCGCAGTACGAGGGGCGCTTTGTCGGGCATGTAGCCTTGCAGATGACCGCCGAGAAACACCTGGCGAAAGTGGAGCCGAAGGCGCTGGTGGTGCTCGATTCCAGTTTTGCCGACGACCCGGAGATGGCCGCGCTGGTGGCCCACGTCAAACCGCCGGCCGCCGGCCCAAGGACGCCATGAAAGCCGCCGGAGAGATACTACCCGAGTTGCTGCGCAAGCAGCCCCAGAAACAGGTGCCGGCCGAGGACCTGGTGCGGGAAGCCTGGGAGCACCTGGTCGGTCGCCAGGTGGCCGTGCGCACGCAGGTCTTCCGCCTCTATCGCGACATCCTCACCGTCCATGTCCCCGACAAGATGTGGAAGCGGCAGTTGTTCCGGCTGGAGCGGCGGTTGCTGGCCCGCATCAATCACTACCTGGGGCGGAATGTCGTGGCCTCCATCGATTTCCGGGTGGACGAGAAGATGATTGCGCCGGTCATCCCCACCGCTCCACCGGCGCTGCAGGGGACGCTGTTCGACGGCCATACGTTCGCGGCTGCTCCGCGAAAAGGGCCGGGCCACGCGGCCACCATGCAGGTGGATCCCGATGTTGCCCGGGCGGCGGAAGCCATCGCCGACCCGGAGTTGCGCGAGCTGTTCCTCCGCACCTCGCGGCGCATGATGAAATAAAGAAGAGTGGAGTTTCATCACAAAGACACAAAGACACGAAGGCACAAAGAACAAGATTTTTCCGTGTCTTTGTGCCTTCGTGCCTTTGTGATTAGCGGTGCGGTTCTTTCATCATGAAGATTACTGAGAAGGATGTACGGTACGTGGCCGATCTGGCCCACCTCGAGTTGAGCGCCGAGGAGATAGCCCGGTTCGTCCCCCAGCTCGACGAGATCCTCGGCTACATGGACAAGTTGAACGAGCTCGACACCACCCAGGTGGAGCCGATGGCCCAGGTGGTCTACGAGCAGGATGAGCTGGAGACGCTGCGCGCCGATCAGGACCGGCCCGGCTTTTCGCAGGAAACCGCGCTGGCCAACGCCCCCGACAGCGGCGCCGGCCATTTTAAAGTGCCCAGGGTGATTGAAAGATAGGTGCCCGGGGGCCCGGTCCTGACGCCGACACCTCAAAAGAGCGGATGGAACTGAAAGGATTAACGATCGCGCGGGTCCGCGGCGCGCTGGAGAGCGGAGAGACCACCGCAGCCGCGCTAGCCGGGCAGGTGCTTGCCTACGCGCAACAGGAGAACCGGCGCAACAACGCGTTCCTGGTGTTTTCCCCGGAACGCGCCATGGCCCAGGCCCAGCGCATCGACGAGATGGTGAAGCGCCGGCAGCCGCTGCCGCCGCTGGCGGGCGTGCCGCTGGCGGTCAAAGACGTGATCGTTACGCGGGGGCTGCGCACCACCTGCGCCTCACGCATCCTGGCCAACTACGTTCCGCCCTACGACGCCACCGCCGTACGCCGGCTGGAAGAAGCGGGCGCGGTGATCGTCGGCAAGACCAACTGCGACGAGTTCGCCATGGGCTCGTCGAGTGAGAACTCAGCCTACGCGCCGGTGCGCAACCCGCGCGATCTGGAGCGCGTGCCGGGCGGCTCCAGCGGCGGCTCGGCGGCCGCCGTGGCCGCCGACATGTGCGTGGTTGCTCTGGGCTCCGACACCGGCGGCTCCATCCGCCAGCCTGCTTCGTTTTGCGGCGTGGTGGGGCTGATGGGCACCTACGGGCGCGTTTCGCGCTACGGCCTGGTGGCCTTCGCCTCCTCGCTCGACCACATCGGGCCGTTCGGCAAGACGGTGCGCGATGCCGCGGCCCTGCTGGAAGTGATGGCCGGGCGCGACCCCAGCGATTCCACTTCCGCCGCCGTGCCCGTGCCCCCCTATCTTGCCGAGCTGGATCGACCGGAAGCCCGCGACCTGCGCGGCTTCCGCGTGGGCGTGCCCCGCGAGTACTTCGCCGCGGGCCTGGACCCGGAGGTGGGCGACCGCGTGCACAGTAGCATCGAGCGGCTGCGCGGGCTGGGCGCCGATATCCGCGACATCCGCCTGCCTCACACCGATTACGCCATCGCCTGCTACTACATCATCTGCATGGCCGAGGCCAGCTCCAACCTGGCCCGCTACGACGGCGTGCGCTACGGGGTGCGCTCGCCGCGCTGCCGCAACCTCTCGTTGGTGGAATGCTACCGGGCGACGCGGGGGGAGGGCTTCGGCCCCGAGGTCAAGCGCCGGATCATGCTCGGCACTTACGTGCTCAGCGCCGGCTATTACGACGCGTATTATCGCAAGGCGCAGAAGGTGCGGGCGCTGGTGGCGCGCGATTTCAGCGAGGCCTTTCGCGACGTGGATGTGATCGTCACCCCCGTGGCCCCCACGCCGGCCTTCCGCCTGGGCGAAAAAACCGAAGACCCCCTCCGGATGTACCTGTCCGACATCTACACCATTACCGCGAGCTTGGCGGGCATTCCGGGGATCAGCGTGCCCTGCGGGGCCAACGGCGCCGGCCTGCCCATCGGCATGCAGATTTTGGCGCGGCATTTCAACGAGCCGGCCATGCTGCGCGCCGCCCAGGCCTTCGAGCTTTTCGGCGCACAATGAAATAGGACGCAGACAAACGCTGATAAACGCAGATCAAGGCGGGGAAACCCATCTGCGTCGATCTGCGTTCATCTGCGTCCCATTTATTTCAGCGTCGCTTCCCAATCGTCCCAGGGGCTGCGGTGATGGCCGATGGGGTTGTTCACTTCGCGATAATGCTCGAGGCCGGCCCGCCGCAGGTACTCCGCGCCGGACAGGAAATCATCCTTGTAGCGGCGCAGGCGGGCTTCCAGGGCGCGGTCCAGCCGGGCCTGCAACTCCTTGTGCCCGCTCTTCCCGCACAGGTTGCGCATCTGGTATGGGTCGGTCTCGTTGTCGTAGAGCAACCAGGGCCCGTGGATCGACCGCACGTAGGTGTAGCGCTCGGTCCGCAGGCCGCGGTACTCGGCGAATCCCCAGCGGCGGGCCTCGGTAAAGGGCGCGGGCAGGTTCAGGAAGGCCGCCGCGTCGGCGTCGGCAGGCCGCGCCCCCGCGATCAGTCTGGAATGGTCCTCACCCTGCACGCCGCCCGGGATGGCGATGCCCGCCAGGCCCAGCAGGGTCGGCATAATGTCTGGCGTATTCAGCGGCGCCCGGATGACGCGCCCCTTGCTTCCCAGCCTCCGCGGGTAGCGCAACAGGAACGGCACGCGCGCCGACTCATCCCACGGGTAGAGCTTGGTGGTCAGCCCCTGGCATTCGAGCATGTCGCCGTGGTCGGAAGTGAAGACCAGCATGGTGTCCTCGCCGGCGCCGGAGCGCTCCAGCGCGCCGGTCACCTGCGCCAGGCAGTCGTCCAGCGCCGCGATGTGCGCATAGTAGCCGCGCAGGTTCTTGGCCGCCACTTCGCGCCGGTCTTCGGGAACATTGGGACGGAGGCGGATCTCGCGGGATTCATACAACGCGCGGTAGCGCTCGGGCGCCGTGTCGTAAGGGTTATGCGGCGGGCCCAGCGAAAGAGCCAGGAAGAAAGGCCGGCGCGCTTTCCCTTCCCGCTCGATGAAGCGGCAAGCATCCTCGGTCTGGGCGATGGCATCGTATCCCGGCCAGTATTTCTGCGCCGGGTCGTCGCCTTCGAAGTAAACCGAGCCGTTGTAGGTGTGCGTGCACTCGCAGGCCTTCCAGTAGTCGAAGCCCAGCCGCTTGTCGGGCGGGATATAGGCCTGGCGGCGGCCGTACTTTCCGTCCGGGCTGCCATGCAGGTGCCACTTGCCGATGTAGCCGGTGTGGTAACCCGCTTTGGCGAAGGCTTCGGCCAGGGCGGTGGCCTTGGGCTGCAGTTCGACGTCGTTGATGAAGACGCCGTGCGTCAGCGGGTACTGGCCGGTCATCAGGCTGGCGCGGTACGGGCAGCAGACCGGCAGGCCGGAAACGGCGTTCTGGAAGTTGACGCTTTCCGCCGCCAGCCGGTCAATCGCGGCGGTGCGCGCGTTCGCGTCGCCGGCATAGCCGGTGGCCTGCGCGCGCCACTGATCCACCAGCACGAACACGACGTTGGGCGGCGGCGCGGCGGCGCCCACCATCGCCGGCCCCGCCGCCATGGCGCCGGCCGCTGTTTTCAAGAAGCTGCGTCGATTGCTCCGCATAGGGTTGCTCCGCAAAAGCCGTATCACAGAATGGGACGCAGATCAACGCAGAGAACCGCAGATCAAGACGGCCGGACTGCGTTTGTCCTTCGTTGAAGCCCAATCTGCGTTCATCTGCGTGTATCTGCGTCCCATTTGTGGTTAGATGGTTTTCTCTATGAGGCCTGAGCTTCGCGTCGAGGGGAGTTGCTTTGCGTGCGGCTCGAAAAACCCGCAGGGACTGCATCTCAGCTTTCAGAGCGAGCCGGACGGCTCGGTGGCCGCCTCCTGGGAGCCATCGCCTGTCTACCAGGGATTTGAGGACATTATCCACGGCGGCATTATCGCCACGGTGCTGGACGAGGCCATGGCCAAGGCGGTGATCGCCGGCGGCGTCGAAGCGGTTACCTGTGAGCTGACCGTCAGGTTTCGGCGGCCCGTGGCACCGGGCGAGAAGCTGCGCATCCGAGGTTGGGTTACGACCAGGCAGAAGCGAAAGCTGGCCGCCGAAGCGGCTGTATGCGGCGAAGACGGCCAGGAGCGCGCCCACGCCACCGGCATTTTCCTGCTGCTGTGAAAAAACGCCGTACCGTCGGCGGCACAGCCTTCATTCGGCCAACGGCAGCGGCAAGTAATCCCAGTCCAGAATCATCTTCTCCTGCATCGCCACCAGCAGTTCCCGTTCAATCGAACGCAACTCCGGAGTCCCGGCCAGGTTGCGCAATTCGGCCGGATCCTTTTCCAGGTCGTAGAGTTCGAGGACCGTCCGGCGGCCGTAGTACGCCTGGTCAAACACCGGGTCCAGGCGGCCCCACAGGTGTTCGTCGGTCATCTCCAGCCATCCGCGCTCGGTATAGCTGTCCACCGGCGAGTACCTCATGTGCGGTGTACAGTTGTAGATGAGCTTGTACCGCCGGGACCGCACCATACGGGAAAGGTCGAAGGTGTGGGTGGTGGTGGCTTCCTTGAAGGGGCGGCTGCCGTGCGTGAGGCGCGCGGCGAAGACCACGTTGCGCGTGCCGGCCGCCTCCCCGCGCAGCACGCTGAGGAAGCTGCGCCCCGACAGTTGCTGCGGCACCGGAAGGCCGGCGGCCTCCAGGAACGTTGGCGTAACGTCCTCGCCCGACACCAGGGCCTGGGAAACCGCGCCGGGCCGGATGCGTGCCGGCCAGCGCACCAGGCAAGGCACATTCAACCCCGGATCGTAGAGGCTGCCCTTGCCGTGCGGGATGGCAGCGCCGTTGTCGCCCATGAACATCACCAGCGTGTTATTGGCGGAGCCGCGCCGCTCCAGCACCTCCAGCACGGACTGGAATTCGCCGTCCATCCGTGCCACTTCGTCGTAATACCGCCCCAGGTCCTCGCGGATGCCGGGCAGATCCGGAAGGTATTTGGGGATGGGGATTCTGGCGCGTTGGTGCGGCTGTGGGATGGCATTGCTGTCCCACGGGTGGTGCGGATCGTTGAAGTTCACCCAGAGGAAAAACGGTTTGCCGGCCGGCTTCTTGCTGAAGAACTCCTCGACCTTGGCCACCGTCTGGCTAGGCGGCGAATCCACGTCCAGGTAATCGACGCGGCGGGCCATGGTCTGCAGCCCGTACTTGCGATAGATGGGCCCGCTCACCGGGCCCGACGCGGCGCCGTCCAGGTGATGGGTGCGCCGGCAGACGCCGGTGAAATAGCCCGCCTGCCGCAGCAACTCCGGCAGTGTGGGAACATCGGCGGGCAGCGGCGCCGAAAACCGCCCCATGCGCACGGCAATCGGCGACCGCCCGGTCATGAACGCCACGCGCGAAGGAACGCACTGCGGCGCCGCCGTGAACATGCCGCTCAAGCGCATGCCTTCGGCGGCGAACCGGTCCAGGTTGGGCGTTTTGATCACCGGGTTCCCGTAGCACCCGGTGAACTCCGCGGTGTGGTCGTCGGAGAGAATCAGCAGCAGGTTCGGGCGGTCCGCGCTTTCCGCGGCGCGGGCCAGCGCGGGAGCCACGCCGAGTGCAGCGCCCAGTTGGCGGCGAGTCAGTTTCAGCGACATGCCGGAAAGCTACCAGCCGGTTGTGCCAATGTCAAAATATCGTTGCCGGCGCAACAAGGCGCGCGACAAGGCGCTGACCGCTTGGTCCGATTCAGGGAATCACAGCCAAGCCTTCCGCGCGGGCGGCGGCATTCAGACGGGAATCGAAGCACGCAAAATCGGGCCTTCCAAGCAACAACGCGGAGCAAAGGTGGACTGCGTCGAAGCCGCGCAACGGGTAGCGCTCCACGAGGCGTTCTGCCGGGCGCAGGCATTCGGCGGTGACTTCAACGATGTGAAACCCGTCCCATTCCTGCCGGAACCGCCGCTTTTGATGCTCATAGTCCCTGGGGCTGAAGCGCCGGTCACGAAGCGAACGGGCCAAGAGCGAGAGGACCTCGGCATAGGTGATTCGGCTGGTGTATATCTCCGGCGAACTCCGCTCAACAATCGAGTCCACTTGCGCCGATTCGGCTTCGCTAAGGTAGCGTTTGGCGAGCGCCGAGGTTTCCATATAAACCATCAGCGGCGTTCCTCGTCCAGCATCTCCAGGATACTCGGACCGGGCTTCAACACGGTGGGCTTCCCACGCGATAGCCGCCCGGACCCTAGTTTCACCGCGCCTTCGGCCACCAACCGCGCCAGCCTCGCGGCGTCTTCGGTCGCCTGGCGGCTTTGGGCGGGGATGATGCAGCCTATGGGCCGGCCGCGATTCGTGATCTGAACGGGGTTCCCCTGCCGCACGAGCTCGAGATACTTCCCCAAACGGTTTTTAAGCTGCTTGCTGCCGACTGTCACCATGGTAGCTCCATTATATGCCAGGTAGCTACTTTAGGTCTGCGGGCTCTTGGCCTCCCGCCGTCTTGGTGGTTTAATTGCTCTGGACGGAGGCGAAGATGTCCAAGATCAGCCGGAGAAAAATGCTGGGCGGGTTGGCGGGCGTGCCGGTGGCGGCGAAAGCGCTGGGGCAGGCGCCCGGACAAGCGCCGCCACGCGGCGGCGTGAACAGGAATTCCGCGCCGAGCAAGCTGCGCATCACCGACATGCGCGCCTGCACGGTGGCCGCCAACTACGATTACCCCCTCATCCGCATCGACACCAACCAGGGCGTCTACGGCCTGGGGGAAGTGCGCGACGCGGGCGTCAAAGGCATCGCCCTGATCCTCAAGGCGCACCTCCTGGGCAAGAACCCGCTGGAGATCGACTCCCTCCTGCGCGGCATCCGGCTGTTCGCCGGGCAAGGGCGCATGGGCGGAGGATATAGCGCCGTGGACATGGCGCTGCACGACATCGCGGGCAAAGTCCATGGCGCGCCCGCCTGGCGGCTGGTGGGCGACAAGCTGCGCGACCGCATCCGCATCTACTGCGACACCACCGGGCACAAGGACCCCAAGGTCTACGGCCAGCGCCTGCTGAAGCGCAAGCAGATGGGCTTCACCTTCTTCAAGATGGACCTGTACACCAGCATGGTGGCCGACCGGCCCGGCGCCGTCCACCAAAACGGCGCGGCCACCGAGAAGGGGTTGAAATACTTGTGCGAATACATCGCGGCGGTGCGCGACGCCATCGGCTGGGACCAGCCCCTGGCCGCCGACCACTTCGGCCGGCTCTCGGTCAACGACTCCATCCGCTACGCCCGCGCCTTTGAGCCCTACCAGCTTGCCTGGGCCGAGGATTTCATCAGCTACAAGGACTGGCGCGGGTTCAAGAAGATCAGCGACGCCACCACCACGCCGATCCTGACCGGCGAAGACGCCTTCGGGCTGGAGGAGGGGTTCCAGAACCTGATCGAGAACCAGGCGGTGGACCTGATCCAGCCGGACCCGGAAACCTCCGGGGCCCTGCGCGAAACCAAGCGCATCGCCGATCACGCCGACCAGTTCGGCATCCCCACGGTGCTGCACTTTGCCGGCTCGCCCGTGGGCTGCATGGCCTCCGTGCACCTGGCGGCCACGCTGCGCAATTTCGTGGTCATGGAGAACCACGCCGTGGACATGCCCTGGTGGCAGGACCTGGTGACCGGCGTGCCCAAGCCCATCGTCAAGGACGGCTACATCGCGGTGCCCGACTCGCCCGGGCTGGGCGTGGAGTTGAACGAGCCGGTTATTAAAGAACACTTGCGCTATCCGGGATATTTCGAGCCCACACCGATGTTCGACGATTTTATCGTTTCCGGCTTCCGCCGCGTGGGCCCCTGGCCGCACTACGACGAGGACGGCAACTATGTCAACAAGATCACGTACTGACGATTCACCACAAAGACACCAAGGACACAAAGTTACACCAAGTATTCTTTGTGTACTTTGTGTTTTTTGTGCCTTGGTGGTGAACTGCCCGGCGCAGGAGCGAGCGGTGGATCCGACGTTCCTGCACCGGCACATTCCGGCCATTGAGCTCAAGGCGGCCGACGTAACCACGCCGGCGTGCGGTTACAAGCCGGTGTTCGGCGCGGGCGATCCGGTCGCCGGCATGGTCCGCGGCGTGGCGCGGTTCGGCGAAATCACGGTCGCGCCCGGCGGCGCCTGCCGGCCCGTTTCCTACCCGGCCGAGGAGCAGGTGTACGTCATCCTGGAAGGCGCCGGGGTGCTGGACTACGCCGGCGAGCAGGCCCCGGTAAAGAAGAACGATTTCCTGTATCTGCCTCCCGGCGTCCGGCACAGCCTGTCGAACTCTTCGCCGCAGGTCTGCCGCGCCATGGTGATGGGCTTCAGGATGCCGGCGGGAACCAGTCCGCCTATCCCACCGAAGTTGCTCATCGCCAACATCGACGAGGTAAAGAAGCAGACCTTGGCCAGCCATCCGCCCTCGGTGCTGTACCAGTTGTTGATGGGCGACGTGAAAAGCACGCGCGACCGCATTGCCGCCGGACAGGTGCTGACCAGCCTCTACGTGATGGAGTTCGCGCCGGGCGGCACCAATTTCCCCCACCACCACGACTCCGAGGAAGAAATCTACATCCTGCTGGATGGCCGGGGAGAGATGGTGGCCGGCGGGGGCGTGGATGGCATCGAGGGACGGCGCCCGGCCAGGGCCGGTGACGCCTACTTCTTCCGCCTCAACTGCACGGTCGGCTTCTATGCCGGCAAGGAGCCGGCCCGCATCCTGGCCGTCCGCTCGCTTTATCCCTTCCGCCGCAAGTAGGCTGTGGGCCGTAGGCTGTGGGCTGTAGGCCGGTTCCCACAGCCCACAGCCTACGGCCCACAGTCTAAGGATGCGAAAACTGGGAGGCGCGGGGGATCAGATCGAAGTAGGCCTCCGACGGGATCCGGGACTTCCAGTGGCCGGTGAGTTGCGCCCACAGCACCACGGCCAGGAAAATGGCCGCGATGCAGCGGAGTTGCTGCGAGCGGTCGGGCGCCGCCCGCCGCCCGGGCTTGTTCCGGACAGGCTGGCCCTCGGCAGTCTCTTCGCGTTCCAGGACGGCGCTCTGCCCATTCCCCATGGCTACAAGGCTAACTGGCCGGCTGGCGGCAGGCTATGACTTAGGTCACAGGCGGCGGGCCGCACCAGAAGCCGGCCTCTGAGGTACTCGCAAAATTCGACGGCCGCTCAGCGTTGAGCCGCGGCACCCTTTTCCGTAGCCCAGGCCTTCACAGCGCGCCTGAGTAAACCCTATTGGCAGTGGACCGGAGAAAAGACGATCTGATCGCGAACAACCGCCAGGCGATTGTCCCCTTCACGCCGCCGATGGTGGACGCTCGGGCCGCGGCCCGCGGAGCGACGCACGCTTCGCCGCCGGAGGGCGGCCGGGAGCACGCCGTCCCGGCGGGCGGCCCGGCGGCCGGCCGCGCCGCCCCTCGGCTGCCAGCCGCTCGGCCGCAAAGATCGCCTCATCCAGCAGTTCCCGCCGCCGCCGCAGATCATTAATGAACTTCTGGATATTCATAGATGCGAAGATACAAACCAAGTTCGGTGATTGTCAAATAAATTCTCTCTAATTATTGGCTGGCACTACGCAATGATGGTAAGTATCTATTTCGAAAGATGTTAACTCAGTGGCACAACTAAGAAGCACAGGGAGCCGGTGAGGAGTTCTTGAGGGCTCGGCGCCTGGTATCTTGGCCTGAAGCCGGATTAGTTTCGAGCGGCGACTTCTTCGCGCTCGCGAGAATGCGCGTTGCGGCCCTTGCGCTTGACTTCGATATTCAGCCGCTTGATCTTCTGGTTCAAGGTGGAAAGCGGGACCTGAAAGCGCTCCGCGGCTTCCGTCTGGCTCCCGTTGGTCTTCTCCAGCATGTTGGCGATGACGCGCCGTTCGCATTCATCCAGGATCTCGAACAGCGAGGCATCGGGGCGGGTGTCGAGGAAAGAAAAGAGCTGGGGACCTTTTCCGGAGTGCTCCAGGAGGGTCTCGGGGAGCAGCGAAGGATCGACGACCAGGTCGCGGGACAGCACCACGGCGCGCTCCACCACGTTTTCCAGCTCGCGCACGTTGCCCGGCCAGTTATAGTCCATCAGGTAGCGCATGGCCTCGGGCGCGAAGCGGCGGACCGCCTTCTGGTTCTCCTCGCAGTACTTCTTCAGGAAACAGTCCACCAGAAGCGGGATATCTTCCTTGCGGTCGCGCAGAGGCGGCAGGTTCAGGGCGATGACGTTGAGGCGGTAGAACAGGTCCTCGCGGAACCTGCCCTCGGCCACCAGCCGCCGCAGATCGACGTTGGTGGCGGCCACGATGCGCACGTCCACCTTGATCTGGTCGGTGGAGCCGAGCGGAGTGAATTCGCGCTCCTGGATCACGCGCAGCAGCTTGGCCTGCGTCTCCAGGCCCACCGTGCCGATTTCGTCGAAGAACAACGTGCCCTGGTTGGCCACCTCGAAAAACCCTTTTTTCGAGGCGATGGCGCTGGTGAAGGCGCCCTTGACGTGGCCGAACAGCAGGCTTTCCAGCAGATCGACGGGCATGCTGCCGGTGTTCACCGGAACAAAGGGGCGGTCGGCGCGCGGCGACTGGGCGTGAATGGCCTTGGCGATCAGCTCCTTGCCCGTCCCGCTTTCCCCCGCCAGCAGGACCGTCGCGCGGCTGGCGGCGATCTGCTCCACCAGGTCGAAAATCTTCAGCATCCGCTCGCTCTTGGCGATGATGTTGGGGAAGTTGTAGCGTTCCTTCAGGGCCCGCTTGAGCTGGACATTCTCGGTCTCCAGGCGGCGGGCATGGATCGTAGTCCGGATATCGGCGACCAGCTTGTCGTTGTCCCAGGGCTTGGTGAAATAGTTGCGGGCGCCGGCGCGCATGGCCGCCACCGCGTTTTCCACCGAGGCGTAGGCGGTGATCATCAACACCGGCAGTGCGGGATCCATGCGGCGGATCCGCTCCAAGGCCTCGATGCCGTCCATGCCGGGGAGCTTGACGTCCAGCAGCACCAGGTCGAAGACGCGGCGCTCGATCAGGCGCAGGCCCGGTTCGGCGGCCTCGGCCGGCTCCACCTCGAAGCCCTCCTGGCTCAGCAGGGTTTCGAGAGCCTCGCGGACCTCTGCCTCGTCGTCAATAATCAGGATCCTTCCCTGGGAGGTGGTCAAACGCTAACCGCCTTTCGCAACCTTGGAAATTCCAGCAGGAAAGAGGTGCCGTGCCCGGGCACGCTTTCGACCCGGATCTTGCCCGCGTGTTCCTTGATGATGCCGTAGGTAACCGACAGACCCAGGCCCGTGCCGGAACGCGGCTCGCCGCCGTTGCCCGGGCGGGCGGACTTGGTGGTGAAGAAAGGATCGTAAATGCGCTGGATGTTCTCCCGGGGGATGCCCAGCCCGGTGTCGGACACTTCCACGCGGACGGCGGCCTCGCTGGTTTCGGTGGTGACGCGAAGCCTGCCGCCCTCCGGCATGGCGTCCCGGGCGTTGAGGAAGAGGTTCAGGAACACCTGCTGCAGCTTCCCCGTGTTGCCCTGCACCAGGGGCGCCTCCCCGCACAGGCGCGCATCCACGCGCACCCCGCTGGTCTTCAGCGTGTGCTCCAGCAGCGCCACCGTATCGCGGATCACCGCGTTCAGGTCCTGCGCGCCCATTTCCGCGTTGCCGGTGCGCGAGAAGTTCAGCAGGTTGCTGACGATCTCCGAAGCCCGGAACGTGGACTTGATGATCTTGTCCAGCAGCTTGCCGTGCTGCTCGGCCGGCAACTGCCTGGCCAGCATCTGCGCATAGCTGGAAATGACCGACAGCGGCGTGTTCACCTCGTGGGCCACGCCCGCGGCCAGCATGCCGATGGAACTGAGCTTCTCGGCCTGCACCAGTTGGCGCTCCAGCTCCACCTGTTCGGTCACGTCGTCGAAGATGACCAGCCGCCCGATCAACTCGAAGCTTTTGCTGACCAGGGGGGCGATGGCGATGTTCAGCACCCGCTCCTCACCCGACGGGGTGCGGACGTGGTGCTTGTACAAGTTGTGAATTCCTTCGTCGCCGCGGAAGCGCACCAGGTCGGCCACCACGTCGGCGGGGAACACTTCGTCGATGGGCCGTCCGTAAGCCTGGTCGCGCGACAGCCCGTACATCAGCTCCAACTGGGTATTCCAGCTCTCGATGCGGTCGTTCAGGTCCAGCACCAGGATCCCCATGTTGATGGATTCGATGATGTTCTCGCTGAAGTCCTTCAGCCGCGCATACTCGGCGGCCTTGCGCTTCAGGCTGGCGTAAAGCTGGGCGTTTTCAACGGCCGCGCCCAGGTAGCCGGACAGCGTTTCCACCAGGGCCACGTCCTCGCTGGACAGCAAGTCGTTCTCCGCCGTCTTGCCCAGGCCCAGGAAGGCCACGATGCGGCCCTGGGCGCGGCAGGCCACGTAGTAGTGCAGGTCCAGCGCGGCGATGGAGGCCCGGGCCGGCTCCGCTTCGCCGGGCACCAGCCGGGTGTTCTCGAAGAACAGGCAGCCGCGCGCCAGTTCCCCTCGTCCGGGATCCAGGAACCGCAGGTCCAGTTGGCCGGCGAACGACAAGCCCAGGGAGCGCTCCAGCGTGACCCGGCCCTGCTCGTCCAGCAGGAAGACGGCCACCTTATCGACCGTCAGGGTGCGCGACAGCCGCTCGACCACTGCGCCCAGCAGCGGCTCCAGGTCGGTCCGCGCGCTCAGCTCGCGGCCGAACTCGGTCAGCGTGCGGCGATAGTCGTAGCGGTCGCGGTAAAAATAGCGGTCCAGGCGTTCCTGGATGCGCAGGCGCAGCGGCTGGAACAGGATGGCGCTGACCACCATGGCCACCACCAGCCCGGTGGTGCCGGTGGCCGGCAGATTGGCGCTGAAGAAGTTGCCGATCAGGGCGATGGCCGTGAAGTACAGCCCGATCAGCAGCATGGTAGCCAGCGTGTAGGCCGCGCCCCGCCGGAACAGGATGTCCACGTCCATCAGCCGGTAGCGCGCGATGGCGTAGCCGAAGGTCAGCGGGATGAACAGCAGCGACAGCACCGACAGTTCCATCCAGCCCGAGGGCAGCGCGCCGAACAGGAACGGCAGCGCGTAGAAGGCGGCAAAGGGGACGATGCCCAGGGCCACGCCGCGCGTCAGCCACTTCATCTGCAAGCGGGCCAGCGGGGTCTCCGCCCGGCGGTAATTGTAGTAAAGCACCGCAATGCCGGCCAGGAACAAGGCGGCCAAGTGGGCGTAGGCGATGCGGTCCAGCCACCAGGAAACCAGCGCCATGGGCGCGCGGACCTCGAGCACCTCGGTCACCGCCGCCGCCTGCACCACCAGCAGCAGCGCGGCCGGCGCATACACCATCCGCACCAGCCACCCCCGCTTCCGCACCCACGGCTTGGGCTCGGGGAAGGCCAGCGCAAAGTGCAGGAACAGGGCCGGCTGCAGCAGCGTGGCGGCCACGTTGGCCCAGTAAATCGTCCAGTCGAAATTGTTCAGCTTGCCCGTGTAGCGGTAGAAGTACAGGACGAAGGAAGCCAGGCAGAACAGGTAGAAGTGCAGGACACGCGGAGCCTGCGCCCGCCGCAGCACCACGAACAGGCCGATGGCCAGGTACAGCACGGCGACGAATTGCAGGTAGCCATCGAGCGGCGAGCGGCTGGGGCCGGGTTCGGCAATCACGCGGGCCTTCAGCGCTTGTCCCTGCCGCACCAGCACGTATTCGGCTTCGCCCCAGGCGCCTACCCGGTACAGCATGCGCGCCACGCGTGTGGTCTGAACGATGGGTACGCCGTTGATGGCCATCAGCCAGTCGCCGGCGCGAATGCCGGCGCGCTCGGCCGGGCCACCCGGCTCAACCTGGCGCGCAAACACCCGGCCCGAACCGTCTTCCCAGGTCACGCCGTCGTAAGGCGCCCGATACTTCCGCTGCTGTTGAAAATTGACCCAGGCCAACACACCGAGGGCAATCGTGAGCATCCCCACGAGCACGGTGCTGAAGCGCGGCCTGAACTCGGTTCTCATTGAGCGCCTAATGTGGGGGACCCCTCCCCCGGCGGCGATCCCCAGGCTTGGCCTATTGGCCAGCCCGGAGTCCGCCGCTAAATCGGCTCCCAAGCCCCTCAGCCGCCTACGGAACAACCGGCTACCGATCGCTCCTGGGATAGCAGCGACGGGGTAGAGATTCCCCCACGGCGATGGATCAGAGCAATTCAACTTCCAATTCGGGCCCGTCACTGGCGCTTTAATCCTCTGACAGCAAAGTACTTCTCTTATATCACAACAGGGCCTTGAAAGAAATACCAAAAATAATAGAGGGAATCCCGTTTATCGCATCCGTCTGGTTCTCAGGCAGTTAAGGGCAGTCGGAGGAATGGGGAACAGACAAACCAGGACCATCCCGCAGGGCGGGACGGAACCAACAGAGCCGCGAGTGCAAGACGGGGGCCGGCCGGCTCAGGCCGCGTTGCGTCAGGCGCTCCCGGCGGCAGCAGGGGGAGCAACCGGTCTGAGACTGTAGTTTGTGATCGCCACCCCGGTTCCGAA
>Ga0315284_10005735_pt1 | contig 17662 bp, 14 predicted proteins | sample YL17G09_16_MG_FD_203696 | JGI IMG/M metagenome (GOLD analysis project Ga0315284, IMG submission 203696) | Sediment microbial communities from Yellowstone Lake, YNP, Wyoming, USA - YL17G09_16 | ecosystem: Environmental > Aquatic > Freshwater > Lake > Sediment | place: USA: Wyoming | collected...
ATACGGTTTTCCCGATCATGAGCTGTCCCCTGGAAGATTGAGCCAATTGATGCAGCAGCCGTTACTGCAGTTTCACTGTAGAACGAATGCGTGCCGGGGTCAAGCAGTTTACCGGGCGAAGTGGTCGTCGGTGGGGCATGCGTCGGGACCCGATTCCACGGGCGCGGGAAGACGAAGAAATTGGCGTACCCAGCGGGACGCCTTTAGAACCTTTGTGGTGGAAATAGAAAAGTTGGCCGTCTGAGTCAATCCAAGAACAAGCCTCCCCCCACCTTTCCTAACGGCGAACGGTGTTCAGGTCATGTGGGAACGCCAGCTACCTGAATAGAGCCTTGATTCCTCCCCACGTCCCCGACTTCGTCGCCACCGGTGCGCCGAAGTCAACAAGCTGGAATGAACTAGATTCCCAGCAAGAGAAATGGCAACCACCAGTGGCAGGGTCCCAATCCCCCACAAATGCCACTGCATCGCCACTAAAAGTATAGGCAACTCCGGCCCGTAACTGAAGCGTGACCGGAGAGGGCCATAGAGTGTGGAAGCCCTGTATGTAATAGCAGCCGGGGCTTGGAACGAACACCGGACAGGGATCCACCATCAGATGCACCCACGCATCACTAATGCACACCCAATCCCCCGCGCAAGGGGTCCAACCCTCGTGGTCTACTTCCACCCGAACCCATACGGTATCTCCACTCGTCTTCGTCACTGCTACATCCCAGTGGCTGCCCGCGGCGGTACCCATGCACACGGCGAGCAGCACGGTCGTCAATACCGATAACATAAACGCCTTCATACTGATCCCCCCGATGCCCTCCGGCTACATCGACAAATCGGACGACAATAAGAAGCTACGCACAGAAAACCCACTGCCTCGCTCAGGGACAGAGCATATAGAGAATCTCTCTTTGACCTCTTTTCTCATAGTGGGTAAATGCAGAGTGAGCCCTCTTCGGTAATATACGGCCAATGGGCGGTTGCGTCAAGGCCGTGGCGGGAAAGAGGGCCGTCGGGCCGATCAATGAGAGAGGTTGCGCGCAGGCAGGTCCACTATCAGATGATGCCGCACTCTGGACGTCGAGCCCCTCCTTGAAAAGCAAACCGCAAGCGATTGACGGTCTCAGGGGATGGTACAGAAAGGGAAGAAGCCATGGTAACTGATTTTTCTACAATATGAAATCATGGCGTCCCCGACGGAACGCCGTTAGAACCTTTCTGTTAGAAATACAGAAGTTGGCGGCTTAGGTCGATCGGAAAACAGGTCTTTGTTCTTTGCCTTCCTGGCCGTGATGATCTTGGGGGCTTTCTTGTATGTCCCGTCAATGTGATTGCTTCTTGATTTCCTGGATCAGGAACTCTGTGAGACGATCAAGATAGATTTCGCCTTTATCCGCAGAAGCCTTCCTTGGATCGCCAAGGACACCGTTTTTCGCAAGGGCTTGCGTACCCTGCTCGCGGAAAATCTTGAATTCCTTCTCGCCCATCGGTCCAACGTAGCCTGGCGCGAACCTTTCCTTGACTACCAGATTCCTTTCCAACGCCATCATCATAGAGGTTTCGCTTTCGCCGGCATGGGCACCAGATTCCTTCGCCGTAATCCCGAACTCGGCAGATCCCGCACTCAAGCAATCAAGAAGCCCCGTTAGATTTGTAACTCCGATGATTTCAATCCCCGGATGAGCTATCTGCGCTTCCTTGAGGGTCGCTTGAACAATTGGAAAATTACCGCCATGCAAAGGTAAGAAGACAATCCTATTGAAACCGCCACGAATCAAACTGTCTATATAATCAAGAATAATCATCCGTAACGTCTCATCTCTCAGCGAGATGGTGCCTGGAAATGAGAGGTGATGTTTCGAGCAACCGACTGTGATTGTGATTGCTTGAAGGGTGTGACCCAGTTTCATGGCAACACGGTGAGCCAATTCATCACCAGTTCGTGCGTCGGTCATGGTTGGAAGATGTGGGCCGTGTTGTTCCGTGGAACCAACAGCAACAACTACGGCGGTGTATCCTCGTTCTACGGCAGATTTGATGTCAGGCCATGTCATCTCGGCCATGCGGATGCTTTTTACGGAGTCTACTGCTTTTGATTGCATTTCCTCGTTGTTGGAGATGTTTGGTTGTGACCTGAGCGTTTGCGCCGCGCATAAATAAAGAAAAATAACAATGGCATAGCATAGACACATTCTAAGGTTGTGAGATGATTCCCTTTTCATTTTGTTCTCCTTTTTCAATCGCTTCAATCTTGTTTCCTCATTTACATTCGTTTTTTTCGTTTGGTTCAAATACAGTATAACATCCCAGATCAGCGGCGGGGCCGTGTGGCTATTCTGCAACGTCCGCCAGAGCAGGGCCCCGTCCCCTGCATCTGGTTGTTCGACAGCTCGCACGCTAGTCCTGCCGTGTCCAGAGTATTCGAAAGACTCGCGTTTGTCCCTGGAACGCAATCGGCTCGCTGCTCAGCGTGAGCTGGTCACCTTGAAGAACGATAGCGCGCCGCTGCTCGGTTCCGACCCAATTGGGAAATAGACTACCCGTGAGGTGATGCGTGACTGTCTGTGTGCCCTCGTCGACGGAGTAGGTGCCGAAGTACGCGATGTACCCGCTGACGGCCGCCGTCAACTCGGCCAACGTTCCGTTGGCCTGATCTCCCGACGCAAAGCGCGGCCGATTGCCCTGCATGATCTGGACTGCCATGTAGCCTGCGTCGTCGTAGACGATCAGGCCGGAAACATCATGTCCCAGCGGATACTGGATCGCTTCGCCACTCACGACCTCTACCGAGAGCAGAGTCCAGTGGCCGACGAGTTGAGCCCGCAAGGGCCGCGCGGCGTCGGCACCGGCGTGTCGGTATCCCGCGGCGACGAACGACAAAGCCAAGAGAACCTTCGCGAGATTTCGCACCGCTTCTCTCCTATCTGTCGAACTACTAGTATACAGAACCACGTATCTGGATAAACACTGCGAGTTCTGCTGCATATCATATTGATGTTCTTGTGAGCCAGCTGGATTCTACTGCAGTTCAGCGCATTGTACAAGCTTCCTTCTGCTGCCGCCACATTAGACTGCGCGTGTTTGCTACGTCTTGAAATAATAACTACGAGGATTAGAAAGGAACCATACGAGTAACTGCGCTTGCCACGCCATTGATCCATAGCTGCAGTTTGAGGCGTTTGACTTACGTGCGGAGTGTAGAATTGGCGTACTCAACGGGACGCCTTTAGAACCTTTCTGTTAGAAATGCAGAAGTTATGTGCCTGAGTCAATCGGAAAACAAATCTTTGTTCTTGGCTTTCCTTGCCTGGACGGCTATGCGGGCATTCGCATGCCACACCGACCTAATAGGATGGCCGGTAATCAATGCGGATTCGCAAGCCGGGATCCATCTCTTCCCCAGTGCCAGCGTCTCAGAGCAAGTGCGGTATTCCGTGCGCCAGTCCCCACATTGTAGCAGAAGCCAGAAGCAATCTGATCACGTACATGCGCCAATGCCTGAGAGTAGCCGGCTCACTGTTGGACGTGAGCCCTTTCAGACGGGTGATATCCATGTAGCGGAGCAGGACGAGCGTGGCAACAATCGCCCAGAAGCCCACGTCGAGAGCGGAGAAACCGCGCCTTTGGAAAATTAGAATGGCCAGAATGAAAAGCGCCGCGTTGCCGGCCAGGAGCCAAATCATGCGTACAACAAGACCGAAACAACCTATCGGCTCGGGCTCCGTAGCAATGTGCTTGGATTCGAACTGATTTGACATGACCGCCTCCCAAACAACGTCCGATGCCGGACGCAGCTACGGAGCATGCTTCAGCAATGCATCCAGTAGCTTTGTTTGGATGGCGGCCCGACCACCCGTTCATCCTCCGGTGGCCTGAACTCGATCCACCGAACCCTTCTGCTTCGGGGCGCAAAGCACCCACGAAATCCATAGTAGCATTAATTAGTTTGGGGGCAAACTAATTTCCTATGAAAAGTGATGCCCCCTGTTCTTGTTTCATTTCCGCCGCAGTTCTGGTCTCATTAATTATCTTTCCACTGGCAAAAGGGAGTACGAATGGCAATCCGAATTAACAATGCAGACAAGAAGTTCAGAAACTGGTATGAGAGGGGATCGGGGAAGAAGATATCCGAGCTGGAGTTCGAAGAGATGAAGCAGAACACGTTAGGGTTCTTCCACATTCTTGAACGGTGGAACAGAACATCCCAACGGGATTTGAACTCAGAACTGTATGAGAATCGGCTGGTTGATGAATAGCGGATTTCTTGCGAGTTGGAGGATGGAAGCCTAACTAGCGTAATGACTTAGAGATACGCTGATGGAGAAAATCTGGCGTCCCCAACGGGATTTGAACCCGTGTCGCCGCCGTGAAAGGGCGGTGTCCTGATCCGGGCTAGACGATGGGGACGCCTATGGAATGGAGGGAATGTAATAGCCGAGAACCCATGCGTCAACCTGAAAAGACGCCCTTGGGCCGCGAGATGGAGCGAATGACGCCGATAACCCTGCCAATCACCGTGCAGTCGGGTGAAACATCGTCCGAGAGAACGATCGGCCGGTATTTCCGGTTCGCCGGCTGCAGCATGACGCGCGCGCCCGAGCGGACGTAGCGCTTGACCGTCGCTTCACCGTCGACGAGCGCGACGACGAGGCTCCCGCTCTCGCACGTCTCGACCTTCCGAACAACGATAAGATCGCCTGGGACGATATGATCGTCGATCATGCTGTCCCCCTTGACCTCGAGAATAAAATCCCCCCGCTCCCCGAACAACGAATCATCGAGAACGAGGGTCCGATCGATTTCTCCGGCGGGAGGTTCGGGGCGCCCGGCCGATATGTTGCCGGCGACCGTGTAGGCCGCCGTTCCGTGCGGGGCGCGCTCCCCGCCCCCGGAATCCTCGAATCCGCTGCCGATCTCGATCGCGCGCGGGCTCCCCGGCGCGCGCTTGATGTACCCCTTTCGTTCGAGCGCCTTGAGATGATCCACGACACCGCGATTGGATTTCAAATGGAACCCATCGCGTATCTCCCGGATCGTGGGCGGATACCCGTGCTCCCGCGCGTACCGCCGGACAAATTCAAATACGCTCTGCTGTCGTTTGGTCAGCTCTTTCATGCGCCGCTCAATCCCCCTCGGCGAATCACGCCCCGCGCTTCTTCGCGGAACGATCGTCCACACCCGAATCGAAAAGCGATATCTGCTTCGGCGAATCCTTTTTTCGTCGTGCCCCCGGCGCGCGCGATTCCGCGGCGGCGGCCAGGCCGGTCCCGGATGCTCCCCCGTAATGAGACCGCACGATCTCCCCGAGCTCTTCGCGGGATTCGCCCGCTTCATCGAAGGCGCCGGCCCCGACGAGATCGAGCGCTGCCCGAACTGGAATGCGTGAACCCATGCGCTCGAGAAAATCGCCCAGGGAGGAGAAATCTCCCCCGCGAGAGCGATCCGCCCGGATCGCCTCCCACTCCGGCTTCTCGAGGGAAACAACCGTCGCGAGCGGCGCGCGGATGCGCCCGTTTTCGAGCGTGTAGGCTGCCTCTTCCGTATTGATCCCGGCCGGAAAAACGGGAACCCCCCGCTCCTTTAGATAGTCGAGGTACCGGGCCCGCCGCTCCTTCACGTCGATGTTGCTGTTGAGGAGAGCCGTAAAATAGCGCTCGAAAAGGTGCGCCTTGAGAAACGCGGTGCGGTAGCTCACCGATGCCTGGGCGCAGCTCAGAGCCTTGCTGTGCGTGAAAGCGATGTTATGGAGAAGGAAATCGAATACGCGCTGCGCGTCCTCCTCGTTGAGGCCGGCGTCCATGGCGCCTCGCATGAACGCGAGGCGCGCGGATACGAGCTCCCCCGAGTCCCTGCTCCAGAGCGCCCGTTCGACGACGATCGCCTCCGGACCTCGAAGGCCGGCCGCCTCAGCGAGTATCTCGCGCACCTGCTCCCGGTAGAGAAGCACGCCCCTTGTTCCCGCGAGCACGGGCGCCAGCGACGGGTGCGGCAGATACACCTTGCCCTTCTTCCCGGCGTTCTCGAGATAGCGCTCCCAGAGCCCTCCGTCCATCGGGCCGGGCCGGTAGAGCGAGATCACGTTGACGAGCTCGTCGAACGTCGAGGGTTTGATCCGCGCGAGATGGTCGCGCATCCCCTGGCTTTCGAGCAGGTAGACACCCTCCGTGTCCCCCGAAGAGAGGACCGCGAATACGTGCGGGTCGTCGAGGGAATCGGGCGTCCACCGTATCCGCTCGGAGCCCCCGAAAAGACGGAGCGCCTGACAAAGGGCACTCTCATTCTGTACCCCCTCGATCGTCTTCTCGAGCGCCGAGAGAAAATGGGAATGCTGGATCCCGACGGCCCATCCCCCCGCCTCTTCGATCGCCGCGCTCCCGAGCTGCGCGAAGCGCTCCCCTCCCGCACCTTCAACGGCTGAATAGAGCCCCTCGAGCTCCGACGGCACGATAACGAGCTTCGATGTATCGAGGGTGAAGTGATGGCACTTCCCCTGCAACGCGTACGCGGCGTGCAGAATGGTCTTGGCGCGCGGTTCGTCGCTGTAGAGCCGCTGGGCGGCCGGTGATCCATCGAGGAGCGCGGCAAGGCTCCCGTGACGCCGCTCGAAGGCGAGGATCCGCGAAATCTCGTCGCGCAGCTCGTGTGGTGCCTCGAGCGCTTCGGCCGCCTCCTTCGCAATGGTCATGACCGACATCTCTTCCCGCGTGACCTTGAACAGCGGCGTCGATGCGGGAAGGAGCGCTTTGACAATCGCGATGAACCGCTCCTTCCGTTCCTCCGAGAGGATGAGATCTATGGACGGAATCGAGCCGCGTTTTGCGGGAGAAAAAGACTCGAAGACGAGATCGTGGTCGACGGGATTGAGCGGAGTGATCTCGAGAAGGTGCGCGACGAGACTCTCGAGAAGGTCTCCCCCCATGAGCTCGAGCCCGATCCCGTGCTCCACGGCCGTTGTGAACAGCTCTCTCAGGAATATGAGGAATTCGGAAACGCGCTCTTCCCGGGCGGCCGCGAGCTCACGTTCCATGAGGCGCATGAGGTGCGAGCGTTCGTCCGCGGGGCGCGCGTGGAAGGTAAGGAGAAAGCGCCGCCGGCACATATCGACGAGCGCCTCCTGCGGGTTCGGAGCGGTCCAGAATGAGATTCTACCCGAACGCGAGAGATCGACCGTGCAGCGCTCGGCGATCTCACCCGAGCTATCGAGCGCATCCCGCGCGTCTTTGAAGAACGGCAGGAGATCCTTCTCTCTCTTGAGAAAATGCTCCTGAACGGACGCGTCCCCTTCTCCTTCGCCCCTTTTCCGGTTGATACGGCGCGCGATGCGGTAATACTCGGCATCCTCCTTCTGCAGATAGCGGTCGTTGTTCGTTATAACGAGCGGGACGCGCACTTTCGCCGAAAGAATCCTCAGGTGATCGGCGACGAGCGACTCCTCCGGCTCGTTGTGATTCATGATCTCCAGAAACACGTTCGAGGCGCCGAAAAGAGACACGAGCTTCATGACGGCCTCGCGCGCGCGGGCGAGGTTTCCGTGAAGAATCGACTGGGCCGCCTCCCCTTTGAGGCAGCCGGTGAGAACGATGAGCCCGGCGGAGTGCCTTTCAAGATCCTCGATCGCGACGTGCGGCTCCCGATCCCTCGCCGAATGCCGGGACACGATGGCGCACAGATTCCGGTATCCCCGCTCATCCTCGGCGAGAACGGTCAGGTGGTAGATGCCCTGCGCGGCGACGAGGGACGCGTGCTGTATCTCGGCTCCCAGAACCGGCTTGATCCCCGCTTTCCGCGCCTCCCTGAAGAACTCGAAATGGCCGTACGTCGACCGGTGGTCCGTCAACGCCAGAGCCGGGAAGCCCTGGAATACGGCCCGCGAAACGAGCTCGCGAGCGGTCATCATCCCGTCCGGACCGCTATCGATGCTGTGGACATGAAGCGGAACATACGACACGCCGAAACGCTCCCGTAAAAGCCCCGAATGAGAGTACCAGACATACGTGTAGCATGCAAGGGCATTATTTTCCACTTCCTTCGATTCCACACACGCACGCCGGCGGCGTCGCTAAACTATTTGAATACCGGTACGCGTTGCGATAGAATGGCCCCGCAATCACGCATTGATGAACATCCGGCTCAGATGATTTCCCGCCGGACGCCGGCGGGATTTTCGGGGGAATCCACCATGGCCGATAAATCAAAGAACACCGATACCGATCGCATCGAAAAAGAAAATGCGCGGCTCAAGACCGCCGTCGAGGAGCTCTCCATCCTCAACGATATCGCGACCGCCGTGAGCTCCGCCTCTTCCCTCGAGCAAACAATCGAGCTCATCGTCCACAAGTGCATCAAGCATCTCAAGGTTGAGCAGGCGACGATCACGCTGCTCGACGCGAGGCGTGGGGAGACGCCGTTCCGCACGATCATTCGAGGGGCGGACACGTCGAGCGAGATACTCCCCTACCGCCTTGACGCCGAGCTCACCGGCTGGATGCTCAAGAACCAGAAACCGCTCGTCATCAACGATATCGCATGCGACGATCGTTTCACGATCAAGGATCGGGATACGTGCCTCGTCCGCTCGGTATTGAGCGTTCCCCTCATGCTCAAGGGGCGCACGATCGGACTCCTCAGCGTGTTCAACAAGCGAACCGACAGGGGGTTCACCGACACTGACGCGCGCCTCCTCGGGATCATCGCAACGCAATCGGCTCAGGTCATCGAGCACGCGCGCCTCTTCGTGGAAGAGCAGACGCTCAAGCTCATGCAGGAGGAGATGAAGCTCGCGTACAAGATCCAGATGGACCTCCTCCCGAAAGAACCGCCCCGGTTGAGCGGGTATGATATCGCAGGAGTCAGCATCCCGGCCAAGGCGGTCGGCGGCGACTATTTCGATTTTGTCCCTCTGAGCGAACGGACGATCGCCTTCTGCCTCGGGGATGTTTCAGGCAAAGGAATGCCCGCCGCGCTCCTCATGGCGAATCTGCAGGCAACACTGCGCGGGCAGATCATGATCGACGCCTCCCCGAAAACCTGCCTCAATCGGACGAACGCGCTGATCTACCGGAGCACCGATGCGGAAAAATTCGTTACGCTCTTCTATGGAATCCTCGATGGAGGTACGCATGAGCTCACGTATTCCAACGCGGGGCACAACTACCCCCTTCTCCTCAAGGCCGGTGAGATACCGGTGCGCCTCGAGCTCAGCGGACTCATTCTCGGCTGTCTCGAGGACTATTCGTACACGGAGGGCGCCATCCGCCTCGATGCGGGGGACGCGCTCTTGGTCTACTCGGACGGCATCACGGAATCGATCAACGGCAATGAGGAGGAGTTCGGAGAAGAAAAGCTCGCCGATATTCTCCGGAGAAACAGCGCGGACACCGCAACCCAGCTCATCGACCGGATCGTGAGCGCCGTGCGCGCGCACGCCGGCGAATCATCGCAGATGGACGACATGACGCTCCTCGTCATCAGGAGAGTCGCGTAGCGGCGCTCGATCTTCAAACCGAGGGTGACGGATGATTTCAAAATGGCGCAAGGCGCTCTACGCCGTTCTCGAAACGCCGACCGGCACAACCGCAAGCAGAATCGTCGACTCGTTTCTCATCGCGCTGATCGTGTTGAACGTCGTCGCGGTCATGCTTCACACCGTGCTGAGCCTCGCCGCGCACTACGGCCGCCTCTTCTGGCTCTTCGAACATTTTTCCGTCGCCGTTTTCACGATCGAATACGTTCTCCGAATGTGGCTCTGCACGGAGAACTCATCGTACCGGCATCCGCTCTCGGGCAGGATAAAATACTTCTTCACACCGTTTGCGATCATCGATCTCATCGCTATCGCGCCGCTCTACCTTCCCATGCTCATACCCGTCGACCTGATCTTCCTCAGGGCGCTGCGCCTTGTCAGGCTCCTGCGGCTCCTGAAGCTCGGGCGATATTCCGAATCGATCAAGCTGATGGGCTCGGCTCTGAAATCGAAGAAGGAGGAGATCTCCGTCGCCATCGGGATGTCGTTGATCCTCCTTATCATCGCCTCGGCACTCATGTATTTCATCGAGAATTCCGCGCAGCCCGAGGCATTTTCGAGCATACCCGCCGCGATGTGGTGGGGCGTGATGACGATGACGACAGTCGGTTACGGCGACGTGTATCCCGTGACGCCCGCCGGAAAGGTGCTCGCAGGGATCATTGCGCTTCTCGGCATCAGCCTCTTTATCCTGCCCGCCGGCATCATCGCCGCGGGCTACGCGGCGGAGATGCAAAGAAAGAAGGACGCGGGCCTCGTGTGCCCGAAGTGCGGACACATTATCGTGACCTTTCCCGGAAAGACCGGGGAGAATCCGGACTCGAGGGGAGATATCGTATGACGAATGGCAGATCGCTCCTCATCGGAACCGTCATCGTTGCGGCGCTCGTGCTTGCCTACTATGGGCTCGGCCACAACCCGCCGTCCCGCGAAATCGCCCCGGGTGCCGCCGATACGTCACGCGGTCGCCAAACCCTTCCAACCGCCGGAAATGCCTCCGTGATCAGAGGCATGACGGCCGAGGACGCCGCCGAGCACATGTTGACCGCCGACGAGCTCGCCGCTTTCTTCGAGCGCGGCTCTACGCAGCTCCAGGCGGAGCTCCTCGACCGTTCATCGGTTTCCGCCAAGGCTGCCGTCTTCGACCGGGCAACCATCGTCGAGCGCGCGACCCTTCTCCGACTCGCGAAGCCGCCCGAGCTGCTCGCGCTTTTCGAACGTCTGCCGCTCCCGGCGCGCGACGTGATTCTCGCTCATGCCGGGGCCACGCTCGACGCTTTCGAAACGGCGCAATTGAAAAAGAAGGCGGCGCTCCTCGATAAAGCTCCGGCACTGGACAAGGCGGCGTTATGCGACGCCGCTTCCAGCCGGGAAAAAGGGTTTTTCATCGACCGCGCCTCCCCCGAGGAGAAAGCGGCATTCCTCGAGCGCGCGACGATCGCCGAGAAGGCCGCGTTCATGGGATGCGCCGCCGTCGATGAACGTGCGACGGTCTTCAAGAACGCCACGCCCCTCGAAAAGGCCGCCCTCTTCGACCGCACGACCGCGGGCGAGAAAATCGCCATGCTGGAGCGCGCATCGAGCCGGGACAGAGCGTCGCTCGTCGATAAGGCGTCGCTCGAGGAAAGAGCCGCTCTCTTCGCCCTGGCGACACCCCAGGAACGCATCGGCATGTTCGAACGCTTCCCCGCCTCTGAACGGGCCGCGATGCTTGAACGATCGTCGGCGACGGCTGAGATGTTCGAGGAGCTCGCCGTCCAGGAACGCGCCGCGTTTCTGATCGAAAGCATGCCGGTTCAGGATATCGATTCCATCGTCGCCCGCTCCTCGTTCGAGGAGAAGGCCTCGATCGTCGAACGGGCGAGCCCCGCGGTCAAGATCTCATTCATGGAGCGCTTGTCCGTTCCGGAAAAAGCCTCCACCGTGAGGCTCATCCCCTCCGGGGAGCTCGCGCTGATCATGGGAAGAACGGCGGTGAACGCCGCCTCCGACCTCCTCGATCGCTCGCCTCTCGAGCTCCGCGCATCCCTCGTCGAGCGCGCCTCCACCGCGGAAAAGGCTTCGTTCTTCGACAGGGCGACCCTTCAGGAGAAAGTGACCTTGTTCGAGCGCCTGCTGCAGCCCGAAAAGACCGCACTCCTGGACCGCGCATCAATCGCCACAGCCGCTTACGATACGCTTTCGGTGTCAATGAAGGCGGCGATTCTCACGAGCTGGGCCTCGCTTCAGGAGAAGGCCCTGCTCGTGGAAAAGGCCTCCCCGGTCGAAAAGGCGTCGTTTATCGAACGCTCGAGCCCAGGTGAGAGAGCCTCCCTCATGGAGCGGGCATCAATCGAGGAACGCTCGTCCATCCTCGAACGCCTCTCGGCATTGGAAAAGGCGCTTCTGATGGAGCGCGCCGCCGAAGATGAGAAGGCGGGATACTTCGAACGGGCGCCGAGCAAGCTCTGGGTGGCGCTCCTCCAGAGAGCCTCGCTCGTTGAAAAGGCCTCGCTTCTCGACAGAACAACGGTCGAAGAAAAGGCCTCGCTTTTCAGTCTGGCGACGATTCAGGAGCGCGTGACCCTCTTCGACCGCCTGCCCATCCCCGAGAAAACCATGCTTCTCGAGCGCGCATCCATCGGGCTCGAAACCTTCGACAAGCTGCCGGTCCAGCAGAGGGCCGCAATCGTGCTCGAACGCGCGTCGGTGCAAGAGCGGGCTTCCCTCATCGACAAGACCTCGCTGCAGGAGAAGGCGGCGATCGTCGCTCGAATGAGCAATCAGATGACGATATCGCTCCTCGGGCGGACATCGCTCCACGAGAAGGCTCTCCTCTTCGATCACGCCTCGATCGATGAGCGAGCATCCCTCCTCGCGACGGCGTCCCCGCGGGAGAGAGCATCGCTTCTCGATAGATCGCTCGCCGTCGCCGAGTGATCGTCGCGTGCGCTGTCCAGGGATAACCGCTATCGAGAGAGGAAGAAGTGAGCCGCCCGGGACTCGAACCCGGGACCCCCTGCTTAAAAGGCAGGTGCTCTAACCTGCTGAGCTAGCGGCCCATCGATTATCGAGGTTTGTCGAATCCCGCCCCTCCGCCACAACCCCCGCTGCAAGGCTCTGCAAGATAGCGATTCCGCTATTTTCTGTCAAATGAATAGGCGGCATTCCGGATGACCGTCTCTTCCCGAGCAGGACCAGTTGAGATAAACGAGACGGGCACGCCGAGCTCGCTCTCGAGGCGCTCGATGAAACGCCGCGCCCGTACGGGAAACTCGCTGAATTGGTCGACCCTGATCTCACCCGCGCTCCAGCCCGGCATCTCCTCGAACACCGGCCTGCATTTGGCGAGATCGGAAAGGCTCTGGGGAAAGCTCACGATCCTTTTTCCGTTCAACTCGTACGCGGTGCACAGCTTGATCCCCCGCAGCCCCGAAATGACGTCGAGCTTCGTCAATGCGATCTCGTCGTAGCCATTGAGACGCACCGAGTAGCGCCCCGCGACGAGGTCGAACCACCCGCATCTCCGCGGCCGCCCCGTCGTCGTACCGTACTCCTTGCCCCGCTCACGAAGCTCGACCCCCTCGGCGCCCGCGAGCTCGCTCGGCATCGGCCCGTTGCCGACACGGGTGACGTACGATTTGAATATCCCGATCACCCTGCCGATGTCGCGCGCCGCCAGCCCCGTGCCCGTCAGAGCGCCGCCGATCGTGCATGAGCTCGAAGTGACGAACGGGTACGTGCCGTGATCGATATCGAGGAGCGTTCCCTGCGCGCCTTCAAGAAGGATGCGCTTTCCCTGCGCCTTCATCGTGTGTACGAGCTCCTGCGTATCGACGACGAATCTCGAAACGAGATCCCTGATTCGGGCGAAATCGCTCGCGACCTTTTCGCTCGACAGCGGCGGGCCCCCGAGCAATCCGAGGAGCCGATTACCCGCTTCGACCTTCGCCTTGACGATATCGTAGAGCTCCTCCTTGTCGAGGAGAAACACCCCCATGCGCAGCCCGGACCTCATGTGCTTGTCGCCGTATGCGGGACCGATCCCCTTCCCCGTGCTCCCGATGCTTTGTCCCTTGAGATCGGCTTCCATGAGGTTGTCGAGAATCCGGTGATACGGCATCACGATCTGCGCGGCCGAGCTGATAAACATGCGGCCGCCCACGTCGATGCCGCGGGAGGTGAGCTCCTTCAGCTCGTCGAGAAGCGCGAACGGCTCGATGACCATGCCGTTCCCGAGGATTCCGGTGACGGACGCGTACAGGACACCCGAAGGGATCTGGTGAAACGCAAACCTCCCCGCGTCGGTAACGACCGTGTGCCCCGCGTTTGCGCCCCCCTGAAATCTTATGACGACGTCGTGATCGTGCATGAGGAAGTCGACGACCTTCGCCTTCCCCTCGTCACCCCACTGACCGCCGACGATTACCGTAGCAGACATCGCGCATTGCTCCTGTGGAATGAGAGAAACCTTCCGCAGTCTATGGTATGGTTGCGCCGGAAGCAATTGATTATTTCCGGCAAAGAAAAACCGCCTCCGGATGATGAGGCGGTCGCTTCGAATGTACGTCCCCTGGCCTTTATCTCAATCTTCGAACAGAGACTTGAGAATACCCCACGTCCCCCGGTCGATCGAGCTCGGTGTATTGAACCGGTCGCCCGGATTGCTTCGTTCGAATCCGATCTCTGGCGTGCCGTCGCCCTCATCATCGCCGAGCTCAATGCCGTTCAAGAAACCGTCGCCGTCCGAATCCTTGATCGCCAGCGCGTTGTTCCACACATACCCGTTCTTCTCGAAATCAACGCCGAAAGCGTTGAGATCGCTCGAGGAGGCCGGCGTGGCGCTCGTGTGGCAGAGCATGCATTTGTAATGCTTGAAAACAGGGAGGGAACGCATGTAGTCCTCCCTGCTCTTAAGCGTGCCCGCCATAAAAAGCACTGTCACGCAAATGGCTATCAGGACCGTTTTGGACGTTAGCTTTGGGCGCACCTGCACCTCCATTAATACAACTATATTATAGCAGCGATAGTTATCCGTGTCAACCCTCAACACGCAAGAAACCGCAAGAAACACGCAAGAAATCACGCAAGAAATCGCCCGCCGCTCTCGGCAAAGAGCGGAAAATCGACGCCGTACTCCCTCGCGCGCTGCTGCGCCGAAGAAAGATCAACGCGGCAGCCGCTTTCCTGAAGCGCCCTCCCGAGCGCCGATACGAGCCTTTCGAGCGTGCGAACGTCGAGGAGCCCGAGGAATCCCGTTCGAATGACCCTGCCCTCGAGATCGTCCTGGCCTCCCGCCGCGATGAAGCCTCCGCCGGCCAAACGCGCGAGAACTTCATCCCCGCGGCACTCCCCGGGAAGCGCGAGAGCCTGGACCGCGGATGAAGGATTTTGCGAGTAGGAGGCGAGCGACAGGTGCTTCGCCGCGGCGAGAAAGGCATCGGAGGCCCTCCGGTGCCTCGACCTCACCGATGCGAATCCGAGCGCGCTCATCTCGAGAAGGGAACGATGAACGATCTGAATCGTCTGAATCGCGGGGGTGAACGGAGTATCCCCCGATTCCCGCGCGGCTGCCGAGCGTCGGAGATCAAAGTAATAGGTCCCCCCGCGGCGCCTTCCCACAAGGTCGAGCGCCCGCTTCCCCATCCCGACAAAGCTCACCCCGGGGGGCGCGGCGAGGGCCTTCTGGCTCGCGCCGGCGACGACGTCGATTCCCCAGGCATCCATGTCGAGCTCTTCCGCCCCGAGCGAGGATATCGCATCGACGATCAGAAGCGGCCCCGCTCCGCCGAGCCGCGCGCTGAGCTCCTGCACGGGGAACAGAAGCCCGGTCGACGATTCGACGTGCGTGAAAGCCACAAACTCCGGCCGCTCGCGCTTTACGCGTTCAACGACCGCATCGACGTCGATTCTTCTTCCCTCCTCCACGTGCAGGCAGTCGGTCCGGCATCCATAGGCATCACACAGCTCCGCCCATCGGCGCCCGAACTTCCCCCCCGACACGACGAGCACCCGGGACCCGGGAACCGTGACGTTCGCAACGGCGGCCTCCATGGCCCCGGTGCCGGATGCCGTGAGGAGATATACCGGGGAGGACGTGCGGAGAAGCTCCTGCATCAGCCGACCTGTCTCCCGGACGATGTCTCTGAAATCGACGGATCGATGGTGAAGCGGCGGCAGCGTTTCCCAGCGCTCTCGGCCCACGTGAACGGGCCCAGGGCTCACGATGACGGGAGTCGCGGCTGTGCGCGGGCAGCTCATATCAGATCCGCTCCGAAATCCAGCGCCAGAGATCCTCTTTCCCCTCTCCCGTGATTGCCGAGAAAAAGATCGAGGGGACCGAGACGCCCGCGAGCCATTCGATACCGGTGCCGGCCTTGGAATGGTCCTTGCCGGAGACATCGATGCGCGCCACCCCCGCGAGACACCCGTTGAAGTCCCTGACCGTGCGGAACCGCTGCGACTTCGGTATCTTGTCCGCCTTCGTGAAGACGATGATGAATTGCCGTTCGCTCGCGACGAGACGCTCGATCATCGCGACGTCCTCCCTCGAAGGCTCGTGCCGCGCATCGATGAGCTGCACGACCCCGGCGAGCGTCGGACGGCTCTCGATATATTCATGGATTACCTTCACCCACCCGGCCCGCGTCTCGGCGGAGATTCTCGCGAATCCGTAGCCGGGCAGATCGACGAGGTAAAACCGGTCGTTCACCGTGTAGAAATTGATGGTGCGCGTCTTGCCGGGATCCTTGCTGATGCGCGCGTAGTTCTTTCGTTCGAAGAGCGTGTTGAGGACGGATGATTTCCCGACGTTCGATCTCCCCGCAACGGCCACCTCCGCCCACGGGGAATTCGGGAACCGCGCGGGATCCAGCGTCGTACGGGCTACATTGAGGCTTCGTATCTTCAATAGCGGATTGAGGTTAATTGGCCGACTTGCGCGGCTGGCTCCCGAAAAAGCCGCCAAGCGTGCGTCGACGCTCGATTCCCCAGTCGAGCTTCTTCGTGAGTACGTGCTCGAGAACCTGGTCCATCGAATCGACGACGACGATCTTCAAGCCTTTTCGCACCTCTTCGGGGAGCTCCTTGATGTTCTTCTCGTTTCCCCTCGGAAGCATGAGCTTCCTCACGCCGGCCCTGAGCGCGGCGACCGACTTCTCGTTGATGCCGCCGACGGGGAGCACCTTGCCGCGGAGCGTCACCTCCCCCGTCATCGCGATGTCGCGATTCACGGGGATGTCGAAAAAGGCGGAAACGAGGGCCGTTGCGATGGCGACGCCGGCGCTCGGACCGTCCTTGGGAATCGCTCCCTCGGGCACGTGCACGTGAACGTCGATCGAGGAGAAGAAATCGTTCTCGAGCGGTAGGAGGCGTGCCTTGTTCCGCGCGAAGCTCAGCGCGATCTTCGCCGATTCCTGCATGACCTCGCCGAGCTGACCGGTGAGAATGATTTCTCCCTTTCCCGGCATGAGCGTCACTTCGATATTGAGAATCTCGCCGCCGGCCTCGGTCCATGCGAGACCGGTCGTGACGCCGACCGATTCGTGCTCGTCAATCTCGCTCTCGGAGAACTTCGGGATGCCGAGGTAGCCCTCGAGGTTCTTCTGCGTGATCCGGATTCCTTTCGACTCATCGCTGGAGGCGAGCTTGCGCGCGACTTTCCGGCAAATCGACGCGAGCTCCCGCTCGAGGTTCCGCACACCCGCTTCCCTCGTGTAGAGCCGGATGAGATCCTTCATCGTCGCCGAGGACACCTTGAGCTGCCCAGGCTTTATCCCGTGCTGTTTCATCTGCTTCGGCAGGAGGAACCTCTGCGCGATCGCGATCTTCTCGTGGAGGAGATAGCCCGGGAGCCGAATCACCTCCATGCGGTCCTGGAGCGCCGGCGGAATCGGGTACATCACGTTCGCCGTCGTGATGAACATCACCTCGCTCAGGTCGAATTCGACCTCGAGGAAGTGATCGCTGAAATGCTTGTTCTGGTCGGGATCGAGCACCTCGAGGAGGGCCGCCGAGGGATCACCCCGGAAGTCGGCGCCGAGCTTGTCGATCTCGTCGAGAAGGAACACCGGGTTCTTGCTCCCCGCCTTGCGCACCATCTGGATGATGCGACCGGGAAGCGAGCCGATGTACGTCCTGCGGTGCCCGCGTATCTCGGCTTCGTCG
>Ga0315284_10005736_pt1 | contig 17662 bp, 12 predicted proteins | sample YL17G09_16_MG_FD_203696 | JGI IMG/M metagenome (GOLD analysis project Ga0315284, IMG submission 203696) | Sediment microbial communities from Yellowstone Lake, YNP, Wyoming, USA - YL17G09_16 | ecosystem: Environmental > Aquatic > Freshwater > Lake > Sediment | place: USA: Wyoming | collected...
AGTATAGGTCCGTCTTGCCCTCGCGGCGGTGCGTGTATCGCAGGCTCACGTCGGATTCGAAATCCGGCGGAACACCCATCCGCGCAAGCACGTCGGCAACCGAATCATAGGGGAGGTATAACTCTGAATATGGCTGCGCACGCATTGTTCTGTCGATTATCACTCGACCCTTGCCGACCTTGCGTTCTGCTGCATGGTCGCCATCAGGAGAACCCGGCCCCCACAGTTCTGCCGCCAAACGCTGCACCTCCTGATCGCACACGGGGTAATCGCTCAGGCTGGGGGATTTGAGCGGGCGTGAGCCGATCACCGTCGCGCCGGCTTTCACCAAATCCCGGACTTTGCGCAGCAGCGAGGGGGTCATGGTCTCCATCTCCGGCAGGACCAGCACGCGATAGGCCGCGCCGCCGGGCAGCACCAACTGGCTCCTCTTCACCGTCGCGCCGGCCAGGAGGGTCTCAGGCGCGCAGCCGTCGAAGTTGTAGCCTTTGCGGTCGGGGACCGGCCCGGCTCCGGCCAGGGCGGAGGCGGGCGGGCGAAAGACGTGGGGTGCGCCTTCCGGTGCGAGGTAGCAGATGTCCGCCACCGGTTGCCCACGCTGCAACACGGCCTGGCAGCGGGCGAGATACTCATGCCACGCGCCCACCATGCCCCACCAGGTCTGCGTGCGTTCATAGTGGACGCCGTAAGGCCCCATCGTCATGCCCGGCGAGCGGTCCAGCCACGGCTGGTGGGCGTAACGATGGAATACGAGCCGGTTGATGCCCATGCAGAAAGCCCAATCGGCCTGCGGCTTCATGGCCCCCGGATGAAGCCGCCACGCCTCCTTGTCGTCGGACGTGAACGACTCCGCCGCCACGACCGGCCGGCCGATGGTGTGCGCGATCGAGACCGCCTCGATGCAACTGAATGCGGTGTTGAAGCCGTAGCCCTGTGCCCAGAACTCGCACATCGGGACATCCGCCACGCCGCCCAGGCTCAGATCGGAGCATGGGTTCATGTCATAGGGCTCGATGGATAAGCCGAAACCGTGGCGATGAGCCAGGGCCTTGAGGTGCCGGGCGTGATTCTCGACGACCAGCTCCTGGGCCGTCTGGCGAATATCCCACAGAAATCGCTCGGAGATTTCGAGGCTTTCCACGACCCGGCCGGTCATCGCGGGAAGGTATGGGAGCGGGTCGTAGCCGCGGCGACGCTGGAACTCCTCACGAAACTTCACCGTCCAGTTCTGGGCACCCATCTCCCAACTGTCGATGTGCAGCATCGTCCAGCCCGACCTGCGATTACTCGGGCGCGGGCCGATCTCTCGCAGCAGCGTGCCGATGAACGCCTCAAAATGCGCATCGAGCGCCGCCGGGTCGAACTTGTCGCTCTCAAAGCCCAGTCCCGGCTGAGGCGCCGGTCGCGTGTTCGCCCCCGTGGTGACGCGGCCGAAACGCAGGATGGTCCACTGCCCCTCCGGTACATCCCACGCGAGCCAGCCGTCGGGGCCAAGGCGATCCGTCAGATCCACAATTCGATCCCGGGCAATCGCCGCCCCGGCGGGTAACGCGGGGTATTCCGCCGGCGCGGGCAGGTACGCCTTGACGCCGGGCTGCGACGAATAGGGCGCTCGCACGTACAACGCCTTATCGTCCAGATCGGCAATGCGATGCTCTCCCTCGGGCGATGGGAACGCCAGAACGGCGACGTCGCGATAGAAGCCCGTGCGCAGTGCCTCCAGCTCCGCCGGCACGGGGCCGAAGAAAGGCGGACGCGGCGGCGGCTGTGGAAGGAGTCCCTCAAATCGGCGTCCTCCCACGACGCTGGTCTCACTGGCGACGATGTGCTGCATGGACTGCTCCGGCTTGACCCACGGCCCGCCGCTGCCCGTCCAGCCCGGACCGGCATTCAGCGTGATCTGCAGGCCCAAACGCTCCGCCTCAGTCACCGCATGTTTGAACAGGGCCCGCCACGGCTCGCTCATGAACCTGACCGGGCCCTTTGGGATGCCCACGTCCACCTCCATGAGGATCACGCCGCCGATGCCGGCCCGGCGCATCGCCTCAAGGTCCGCCGTGATGCCCTCGCGGCTGATGTTGCCATCCATGAAGAACCAGTACACCCAGGGACGCGCCGACGCCGGCGGATGGCGAAAGTCCTCCGCCAGCTCCCCTGCCCATCCGCGCAACGAGATCACCAGCAGCAGTGCAAGAACCGTCCTCTCCAGCCGCATGGCTCCGGAACCCGATGGGTTCAATGTTCGACTCATCTCTGTCAAGCCTCCAACGCCTTCACTGCAGGGCAAACGCAGAGTCACCCAACAGGGTGGGTGGCATCGTCAAGCGCAGCTTGGCGATGGCAACTTTCCCATGCGAAAGACCATCGCCAATGCCTTCGGCCTTGACGCTGCCACCCGGCTGGCGCTTTCAACATATCCACTTTCGAGACTCTGCGGCTGCCCCGGCTTTCACTGTGTGTCAGCGAATCCGCGACCTGCAAACAAATCCGCGTCGCCGGCTACCATAAGCTCTATCAAAATCCCGTCCGCCTGTCACGAATGAATTCGCGCCTCTTGCCCCTTGCCGCACCGGGCTGCGCTCGCTTATAATTCAGCCCTTTGAGAGAATCCTGTGAGAGATGGGCCCATGAGCATGACGATACCGGAACAAGTGAGTCAACTGAAGCGTGGCACGGTGGAGGTTTTCACCGAGGCGGAGCTGAGTCAGCGTCTGACGGATGCCGCGAAGGCGGGCCGGCCGCTGAGGGTCAAGCTCGGCCTGGACCCGACCAGCCCGGACATCCACCTGGGCCATACGGTCGTCCTGCGAAAGATGCGGCAGTTCCAGGACCTCGGCCACAAGGCCGTGCTCATCATCGGCGACTACACCGCCCGCATCGGCGACCCGACCGGCCAGAACACCACCCGGCCCATGCTCTCACCCGAGCAGATCGAGCGAAATGCCAAAACGTATTTCGAGCAGGCCGGCAAAATCCTCGACACGAGGCCGGAGAAGCTCGAAGTCCGCCACAACAGCGAATGGCTGGCCGACCTGCGGCTGGCCGACACGATCCGCCTGGCCGGCTCGATGACCGTCGCGCGCATGCTCGAACGCGACACGTTCGCGATCCGCTACAAGAGGGGCGACCCAATCGGGGTGCACGAGTTCCTCTATCCGCTCATGCAAGGCTACGATTCCGTCATGATCCGCAGCGACGTGGAGCTGGGCGGCACGGACCAGACGTTCAACAATCTCGTCGGCCGGGACCTCCAGCGGCTCAACAGCCAGCCGCCGCAGATCGTCATCACCACGCCCATCCTTGTCGGTCTCGACGGCAAGGAAAAAATGAGCAAGTCCAAGGGCAACTACGTCGGCGTCACCGACGAGCCCTCCAACATGTTCGGCAAGATCATGAGCATCTCCGACGACATGATGGAGAGCTACTACACGCTGCTCACCGACTTGCCGATGACGCAAATCGCCGAGCTGACGAATCCCAACACCACGCATCCGAAACAGGCGAAAGTGCTTCTGGGCAAGACGATCGTCGCCCAATTCCACGGCCCGCAGGCCGCCGAGGCCGCCGCCGCCGAGTTCGAGAAGGTCTTCGCCCAGGGCCAACTGCCCGAGGACATGCCGGAAATCGCCCTGCCCGCCCTCCCGATGAGCGTCAAGAACCTGTTGACCGCCTGCAAGCTGGTCGAGACCAGCGGCGAGGCGAAACGCATGGTTCAGCAAGGCGGCGTCAGCATCGACGGCCGGAAGGCCGCCGACCCCAATACCGAAATCGCCCCTCGCGACGGCATGGTCGTCCAGGTCGGCAAGCGCCGCTTCGCTCGACTGCGGGTGAAATAGGTTTCGGCGATGGATTAGCCGGGCTGGGCGTAATCGCGCATGCCCTGGAAATCGACGGCCATGACCGGCTCGTCCCCTACTACCCAGGCATCATGGCCGGGCGGAAACAGGGTAACATCGCCCGCATGCGATTCGAACTCCGTTCCATCGTCCATGCGGACCCTGATCACGCCCGACAACTGGTACTGAAAATGTGCGGCTTCGCAACTGTCGGTCTTGGCAATCGGCTGGACGGACTCGGACCATCGCCAGCCGGGTTGGAAGGTCGCCCGCCCGACGACAACGCCCCCGATGTTGACCAACTCCAGGCGGCCATTTGGGAATTTCCGAACTTCGTCCGGATGGTCGAAACTCCTCAGTTCCGCCTTCTCCGTGACTCCTGTCATCTGTTGACGTTTCATAAAGACCTCCCTGAATGATATCGACTCGCGATGCGAGGCGATGGCCATGTTTTGCACTCTCATGGATGGTGCACGCAAACCCGGCGGTCAACCATTCATACATCTCTTTCATTTCTTACGTTGCGGGTGCGTGCGAGTGCGGAGAATGAGAAACGACTTTTGCCGCAAGCGCCCGCCTGTATCGTCGATCCCACCATCCAGGAGAGCAGACCTGTTGATGCATGAACGCATGGCGAAGATCGGCTCATTCTGCGGCAGCACGACCGGCAGCCGTTTGCCGCTTGCGAGTCGTGCGGGCAGCAGGTATCCTGATGCCGTGATTTCGTGACACTCAATGCAGTCGATACGGTTCACGATGGACAAAGGATGGCCCTATGGATGCAATTCCTGTGCCGGCGCAGACCGGCGTGCACGCGCGTTACAACATGCCTTTCATCTGGCTGATTTGCGTGGCCGCGGCGATGGGCGGCCTGCTGTTCGGGTACGACTGGGTCGTCATCGGCGGGGCCAAGCCCTTTTTCGAGCGGTACTTCGATCTCACCAGCGCGGCGCAGAAGGGGTGGGCCAACAGTTGCGCGCTGATCGGCTGCCTGATGGGTGCGCTGGTCGCAGGGGCGATGAGCGATCGATTCGGGCGCAAGCGTCTGCTGATTTTCTCGGCCGCTCTCTTCGTGGTGACGTCTCTCGGCAACGCCCTGGCGCCGAGCTTTGGGATCTTCGTTGCGTGGCGCATACTGGGTGGCGTGGCCATCGGCCTGGCGTCGAATCTCTCACCGATGTACATTGCCGAGATTTCCCCGGCGGAATCGCGGGGGCGGCTTGTAGCGATCAACCAACTCACCATCGTCATCGGCATCCTGGCGGCGCAGTTCATCAACTGGCTGCTCGTTCACGATCTTCCGGTTGGGTCCAGCGACGAGTTCATTCGGACCTCGTGGTACGGCCAGGCGGGCTGGCGATGGATGTTCGCCCTGACGGCGGCCCCGGCCCTGCTGTTCTTTATCTGCATGTTCTTCGTGCCCGAGAGCCCGCGATGGCTGGTCAAGAACGGCGCCAGCGACCGTGCCCGAGCGGTGCTGGCGCGTATCGGCGGCAATGCGTACGCGGAGGTGGAGGTGCGGAACGTGCAGGCGACGCTGGCCGGCGAGGAGATTCAGCACGTACGTTTCGCGGATTTGCTGGAGCCGAGAATGCGCCGAGTGCTGCTGCTCGGCGTGGTGTTGGCTGTGTTCCAGCAGTGGTGCGGCATCAATGTGATCTTCAACTACGCCGAGGAGATCTTCAAAGCCGCCGGCTACGACATCTCCGACGTGCTCAAGAATATCGCCTGGACCGGCTCCGTGAACCTGGCCTTCACGTTCGTTGCGTTGGGGGTAGTCGATAAGGGCGGGCGCCGTCCGCTGATGCTCCTGGGCTCAGCGGGACTGGCCATCATCTACACCGCCATGGGCTTGTGCTACCACAACGGGGTCAAGGGGCTGCCCATGCTCCTGCTCGTGCTGGCCGCCATCGGCTGCTACGGGATGTCGCTGGCCCCCGTGACGTGGGTGGTGATCTCCGAAATCTTCCCCAACCGCATCCGCGGCGCCGCCATGTCCGTGGCCGTAACGTCCCTCTGGATCGCCTGCTTCATCCTTACCTACACCTTCCCGATCCTGAACGCCGGTCTCGGCTCCGCGGGCACGTTCTGGCTCTACGCAGCCATCTGCGTCGCCGGCTTCCTCTTCATTCTGCGTAAGCTCCCCGAAACCAAAGGCAAGTCTCTGGAGGATATCGAGCGCCAGTTGGTCGATTGAGGCGGAGGTCTACGACACGCCAACGATCTTTGGACAATGACGATCGCGCGTTGCGTGTCATGCCAGACCGTGATCGACCAGGTATTTTCGCAGGGGACACGTGCACAGGATGCCGTCGCCGAAGTGTAAGCCGTACGAGCAACGACAGCCCCTTTCTTCGAGACAATCGAGGACGCCGGTACTTCCAATGGGTCTGACACGGCCGAGGGTTTCGAAATCGCAGGTATGACAGGGTCGCTCTCGCGGACATCGCAGCGTGTCGATGATCCGGCGGATGCTCGCCTCATGCTCCAGCGGAATCTCCATGGTTTGCCCCCCAGTTCCGGGCTACCTCTTGTCTATATAGAGTATAACCCGGAATTATGGACCTGCAAATCAGTTGTGCATTGAAAGAGATTCCGGACTCTCCGCTTGCTTTTTTTCCGACTCACGGCGAGAATGCACAGGAAAGCAGCGTGATTTATATGGAGCTTGGATGAGTGCAATTGAGGAATCGGGCGGCGATCAGGGGCCGGCGAGGCGGCGGCCTCGCTACAGCGGCACGCACCCGAAGAGCTACGAGCAGAAGTACAAGGAGCACAACATCGAGGCCTACCCCCAGATCGAGGCCCATCTCCGCGAGAAAGGCACGACGCCCGCCGGCACTCACGTGCCCGTGCTGGTGGAGGAGGTCATGGAGTGGTTGAGGCCCGCGCCCGGCGAAGTCGTCGTGGACTGCACGGTCGGCTACGGCGGCCACGCGCTCGAGTTTATTAAGCGAATCGGGCCCACAGGTCGGTTGATCGCCCTGGACGTCGATGCGGCGGAGCTGGAGCGCACCGGCCGGCGGCTGAGCAAGGAAGACGTGCCCGTGAGCATTCACCGCGGCAACTTCGCTGGAATCGCCAAAGTGTTGAACCAGGAGAAGCTCGACGGCTTCGACATCATCTTCGCCGATCTCGGCGTTTCGAGCATGCAGATCGACGATCACGAGCGAGGCATGAGCTACAAGCATGAAGGTCCGCTCGATCTGCGGATGGACGACCGGCTCAAGCGAACCGGCGCCGATCTGCTCAGCAGCCTTTCCGAGGAGGAACTGGCCAACGCCTTGTGGGAGCTGGCCGACGAGCCCGACCATCGCAAGATCGCCCAAATGATCGTCGGGCGCCGGGCCGATCAGCCAATCGCCCGGACCTCGCAGCTCGTCCGGATCATTTTCGATGCCAAGGGTCTTGATATGAAAACCTGGCGACGCCAGCAGCAAGTCTCGAACTCCGGCTCCCTGCACCCCGCCGCCCGCGCGTTTCAGGCCCTGCGCATCCTGGTCAATGATGAGCTCGGTTCCCTGAGAGAATTTCTGCGACTGGTCCCCTACTGCCTGCGTCCGGGCGGCCGAATCGGCGTCATCAGCTTCCACAGCGGCGAAGACCGCCTCGTCAAGCACTCATTCCGCGACGGCACCCGAACCGGCGTCTATGAGTCCATCGCCAGAGACATCATCGTCCCGGGCCCCGAGGAAGCGCGTTCCAACCCCCGCAGCGCCTCCGCCAAATTCCGCTGGGCTATCAGATAGCCGATCCAAGCCCTTGGGCGGCATCGTCAAGCGAAGCTTGGCGATGGTTCTATGGGCGCACAAGGAAGCCATCGCCAATGCCTTCGGCCTTGACGCTGCCACCCGGAATCTGAGTACCTTGGCACCAACAGGCACAGACACCAGTCGCACGCCTGGCTTTGCCAATTGACCAGCCTGCGGCAGTGAGTGTACTCTATGCTCTCGATGATTTGCTCCTTCGCAGATGTCTTCTCGGTGGAGTGGGATAGGGCAAACGTATGCAAAGGGATAGCGTCATATACGCAGGTGGAGCGATGCTGTTGTGCGCATTGATCGTGGCCGCACTGCCGGTGTGGACCGCCGAAGCCGCCGGCCGACTGGAGAATTTCGACCGCGAGCCGGCCGACTGGGAGGGGGTCAACAACCGCAACACCCATTTCGAGCCGAGGATCGTTACCCAGGATTTTGGATACAGCGTTTCGACCCGCCACGCGGGCGGCGAGCCGGGCGAGATCGGCGGCGCCCTCCACCCGGCGGGCGAAGCGGCCTACTATGGCTATCGTCTGCCCACGACGCTCACGCTGGACGACCCGATCAGCGCCACAGGCAAAATCCTCGTTCAGCAAGGCCCGGGACACTTTCTGCTTGGATTCTTCAACACCCGGACGCTCAACGAGTGGCGCACGCCCAATACGCTGGTGGCACGCATCAACGGACGGGGCGATAGCTTCCACTGCCACATCGAGTACTGCACCAGCCGCTGGCGGTGCGAGGCGGGCGTCATCGGCGAGATCGTCCGCGGCGAGCGCATCCAGGCGAAAGCCAATCCTTGCGATCGCGTGTATCAGTGGAAACTCACGTACGACCCTAAAGGAGCCGAGGGCAATGGCCTGTTGACCTTCACGCTCGACGACGAAACCGCCACCTGCAAGATCGTGAAGGAGCACCGGGGCGACGGCACCACGTTCACCCACTTCGGCCTGCTGCCCATTCCCAAGACGTGGGACAGCCCCGGCCGGGCATGGATCGACGATGTGACGGTCAACGGAACGAAGTTCGATTTTCGTGAAGACCCGCGATGGGACGCGTTCAACAACCGCCGCACGTATGAGACGAAGGACACCCGGCCGCGATTTGACTTCGGCTGGAGCCGCACCCACTGGGCGGGCGGAAAGTCAGCCGGCGAATTGGGCGGCCTCATCTTTCGGGGCGACTGCCGCGAGCCGCACCGCATGGGGGCCTATGGCGCGCGCCTGGCGACCCTGACTCTCGACATGCCTCTCTACGCGCGCGGCAAACTCAGCATGCTTCGAGGCATTTCCGACAGTACGGCCTCCATCGGGTTCTACAACTCCACCTGGAGCCTGCGCTCCAATCCCAAGCAAGACCAGAGTATTCCGATGGACTACATCGGCATCAATATCGAGGGCCCGTCGTCCGAGGGCTTTTTCTTCTATCCCGTGTACCGGGTGCATGGCGATATCGCCGGGGCTCTGGGCGGCGGATCGGGCAAAGCCCCGCACATCTACCCCGACCGCGCAGTCCACGACTGGACGCTGAAGTACGACCCCGCCGGGGCCGAGGGTCGCGGCCGAATCACCATCACTCTCGACGACCAAACCTGCACGCTGGACCTGGATCCGGGCGCCAAAGCCGCCGGCGCCGCCTTCGACCGCTTCGGCATCTGCACCCCCTGGATCGACGGCAACAGCGTGACCGTCTTCTTCGATGACATTCAATACACGTACGCCTCGGACCCGTTCCCATCTTCGTCCACTGTCAAATGAAAGGAGGACTCCTTGAAGCCTTACAGAACGCTTATCGCGGAGATCGCAGTGGTCCTGATGTTCGCCGCAGGCTCGCATGCCGAGATCAAGATTGTTGTCGGCCATCACCGCAACCAGGATGCGGCGGCCGATTTCAAGTTCGCAAATGTCCCTTCGCCGTCCCAGAGCGACGCGGCGGCCAAGGCCGCGTTCACCATTGTCGATGGTCAGAGGGACAGCAATGGCGGCGACGTGGACAAGCTCCACGACGGCAAGATCCCCACGGAGGACGACCAGCCGGCCGAGAACCTTTTCTTCAGCCAGGGCGCTGACGGAGGACGGATTCTGATCGACCTCGGCGGCATCATCGTTATCAAGCAGGTCAACACGTATTCCTGGCACCCCGACACGCGAGGGCCGCAGGTGTACACGCTGTACGTCGGAAATGGCGACGTCAATGGCTTCAATCCTCAGCCGAAGAAAGGAACGGACCCGCAAACGTGCGGGTGGAGGCGGCTCGCACAAATCGATACGCGGCCGAAGGAGGGTGAGAATGGCGGGCAGTACGGCGTCAGTATCTCCGACTCGGGCGGCGCCCTGGGCAAGTTCCGCTATCTCCTGTTCGATATCTCCCGTACCGAAGCCGCCGACCCATTCGGCAACACCTTCTACAGCGAGATCGACGTAGTCGAGCCAAACGCGCCGGTAGTTGCGGCAGCGCCCGCCATTCCGCCACGCGGAGAGCTACGCGAGGAGGTCGTCGAGGCCGAAGATGGGAAATACCAGATCACCATCGACACGACGGAAACGCCGGACCTGACGGACTGGGCGCATAAGGACCTTACGCCGGTGGTGCGCGAGTGGTATCCGAAACTCGTCAAGATGCTGCCGAGCGAAGGATATGAGGCGCCCAAGCGGGTCAGCGTCACGTTCAGCGCGAGCATGCAAGGCGTGGCCGCAACAGGCGGGACACGCGTCCGCTGCGCCGCCGCCTGGTTCCGGCAGAACCTGCAGGGCGAGGCCAAGGGCGCAGTCGTGCACGAGCTAACGCACGTCGTGCAGAACTACGGCATGGCGAGGCGTACCAATCCGAATGCCACGAGGACGCCGGGGTGGATCGTGGAAGGTATTTGCGACTACATCCGCTGGTTCCTGTACGAGCCGCAGACGCACGGCGCGGATATAACCGCCCGCAACATCGCACGGGCCCGGTATGACGCCAACTATCGCATCAGCGGCAATTTCCTCAATTGGGTGACGGCGACGTACGACAAGGACATCGTTCGCAAACTGAACGCAGCCGCCCGCGAGGGCAAATACAGCGAGGACCTGTGGAAGACGGCCACAGGCCACACGGTGCAGGAACTCGGCGACGAATGGAAGGCAAGCCTGGAGAAGAAGATCGCCGCCGAGGCAACGAAACAACGCGAGGAGTGACTACCTGGATGTGCGATGGGGGATTCGCACGAGCGTGTAGCTGTACGGGTGCAGCTTGAGCGATAGTCCATCGCCGCTCAAAAGCATTGCGCTCGTGACGGGAGCAACGGCCTTCGGGGCTTCGAGCGTATTCTGCGCCCAGGGGACATCGGCGGCGAGCGTCTGGATTTGCGCCGGCCCCGCCGGCTCGAAGTCCTTCAGCGCGATGTCCAATTGTATTGGCTCGGTCCCTTTCTGCACGATGGATAGCAGCAGGTCGCCGTCGGAGGTTCGGGCGGCCAGTGCATCGAGCATCTTGTAGCTCCAGTCCTTCGTAACGTTCCGCAGCTCGGGCAGGACCAACGGGGCCTTGGCCGTTGGGCAGGTCAGCTCGGTCCTGGCGGGCACGGTCTCCGCAAAGGCGGCGAACATCGACTGGGCATAATGGCACGGGTTCGCAAAAACTCGCTCGCGGCTCTTGCGCAGCCCGCCGCCGTGATTGACCGTGGCCGAGTGCGTCACCATCTCGACGAACGGAGCGAGACGCACCGCCGAATGATAGATCAGGACATCGTACAGCCCCTCGGCGTGAGTCGAGGGATTCACAAGCGTGTCGTGTGTCAACCGCCGCGGGGTGTCTGACGAGCCGCCCTGACCCATGTGGGCAAACATCTGCAGCTCCGTGACGGCCAGGCGCGGGTCTTTGATCCCGCCGGCCTCCATGTCGCCCCGCAAGGCCGCCCATTTCTGTTCGAGTACCTCCGGCACCGCCATGAAATCGCGGAACACATCCAGCGGGTCGGTACTCGGCGGGACGTTGCCGCCGATGAGCGGGTGGTCCGTCGTGGCCTTCATCAGATCGGCGGCGCCGGCGATCAGCGTGTCATTCCAGGCCTTGCCCCACATCACGGGCGCACCGCAGGCATAGAGCTTGACGCCCGGATCGGCCGCAAGCATGGCCTTCACGAATTGCCTGTACCGGTCCACGTAGCCTTCTGCCGTCGTCCAACGATACTGCCATTGTCCCCAAAGCTCGTTGCCGACCTCCCAGTGCTTGACGCTGTATGGCTGCGGGTGGCCATTGGCCGCGCGGAGCTTCCCCATCGGGGTCTCCACGCCGCCGTTGCAGTACTCGATCCACTCGGCGGCCTCTTCGGGCGTGCCGCTGCCGGCGTTCACGCAGATCATCGGCTCGCACGCGACGGCCCGGCAGAACGCGATGAACTCGTCGGTGCCGAAGAAGTTGTTCTCCTGCTGTCCCCAGGCGTAGTTGGGCAGGGTCGGCCGCCGCTCGATGGGCCCGACGCCGTCGCGCCAATGGTACGTACTGACGAAATTGCCGCCCGGCCAGCGAAGGATCGGCAGCCGGGACTCCTTCAGGAGCCGAATGACATCCGGATCGCAGCGGTCGATATGATCGGCGGGATACAGCAAGACGGTGTCGATCACGAACTGCCCTGGCTTGTCCGCTGAGACCGCGAATTTGTACGCCTTGTCGTCCGGCAGACCTGCGGGCATTTCAAGATTCGCGTCGAATCTCCGCCATTCGGACGTCACCGGCGAGATTGCCGCCCTTGCACAGACCTTTCCATCCGGCCCGGAAAGGGATACGGTCAGCGTATCGATGTTCGCCGAGCGCACCCACAGCGTGACCTCGAACCTGCGGACCCGGTGCAGAGGCAGCCACGTCCACTGCATGATCCCCTGGCCCGGCTCGCGTGTTGCGACTCGCTGGGCGCGTCCGCCGGAGAGCCCGGTGTCCGGACTGGTCTCGACCGATCCGAGCTTTGCCCACCAACATGCCAGGGCCTGATTTCGCGAGGCAACCAGGTTCTCCACCTCGGACTGCGGCCAGCCCCAGCGGTCCGCGTCACCGCGAATCGCGCGGGCGATCTGCTCGCGATCATAATGGAACGTCGCAAGTCCGTCCGGCGAGGTCTGGCCCGTCGAGAACGGGTAATCGCTGAACGTCGGGTTCTTGAGGACCTGGGCCTCCATGCCGTTGGTGACGTTGAAATACAGGTGCTCGCAGAATTTGCCCGTGATGTATCGCGGCACGGGATACTTCGACGCCTCCCCCGCGTGCACGACGAGAGACGCCCTGCTGTCGGCGGCCTCTGCCCAAGCCGGTGCATCCGCTCCCGCCCCGCACAGAAACGCCAGCAATGACCAGACAAGCACGGCGGCTTCTTTCCAACCCCAATCAAGCGATCTTCTCATGGCAGTCCTCGATCTCGTCATCTCCTGTATCCAACTCTCAACGGGCGCGCCGATCATACCCGGAGGAACCCGCCGGGGCAACCTCCCGGACGGGGGCGAGCGATCCATAGATCGGGCGAGAGAAAAATCTGTGCAACAACGGCACAGGCGACGTATAATAATACACGTATGAAACTACCAAAATTAGAAAAACCGGACAAATACCAGGGGCTGTACGTGTTCGACTTCGGCGATCATGCCGGCGTGGGGTTCACCGCTGAGGAGGTGGCCGAGCTGCTGGAGAGCGAGCGGTACGGGCAAGGCAAGGTGTACAAGATCCACCGGGCATATCCCGACGGGCGGCTCGAGCTCAGGGGCGTGCCGGCCGAGAAGTTCCAGTTGGAGGCCGGGATGTTCTTCTACTCGCGCGATGAGGCAACGGCGCGGGCGGACTTCAAGCGGCTGGTGAATTTAGCCGTGCGGATCGCCCCGCCCTGCCGGGCCAAAGTGCATCTCGCCAGGCACACCGACGATCAATACGTCGTGGCAGTGATCTACCCTGCGGAGCACGACGACGAAGTCAGCTCGTGGCTGCTGGATGGCGAGTACCGCACGGCGGGCGAGGCCGAGGGCGGCGCCGGGACCGTCGAGAGGTATTACCAGGCCAAGCCCGAAATTCTCGAAAGGCATCAGCTCTTCGGGGCCGGCGAGAACGTCAGCCGGACCGCTGAAGAGCTGCTCGCGTCCACGGCCCGTGCGGTCCAGCGATAACGACGCAAGCGAATGGGAAAGCCGAAGCTCACACTCAGGAGATTCTCCCCACCGCGGCCAAGCGGGAAAGCCGCATGGCTCGGCTATGCCGCCAGTCTGCTCTCACGGTTGCGGATCGGACGCACGCCAAAGGCCACATCCGATGATCTGCGAAAGCATGATTATCCGCTCAGCACCCAGCACATGGGCATCCGCTTCACCGAGTATATCCGCGACACCTTCCGCTTCCGCTGGCTCAAGCGGCCTCGCTGACGACGCTCGTCTCGATCCCCGCCTCAATCCAACGTCACGCAGTGTCTATACTCTCGCGCAGCGCCTGGATTGCTCGACGGCGCGAGCCAGAAGCAGGATCCCCTCACGGATGTCCGGGGACAGGAGCATGGGCGCGCCGCGCAGATGGGCGAGTTCGTCCTCCATTTCGAGCAATGAGCGCAGAACCTCCGCCAGTGAACCGTGACCGGATGCGGAGGGCCCCTGGGGGTCCTTGCGAAGCCAGAGCAGCCCCTCCTCGCATCGGATGCCGGCGACCAGGACTCCGAAGCCGCCGGTGCCAGTGAGCACGATGTTCTCGATGCTCATCGCCGCGAGGCAGCGTTCCCGGCCGGCAAGCCGTCGCACGAGCGGGAGCAGGTGACGAGTGAGGATCGTCGTGACGGCCCGCGCCTGGTGAGGCCGGTTCAGCAGGACGTATCGCCAGACATCGGACAGGCTGACGCCCACGGGCAAGGGCTCGACAAGATAGGCACTGCCTGCGACCGCAAAGAGGTCGGTGAACCGCGTCATGAACGGCTTCGTGAAGTCCGGCGGTTCCGTGGATTCGAGCATGGGCCCCAATTCCAGCAGAGACTTCGCCGGCCGGAACTTGTGCAGCAGAACAAGCGTCCCGTCGCCGCGACGCACCGCTCGAAAGGATTGTGCACCGGCACACTGGCCAAGCTCAGCGGATGCTTGAATCTCAAAGTCGCGGAGTTTCGTCCCCGCAAGGGCCCTCATTGGGAGCCCAACCCGTGATACCATATCCACCCAACCTTCAGGGTCGTCTGACGCATCAGGCTGCGTCTTCAACCCGCACCGGCCGTCGCCGCTTACACCAGACAAAGCCACAAGGCACGCGCCCCATGCATCGACCGCATACCTCTTATCGGCTGTCGCCGGGATTTGCTTGACCCACCTTCGTCTTGCACGTGCGGTTCCGGCTGCTCCTGCCTCCTTTATTCGCCCTTTTCAGGGCCACCCAACCAATACGCCCCGGTACGGTGTGCCGCTGACTTCCTTATCACATCAGGACGCACAAACAACATCCGGTATTTTCGCCATACCACGCATGGGCCTTTGTAATTTCACCATAGGCCCCATAATCCCCATACTACCAGGCTGTACCCAATAAAGCAAGCCCAAAATGTGACGTCGGAACTTATCGTAACGAAGGGTCAGTGATCCCACGCTCGTGATACGATTCCTTTTTCGTCAGCATCCACTACGTCGCCTCCGCTAAATGCCGGGCCACCGCTCCTACCGCCGAGGCATGGCCACGCCGGCTGCGAATACGGCTGTACAACTGACTGACATGGCGGTGCGCAAGACTCTTGCGATGGACGGCCACGGCGTTGGCGGCCTCCGTGTACGCCCATTTGAGGTAATGATTCACATCCGGCCGGGTCCGGCCATAGTAGGTCTTCCCCCCGCTGGCGTGTACCCGCGGGACCGTCCCGGCATACGACGCCAAACGCTCCGCACAGCGGAACCGCCGGATGTCTCCGATCTCCAGCACCAGCACCACGCCCAGGATCAGCCCCACCCCCGGGAGGGTGTCGAGCAGTTCGAGCTCCGTTGTCGGCTTGAACACCTCGGCCATGCGCTGTTCCAGAGCTTCGATCGTCTCTTGAACCGCCTCCAACTGCTCCAGCAGCAAATCGCTCGTGTAGGCCGCTTGGGGCGGCAGTTGCTGGATACACCCCTCAAGCCGCGGGCGAACCCCAACACCGAAGATATCGCTGACCCCCGTGAACTGGTCCTGGAAGCCATACTTATCCAGCACCGAGTGAATCCGGTTCTTCAGCCGCGTGCGGGCGGTCGCAAAGACCATGCGGGTCCGGGGCAGCTCGCGTTGGTCCCGCACCCCCGCCGGAGGAATCCACACCGTCGGCAGCGTGCCCGTCTGCTGGAGCCGGTTCAAACCCCGCACGTCCAGCTTGTCGGTCTTGTTGATCGAGCCCAGCATCCGCTTGGCCTTGCGGGCATGGACCAGCCGTGGGACCTTGCCCGCCTGCTCGATCTCGTCGATGATCCAGTACCAGTTGCCGATGGTCTCGACCGCTACGGGACTGCCGTCGCTGTAGGGCGCGAGAAACGCGAGGATACTGCCCCGGCGGTGCTCGATGCGACGCTCGGCCAGGCAGAGTCCCTCCGGGCTCTGGACGGAAGCGACACTATAGTACTTGTGGCAATCCAAGGCTATCATCTCCATAACGTGCCTCCTTTCGGCGGTCTACCGCCTTCTTAAGAAGAACGAGTAACGCGGCACTCAGAATGGAACAGTTCGGCGGATCACTTGCCTTCAGAAGTTCCAGGATACTGTCTTGGACGAGAGGGGCAACGCCTTCTCCATGTGAGGCCAAGTCTTCCATGACCGTGAAACCTGACTTGCGATCAGCAGGTGATTGCCACTCACCTAAGATACAATCATAGAGGACTTTCCGCACGGATTCTGGCTTGTGTCCGGCAAGGGCGGGCAGCCAAGGCGAGAAACCTGCCAGGTCATTCACGGCGTAGCGGACCGCCAGGTCCGCGTCTGGTGGCGCTATCGCAGCGAAATCAAGATTGCCCTCGTCGAGAGCGGCTTGAATCCCGGCAAGACCAACGATTACCCCATTCTCGATCGCAGAGGGATCGCTCTTCTGATGAGGCAACTGAGGGACGAATGTCTTCCAGAACCGCTTGCACCCTTCTCTCGCGGCCTCGGCGATCCAGCGGCCGCGCTTCTTACGCAGAGTGTCACACTGTGTTGGTTCAGCGGGAATTGGACAACTACAATAGTCGGCCAAGCGAGTACATCGCTGGCTTGACTTTGGCATTATGAACTCCTGTACGGCATTTGTCAAGTCCTGCATTTGATCGCTCAAGAGGTCGTGGCTCTCGCCGGTTCCGGGTTGCCTACGCCGGCGGACGGCCGGTCCCGTTCGAGCGTCCGCCACGGGCCTTGCCTCGTGCTTTCGAGGAAGGCCCATGGCTCTGTGCGCTTGTCCCGCAGCATCCGGCCCGGCAAGTCGGCCGCCACGCAACGGCGGCGTGGCCTCCGCCTTGCGAGGGCCTGCCGTCGGCCTCTGCGAAGAGTATGGCTGTCGCTTTCTGCGGGTCCTTTTAGATCTCGATGTGTCCTATCTCGTTAGTTGGTCTGGGCCACGGCGGCGGTTCGTCGTGTCTGCCGGGCCGCTTCGAGCTTGGCGTCGCGGGCGGCCAGGATCTGCTCGGCTCGTCCTTCCAGCTTGTCCCTGGGCGTGACGTAGCCGATCGCACTGTGCAGGCGAACCGTATTGTAATGCTCGACATACTTCGTCACGATGCGCAGGGCCTCCTCCAGGGACTGCGGCGTCTGCGGTCGGATGCATTCGGTCTTGGCGGATTGGTGCCAACGCTCCATCTTGCCGTTGCTCTGCGGATAATACGGGCTGGTTCGCACATGGGTCATGCCCGACAAGCGAATGAACTGTTTGAAGTCCTTGGCAATGAACTGGGGTCCATTGTCCGAGATGATCCGAGGCCGGGCCTCTGGGAACCGCTCGCGGGCTCGCTGCAGCACGATCTCGACATGCTGTTCCGTCATGGATTCCCGGAGGTCCCAGGCCACCAGGTATCGGCTGAAGCCGTCCAGGACGCTGCACAGGTAATAGAACGTCCCATGGATGTTGATGTACGAGATGTCGATATGCCAGTGCTCATGAGGCTT
>Ga0315284_10005738_pt1 | contig 17657 bp, 15 predicted proteins | sample YL17G09_16_MG_FD_203696 | JGI IMG/M metagenome (GOLD analysis project Ga0315284, IMG submission 203696) | Sediment microbial communities from Yellowstone Lake, YNP, Wyoming, USA - YL17G09_16 | ecosystem: Environmental > Aquatic > Freshwater > Lake > Sediment | place: USA: Wyoming | collected...
GTATAGTCTTATCCTTCATCTCCTGACCAGTTAGAGAAGACTTGAGAGGAATACCAAACAGCTTGTTATCTTTTATGTCGCATACAGTCGGAAGCGGTCGATACCGCTCTACAGATGGCTCAAACTGCTCTGTGGCACGGTACGGAAAGATCTCTATAGGCGGTGTATTACTGATTCCCATATTTTATCCCTGTGGCTCTTGCGGTTTCTTCCTAACCCGTACCTTGCCCTGCAGCGCAGAAGCGGAATCAACTCTCTTAACTCGATCCATCTGATCCTGGTTCAAGAGCTTGATATAGCGAGGATTCTTAGCTGCGAATGCCGCCGATGGATCCTTGATTATCGATCCGCCTGTGTACCCTGCTTCTGTCTTACCGCCGCCAAGATGCTGCATAGCCTCCTGGTCGCTCAGCCCTGGTACTTCACTAACGCCGCCTCGCGCTATGTGCTCACTAGTTTCCTTGCTCTTCTGCTCAATATTCTTAGCTGCATCAGCAAACTTAGACTGCACACGAGATACATTGGCTAAACCGGCTTCGTAATGAGGGTTCGCTTCTTTCCACTTGTTCTTCCACTCCTGAACCGTTTTATGTCTATCGCGAGGGGATAGGTCTTTCACTGCATCAGATGAGAGGAAATCGCTGTATGCTTGGTGAAAGTCTGCAGTATGTCCCTTATGAGCTTGCTCCATCTGACCAGACGCATGCTTCATGGGGTTCTGCATCTCATCAGCATGCGCTAGATCGTGGCTGCGTGCATTCTCTAGCCACTCTTTAGCAAGACCTTTCAGATGACCCATCATCTTATCGGATGGCATAGACGGATTGATACCGGACTTTAGTGCTGAGCGGTAATCTTTCGGACCTTTATGTGCGCCAGCGAGCCTCTCAGCCTCTCTGTGCGAGTATCCATCATCTCTAAGTTTCTGAATCGCCTCTGCTTCCTTGGGAGAGTAGTCTTGGCGAGGCTCCCAATCTTTAGAATAAGTGCGTTTCGCAGCAGACTCAGGCGCGGCCTTCTCTTTCTCCTTCAGCCACTTGTCAGCCTCATCTCCACCATCATCTGACTGATCGGGATCATTGACGACTGACATGCCATGCTTCTCGTAGTCGTCTGCGGCTTTCTTTAGTGTCTTCAATAACACCTCATAAGCTGGTAGATTCTTCATCAGCTCTGCTTTGTTGTCGCGAAGAAACTTCGCTGTCGCAACTATCGAATGGAGTTTACTTGTTGTCATTATTCCAACCCCAGTTTCGCACGTAGCTCTGGAGGAAGAAGCGATATTGCCTTTGCCCTCTCCTCAGGAGTCATGGCCGATGCGACAGGTGCTTTCTTGGCTGCGGGTGCAGCAGCTTGTGCTGGCTGCTTAGAAATATCAAGAGAATCTACTTGCTTATGTACAGGCATCGCTCGGGTGTTGCCGCGATTTTTTGCAGCATCGGGGTTCGCACGCTCGCGGGCTTCTTGACTAGAGAAATACTTGTCAAGTGCGGGAGATTCAGCGAAGTTTCTTCGCTGTGCAACATACTCTTTATCGCGTTCAGGTGTTCTACTGCCAGCAGGCTCCTCGAAGTGTTGCATGACAGGATGGGAATCGAATGGGTGTGGCTGATACGATGTTGGTGCATCCACCTTCTCTACATCTACATACTTCCCGTTCACCTTCATGTGTTCCATAGGATAGGCGTTGTTATGTCCGTGCCTGCGAATCTCCTGCGAGTATGACTCATGAGGAGCTTGCTGTAGGAAACCGTAATCGTTACCACGATAGCGCCAGCCCTTAGTCTTAGTCTTGAACTCACCAGGCTTATACGAGCCGTCCTTAACTTTGTCGTCCTCTGGACCGTACTGATTTGTCTTGCCGTTGCGCTCCCATGCATGGGGCGACACTGCTTCGACTTGCAATTTACCATGAGAGTGCTTCTGTGCCTGGTCCGCCATATCCATGATTCTAAATACTTGCTTAGCGTGCTGGTTAGCAACACCCTTATTGCCGCTATCTAGAGCCGCTTTGTAGTTTGAGACATGGTGGCTCAATGCATCATGGATCATATTGGGCTCATGAGATGGATCCATGTCTGTGCTAAAATCCCTGATAGCGAAATTAGCAGAATCTCCTTTATGACTAGCTCGTGCCATCTTTTCTAAAGATTCGACAACAAGTTCAGCCAGAAGGTCGTCCTTCATGAACTTCACTAAATTTTGCAGGGATACGTCTTGTGATTTCTTAACAAGGAGCTCCCGAAAGCTATCTAGTTTCATAGAAACTCCCTGTTATCTTTCGTGACGACCTTTTTCGATCTCTTTACAAACTTGAACGAATGCAGCCGCACCGGCGATCACGACAGATACGAAAGATTTTGTGTCTGTTGGGCCAGTACCGACATTAAAACGCTCAATTTCGCCAGCGCTCATAGTACAAGCAAGAACGCCGCCAACGGTGACCGTTGTTGCACCAGTTGCACGAACACGGATAGTGCCCTGCAGTGGAACTTCGATAGTCCCCATTGCGTTAGTGAGAACTTCAATCCACGGAAGTCCTACTTCCGCGTTTCGTTGGGCCCCGGAGGGCATATTTGTTGGTTTCATGGAAGTAAAACTCCTTAGTATTTAAGCCTAAGCTCATTATACCAGGAGTAGTGGCGAGACCGACTCTTGGGAGGTCGGTTTTAAGATAGATCTACATTCTCCAGCTACCATTGATGCAGTTGATTAACTGCCGAGATCCATTGGGATAAACAAGGCATGACGCATGCATCCAACTACTTGGACCACGATTGTACGAGAGCTTGAGATAGCTTGAGGTACCGACCTGCCACGCGCCTCGAAGAATCTCTGGAGAGTGACTATGTCCAGACACGGAATTTCCATAGGCTGCTTCCATTGTCCGGAGGGATCCTCGAGCTCCATTTGCTCCAACGTCGCCATGGGCTCCTAGCTGGATTCTGGCCACCTTGAAATCTTCGTCACGCTTAAGCCAACGTATCTTTCCACTTGTAAGCCCGTGTGTCTCTACCCCATATTTCAAAACATCTCCACCATCGAGCAGGTGCAGTGCAAGAAGGAGCGATAGTCGGTGATTCTGAGGATCATCGACATATTGGCCGTCTTGAAGATAGCGATCTAAAAATTCGTCGTGATTAGATTTAACGACTACAACTTCATCAACCAGCTCTGATAAAGCGTTGAGATCAGATGCGAGAGTTTCTAGCTCAGACTTAACATCCAACTCATTTGCCGCTGAACGCTGCGCCTTCAAGATGCTGCGATGCTGTTCATGGTGATTAATTGACACACCGCTGAACGCGTCATGGAGCACCAGGATCTGCGGCTTGAGCGTTCGCATCACATCTTCCCAGCAAGCGCGTGCCGTAGGATCTGTCTCTTTAGCGTGCCAATCACCGAGCACGAATGCTTCTGGTGCAACGCTTTCAATCGAATCATCTGGATTGTATTGAACACCTAGATCGATGAAAGATCCTTCTGCGTCACCTTGAATCTGACGAAAATGGTAGATGTCTTTATCTACAACTTCGACAATCACCGCACCCATGACGTGGTCGTTTTCTGCGATAACCGCAGTGCGCTCACTCATGTAATTTTCTGTAGAATAGTCTGGTTTAGTGATTGCGCCAGTTGTCATGAGCATGTGTGGTAATTTGATATTAGATACGGGAACTGGTTTCATTCGCTGCTTGGGCGATGCGTAGATGAAGCTACCGTTACGTTGACCGATACGTGCAAGACCTGTAAGAGGATCGATATGCTTGGCGCTGAGCTTGATTGTGCTGATGTATAGATTGGTATTTAGAGCGGTATCGCTTACAACAGGAAATGCATGTGGAGAGTCGACGATCTTTTTATCTAGACTACCATACTGCTTTCCGAATTCTTTATTGTGTGCAGGATCTGATGCGACTAACACTAGAATTGCTGCATCATTTCGCTTGCAGTAGTTCTCCATACTTGCGAGTAGTTTTTCATCAGCCTGGCAGCTTGTAACTGCTGTAGTTATAATGAATCTTCGATATTTTTTAACAGCGTCTTGTAGCTCTTTGAGAGACTTTGGGCCAATTATGTCTTTAATATCAACATCATGGAAACTATCTGGGTGAGCATCTCGTGCTGCTTGAGACAAGCGAGTAAGCGACCTAAAATGATGTGTTACGGTATCTTTAGTGATACCGGCATCAATCAAATCATTCATACGAATATGTCGCTTCAGTTTCTTCGATAGATCAGCAAATGTTTGAACAATCTGCTGTTTCTTATCTATCTCTTGATCGATCGTCATTTTAGCTCCTGATATTGAGAGCATCAGTGATGTCGCTGAAGACATCCTCTATACTCTTACCATCGATGTTGATGGAAGTTGTTTTAAACCAGCTCGAGTATTTAGACATATTCGAATTAACCTGCTCCATGAATGAGAGACCCTTCATCTCGATAGCGTCTCCAGCTTCAAATTCCTGCTTCGCAGATATGGCTTTATCAAGTCCAGTTTTCACGTTACCTGTCAATAGTATCACGTTGTCGTAGATGTCGACAGATCGGCGAAATCCGGCATTGGCTGTGATAGGACAGATCAGATCCATGAGGAATCCGATATCGTTGCCGCATGCCGTGCCGTATGCTAACCCAGAAAGTAGGCCGCGATCTTGTACGACAATATCGTACTCCGTAAGTGCTGGTGCAACAACTTTTTCTAGGTGAATTGATCGTATTGCTTGACTAACAAGTTCTCGAGCAGCAACCGTCATCTCAGGCTCATATTTTGCGTTGAGCATGATATTGCGAAGCTCCATCGTCAGTGGAGAGTGTACGGTGCCGGGTTCTTTTGTCTGGAGAACAGAGTAATTGAGGCTGCGTAGATAGTCTACTAATAGATTGCATTGCGTAGTTTTACCAGTTCCTTCTGTACCCTCGATGCAGATATACTTCGCCATATCTCTAAATCCCCTAAAGAATTTGATCGTATGTATATTATACTATTTAGGAGATCCGATTAGGTATGCATGGTTTGCGATTGGTATTATTCGCGTATAATTACGCACTAAAATAAAAAAGACCAGTATTTCTACCAGTCTTTCTTATGATTTATTCAATCTTATTAGCTAATTATTTTCCTACGTTCTTCCAACATCCATTGAACCGTGGCGTATAGACAAAGAGTGCTCCATACAACACAATTGCAAACTCAAGGGCAGTTGTTACAATCGCAAAGTTGATCTTCGACAACGGAGCGAGCTGTTTGAAGCGCATGCACTCAGCACTCATGTCAAGCATGAAGGCTTCGCCGAGACCAGGACGTTTGTCGTCCGCGTCAACGTATGCACCCAAACCAACTTTGTAGTTACCAATGAACTGAGCCGAAGCAGCAGATCCACCGCTTGCAGAGCGATATACCTTGTAGTATTTCGTTCCAGCTTGTGCAGCAGGCACCGTCAAGACAACCGAGCTGTCGTTCGCAGCAACCACGACCGCAGCCGTGATGTTGCGAGGAGCCGATTCGCCGAAGTCCGAGACTTCAGTGATGCGGTACTGGTAGGTACCAGCTTCGAGAGCACCGGTAGCAGCGCCGCCGTCAGCACCAGTAAGTGCGCCAGGAAGACCTGGGCAGTTAGCGTTAACAGCTTTTTCACGAGCTTTACCGCGTGGGCGGAGGAACAAGTTAGGCTTAAGATCCATTGCGCCTGCAGTGGTCTGAACCTTCGACACGTCGTAGCCGACGGTTTGATTCGCAAGACCGGGAGCAGAGCGGAATTGTGGGTAGAACTGACGAACGAACGAGCTCAACGCGAGAGGCTCGATGTGGATCTCGCCGGGCGAACCGAAGTTCTCAAGCAAGATAACCGAAAGCTCTTCAACGTCGTCTTGGGTCAAGACTTGACCATCAAGATCGCGAACGATCGACTCAAACGAGCCGTATCCTTCGAAGTCACCCGAGCGATGTTGCTCATCAGCGTCGCCGCGAAGCAACTGCTGAAGCAAACCGTTCATGGCGATAGAGTCCGAAGGAAGGTCGGACAATTGACCGCTTTGGTTGCCCAGAGCGTCAACGAAGTGGGCATGTCCCCAGTACATCTCGCGTTCAACATTCTTCAGAAGGTGCATAGTACCTTCTTTTGCTTGTTGAGCGACAACGTCACCAACTGTGGTCTTGATCAACGTCATCTGGTGCGAGACCTTACGACGTGTACCGAAGAACACGATCCTTTGACCGTCACGAATGTAGCTGCTGTCCTCTTCTTGGGGAGCGCCACCTTCTGCAAGGTAAGGAGCCGAATCAGAGCCGTAGCTCGTCAAGCGGTTATATTGTTCAAACAGGTTGGAAGCTTTATCGATCGAGATCGCAGGCCACATCTTGAGGTTCTTCATGTCGAAGGTTACGCTCTTGAGGGTGGTTTCCAACGATTCCGTCTGGATAACGCCGCCGTAGGTCAGGTCAGTAGGTTTCCCTGCATAACCGTAACCAGCCGAGATTGCCTTTTGCAAGTTATCAACATCGTCAGGAGTCAACACGCCCTGCTCGATACCCTGCATGATACTGTTTACTGCTTCATTGAACATCTGTATTGCTCCTTACTTGATGTTATATTTGTTAGCGATTTTAGCAAGCTCGGGCCCACGGGCCAATTCCGCACTTGCAATATCTACACTGTCAACACGAGTTCCCGATTTCTTAAGCTCGAAGAGTTTGTCGACAAGTGCACTCTTGGTGAGTGGCTCGCCTTCGCTTTCGCCTTCAGATTTCTTTAGAGCAGTGATGCCTTTATAGCTCACACTCTTAGAAGGTACTGGAGCGTCTGCAATGTCAGCAACCATTCTTGCAATCTTCTCGAGTTGCGTCTCGAAGGTAGCAAACTTGGAATCGACATAAGACTTAAGAAGGGTCGATTGTTCTTCAAGCGACTTCTTCATGTCTTCTTTATCTTCAGCTTTAACGATCTTGTGATTACCAGCGTTGGGATCGGACTCGGCATTCTTGCCTTCTGCCTTAGCAGTGCCTTCTGGCATTCCAGTCTCGTCTTTTACGATCTTGTGATTACCTGCATTTGGATCAGATTCGGCATTTTTGCCTTCAGCTTTGCCCATGTCAGGTTTCTTATCTTCGTCTTCATCTTCTTCGTCGTCTTCTTCATCTTCTTCGTCGTCTTTATCTTCTTCTTTGCCAAGACTACCTTGGGGATCCTTACCGCCGATACCTGAACCAGGTCCGCCGAGTTTAATCTCAGAAGCAGAAAAACGATCAGATTTCTTCAATTCTTCGAGTTCCGCTAGGGACTCGTCGATCAAAGACGCGAGGTTTTTTACTAATTCCTCATTCATCTGTTGTTTCCTCTTTTAAGGTTTATAGTTTACAGTAGACCATCTACTATAGAGTATAAAACCGAGATTAAGAACCCATTCCGATATTCTCAGCTGATCCACGAACGCGAGCAAGCTCGGCAGTCGAGGCACCAGATTCAACGATAACATCATTACCAAAACCGGTGAGCTCAGCCATAACATTCAGAGCTTCAGAGGTATCGAGTACTGCTGCGATAGTAGATTCTGCAGCAGCGCCCTTAACCTTGAGGGCACCAGGAGCAGCAACTCCGATTCCAAGGTAAGGAGATGAAGCAGGACTTACGCCGCCCATCGGGGATTGGACTGACTTATCAACATACGAAATCGTAAGTACATCGCCACCAGTCTTAGTGACAGATACACCGCTCGCGGTCCGAACAACTGCAGCCTCTGAAAGGCCTCGTTGCTTAAGATTCCGAGCAATCTTGTCTAGCATCGCTTCTTTGTTAGCCATTGGGTATTCTCCTACTTTCTAAGTTTTGCAAAACTGCGTAATGCAGTATTAATGATAACATGGTATAAAGGTTAATGTGAATTAAATGTGGAGAATGTATGCCATCCCGCACCTGCAAAAAATGTCTACTAGAAAAAGATATCACAGCTTTCGGTAAACATCGACGAAAAAAAGATGGAATCGATACTCACTGTAAATTATGTAAGTATGTGGCATTAGAAAAATGGAAAAAGCTTAATGAAATTAAAGTAAAAGAGATAAAAAGTAAGTGTGATAAAGAGTGGTATAAAGCACATAAAAACAAAAAACTTAAAACCAATCAAGACTGGAAAACTAACAATTCTGCTCGCAATAAAGAATGGTATAGACGTTATAAAAGAGAACGTGAGATGGTTGATCCGGCATTTAAGTTAATAAATAAGATGCGCACCAGACTATGGTATGCGATAAAGAAAAAACGTACCTCTACAATACGCCTCATTGGATGTACTGCTCAAGAATTAAGGGGATATCTTGAATCTAAGTGGCAACCAGGAATGACGTGGGATAACTATGGTAGAAAAGGTTGGCACATAGATCATATCGTGCCTTTAAGTAGTTTTAATCTAGACAAGCCGGAAGAACTCGCTGCTGCTTGTCATTATACGAACTTACAACCACTGTGGGCCACTGATAATCTAAGTAAGGGCAACAAATTATTGACGTAAAAAATTCGCCAATTCTGCAAATGAAAAATGTTTACCACACCCGGAGCGACGGCACTTAACTTGATGTTGCATATATACTTGTTCATCTCCGCAACTATTACACTTTATATGCTTAAAACCTCTACCCAAATCTATAGTCTCAGATTGAAGCACGCTGCCACCTGTTCTAGCCCCAGGTGCACTCGCCCCGCCGTAACCAGCAGTTAGGGCTTTTTTAAGATATGACTTATAATGAGGCGACGCTACTGCAGCAGCTCTAACTCCTGCATTCTTATCATTAAGCGCCTTATCTATGTGCTCTGGTTTAAAATGAGACGACTTTACTGCAGACCATCTAACATCTGGATCCTCATCATTAAGCGCCTTATCCATGTGCTCTGGTTTAAAATGAGACGATCTTACTGCAGACTGTCTAACTCCTGCATTCTTATCATTAAGCGCTTTATCCATGTGCTCTAGTTTAAAATGAGGCGATTCTACTGCAGACCGTCTAACTCCTGCATTCTCATCATTAAGCGCCTTATCCATGTGCTCTGGTTTAAAATGAGGCGACGCTACTGCAGCAGCTCTAACATCTGCATCGCTATGTTTTATAGCATCATCGTATATAGCAGGATGTAGATAGGGCGATGCCAAGGTATCCGGGAACTGACTAGATTCCACAGATTTAGCGAACAATTTCTTAGCTACATGACTTGGAGTGAGGCTGTGTCTCATGAGTCCCTCACTATCATGGTAAGATAGTGTCCCCATGTGCGCATTGGCATTATGAAATAGTTTTTTAATTATAGGTATTGCCCTGTTGTGCATAACTGCAAGTTCGCCAAATCTACTGTTTTTGAGTATATCTGCTGAAGCAGGATTTAAGTCCTTAAATAGTGGCTTATACTTGTGGGCTAATTCCTTCTGATCTTCGAGATCTAAATCATTAAAGTTAAAATTTCTTGAAGAATCATAACCTCCACCGATATTAGCTTTAATACGAGGATCTTTTAATAAAGTTGTCATAGCTTCTTTATCTTGGGGTTTAGTATTAGCTCTTCCCTTAGATTCACCTAAATATCCATCGTTATTAATAACAGTTGTAGTTGGTTTATGCCAAATTTTACCATCTGAAGTCCTATGTTCTTCCCTTAATGATAAAATGTCATCACCTGCTACTTCAGATGGTTCATTACCACAATGACCCATAGATTTAGCTTCTTCAGAACAACTACCTTTTCCTAATGAATACCAAGCTTTACCATTACCTAAATCTAAAAACTTAGTACCAGATGGTTGCACTAAGTGATTTTTATCTGCATTTTGCTTTGATAAATTGTCTCCATTTTGCTTCAATGCATCCATACCACTATTGAAATCATGTGTCTTATCAAGACGCAAATTTGAATTAAATGTGTTTGCTATAGAAACATGGTGCGCTAAATCTGTTTTATTCTTATCATTAAAAATAGATGGATCTTTTTTGTATTCTCTAGCAAACCATGTAGCTAAATCATCTCTTTTTAGATTCTTAGAAATCCAATCTGCAACGTCTGGATTGGAAGACAGCATCTGATTTAGCTGCTTCTTAGATATCTTAACCAGATCCTCATTATAAGCAGTGAGGGCTTTTCCTAGAGTAGAAGTTACACTTGGATGTCCATAAAATGCTTTCTGCTTAGCGTGCTCTAACAACATTGAACCATTTAATTCAGGATGAGACCATTGGCCTTCGATAAAGGTAGCACCTGAGTCTTTCATATGAGCATTAACAGACTGCTGATAAAGTGAAGAGGTAGGACCCTTAGAGAAGTATATTGCCTTAGGTTTTGGTTTTGCTGCTTCTTCAGCAGCGCTATCAGCCTGCATCCGCTTACCGGTCTGCTGATTAGCTACTGCATTCTGCAGTTGAGCAGCAGGTGATGTAACCTCTGTTCGCTGTTTGGCTGCTATGGCTGCCATATCACTCTTCATATCTGCTTTTGCAGGGCTAGATAGAAGTGAGGCGCCTGTCAGTGCTGCTCCGGTAAGCCATCCTTTAATACCCTTATCTAACTCTTCCTCGCTATGCATCTTGATGAGTTTGTTAATCTTTTCTACGTTGATCTTGACTTTCGCCAGCACAGCATCCCTAATTATGCCGTCAGTGCTATAGTGAGGTAGCTGTGTCTTCAGGCCTGCCTCTTTAGCGATTTCACGTATCTTGTCGAAGTTGTTAACAATCTTCTCTGCAGAAGCCCGTCTAGTAATGTGCCGAAATGATGGAACATCAGTTTTGGCTAGGTGCATCACTGACTTAATAAGGATGGCGTCTTGTACCCAAGTATCAGACTTGTCTAGACTAAGGGGTTCAACTAGAGTCGCGTTATTGGCAGGAGTGAAAGTTAAAGCAACTTTCGTAATCTTAGTTCTAGCTAGAAGTCTAGGATCACCAATGCCTCGAGCAAGAACACCACCTTCTACGCTGGCTTTTAACTTTAATGGGCAGTCGCTATTGTGGATATTTCTTAATATAGCTGCGGCAGCTTTTGCATTCGGGTGATCGTCATCATCAAACATCTGACCACGAGCATAGATATACGGTGCTTTTATCTTTTCCCAGTAGTAGGTGTGGCGCTCATTTTCACAATCTTCAGCTTTCATGATCTTTTTTGCGGAAGTTATCTTCCCCAAAGTATTGAAGAATCCTAAACCATGATTATCATTCCAGATTCCTAACCCCTGTTCTAAGTGAGAAATGTCGGCACCGGCTACATCAAGCATTTCACCCTGAGTATCTCTAATTTGAGAACCAGCAATACAGTCAAATTCTAGGGGTTTTTTAGACATACTTAATAGAGTATCCATTGGCGGTTTTAAATCTACCCTTAAGGGTATCTCTCACGGATTCCCTGCTGATTCCTAAATCTGTAGCGCACTTAGTCTTATTATGCCACACACCTATACTTGTTCCAGTTTCAATACACACCACTTCAAATGGTCTTCTTCATGTGTACTCCTCGTACACTGAATTATACCGAACTCTTCCTTAAGGATTACTCTTTAGACCAGTCGGATTCTCTGAAGTCGGTAGTATCTTCCATTATCTGGTCGCCGTCGTGGATGTCTATGATCTCTTTGAAGGTAGAGGAGTCGCGCATCCGCTGAACGGCTTTCTTCTCCACCTTCTTAACCGTATCCATAGACACGTTCAGGAAGTGGGCGACTTCCATGTCGGAGAAGCCGCGGCCCTCAGGTATGTAGTTCTCTACCAGTTTGAAGAAGCAGTAGTTGGCGAGTTGGTGGTTGACTGCGTAGGGGCACCCTGGTAGCTTAGACTCTTCCTCTTCGGTGAGCTCTCTACCAGCGTGTCGGAGTGCTTTGAGGCGTTGGACGGCGAGAGAACAAAAGGTGTCAGGCATAGATTCTAATTGCCTGGGACACCTTTTGTCCATTGGTTTTTCAGTTTGCTGCTGAGGCAGCCTCTGATTGGGTTGTTTGTCCTGGCTGTCCGACATCTTGTGCCTTTGCTGGTAGGGTCTTAATACCTAGCAAGGTTATACTATGCGTGGTGCCATTTACATCGGCAGTAAATGTATCACCAACTTTCTTACCAAGCAAATCTTGCTTTAGTTGTGGGAAGCCAACTTCTGCAACATTGAGTCGTGTGCGCAGAATGCCACCGCCAACTGCAACTTTCGAGGTAAGGACTACAACACTATCTTCGGTAACTGTATCGGCATCCGTTGCTCCAGCGGCTGCATCTTCTTTTGCAGAGGCTTCTTCAAAGTCCTTAACCTGCAAAGCTTCTGCTCGCTCAGTAACAGTATCTGCATTGACACCTGTTAGCTCTTGAATCGCCAACACTTTATATTGAAGCTCTCGCTGACGCGCAGTGAGTTCATTCATGTCTTTAGACATAGATTGTACAGATTGCCCCATCTGTTGGATGAGCATCTGACTAACACGCGTAGCCATCTGAAGTTGCTTTAAACCAGATTCTGTTTCTAGTGCTCGCTGACCTTTTGATTTATTACCTTTTAGTGTCATACTCTCTCTCCTAAGTGGGTTAACTTTTTCTTAATAATTGTCCATTAGATGGTCTTGGGATAGGTGTTGGGGTCTGTATTGCTTTTTCTTTTTCTTTTAAACGTTGACAAAACATCTTCAATATTTGTACCTCTTCTTCTGCAAAAGAAGGTGATACCATTGCCTTCTTTCCGCCTAGAAGTTCATCCAGTCGTCCCTTAAGGAAGTGGGTGATTTCTCCTTCGAGTTCGTCATACGAGTCTCCTCGCTGCTTAATAATGCGCTTGCTGAGGACTGCTGAAATGGCGTTGGCTTTCTCAAGCCTTTCGAGACCAGAACCTTTTTCATGAAGGGCTTTATTAGCTGTAGCGTCAGTAGAGCTGCTAAGAGCTCCATCTTTTCCCAGCGATTCAGCTTGCGGCGATCGTTTATCAGCGTTAGTATCACTAACCGGTTGAACATCCTCTGTCTTAGATTTAGTAAATTTATCACTAAAGTCACTCAACTGTTTTGGCACAAAATTGTACTTATGTGCGAGTTTAGTATACAAACTACCAGCAAGGCGAAACTGTGCTTGAGTCAACGGCTCTTTATTATTTACGCAGCGTTTCCAATGACCAGCTTGATCAGGATCTACCATCAGAATTCTAGATACCTGATTGCGGTCTTCGAATTCTTGGAGAACTTCGATATCATCTTCAGATAGGGAGGGTTCACGACCATATACATGTGGCCAAATAAGTTCTCCATACCAACTTCTGTCCCACACCACATCTTTTCCATCGTATTGCATAAGCATATCAAGAACATCATCTAGATACGATGGCCCAGAATAACCTTTTTCTTTGTATTTCTTATCAGGGGCAGACATATGTACGACCTCGTAACCTTGCTGCTTATACAGCTCGGCAACAGTCGATTTTCCCGAACGATCAATTCCACAAAGAATAATCCAAGCCATACATTACCCCCAATATCATGGGGGTATTATACGATTTTTATTCGTCGGCGATGTCTGAATTAATTGGATTAGCTGCGGATTGGCCATCTATGTGCATTGATTTAGAACCAGCACCAAATGTTTTAGCAGTATCTTTAAGTGAAGGATTTACTGCCGCATGAGCTTGACGATTCTTGTGGTCATCAACCTGAAGATCATGCATCTCTTGTTCTCTGTTATGTTGACCTTCTGCAATTGCTTGCTGATGCTGAGCTTCTTGAGCTTGTTGCTCAGCTTGTTGTTTCTGCATATCCGCTTGCTTCTTCTGACTATCGATTGTAAGAAGTAATTGTTGCCAACCTAAGAAAGCAGGGTCAGCTGGGATGTATGCTAGTTCGCGCTTATCTTTAGCCGCTTCGTCTCCGAAGAAAGTTGCCCTAATCTCACCACGAGTCATGTTCTTCTCAACTAGAGCCCAGAAGGTCTGATTAAGCGGAAGATTTGCAGCCTCATGTTTGATGGGCTCTTTACCTTCGCCACGAAGAAGATCGTTCATCGTAGAAAATACGGTCATCTGAGCTTGTTGAAGAGCAACGTTCGTTTGAGCTGATTCTTCGTCAATTCCAGTGAACTTAAATTCGAAGCGTTTAGCTATCTCAGGATCAATAGCAGGCAGGATGCTGCCATTCATCATGTCTTCGAACAACATGAGGAGAGGGATCAGTCCGCGTTCGCGAGAGTAGTTGATCTTGTATTCGCTATTAGCCTGCTGTGTAGAAGAGCGACCTGTTCCACTGATAAGATAGTCAAGTCCTAATTCGACCGGATCAATCTGAAACTGAGTACAAATCGCACGTATGATGTGGTTATTGTAGTTCAGATATTCCATCTCTTTAGCAGAGCCAGACATCGGAACCCATTGAACATCATCCATACCGGCGATAATTGGTGTTCTCCATGCGTTCTGCGTACCAGAGATAGTGTTATAAAACTGGCGACGGAACGAGGCTAGCTGGGACTGGGTAACTGTACCTTTTAGGTGAAGAATACCACGAGCTGCATAGCCGTGCGTGAAGAAGTTAGAGTTATAGTTTTCAACGTTCAAGTGGTTCGTAACATTGATGATTGCTAGTTCTAACGGAGAGTAACAATAACCCATAGAGTCTGCGAAGTTCTGTGGGTTGAATAGCTTAAACACCATGTCTTCGTCGCCGAAAGCAGCTAGAACACGGTTGTCATAAGACATCTGGACGAACTTGTAGTAGTCAATTGACGGTTCATTGTAGGTTTGCTGAGATTCAGGGTTGTTGCCGCCGTAGGAAGATTGCTTCATCTGATAGGTTTTGCGGGCGTTCACTATCTCTTTAGCAATAATCTCTTTATTGGTCTTGGGATTGATGTTATATACAGCTTCGCCAGGAACAGGTCTGAAGCGGTGTAAGCTACCGCGACGTGTAAGAACCTTCTCTGTAGCAACGTGGCCAAACGTTAGAGCATCACGAGTACAGAGTTTAAGAAACTCACCGAATGTCATCTCTTCGCCTGGAGGAACCTTATCCTTACGTCCACAGTGGTAGATGAAGTCTTCTAGGTCAGAGATAATCTTCCTATCTTCTGCCGTCATATCTTCAGCGTGGTTTTTCTTCTGTAGTTTGAATCCCATCTCAAACATCTTGCGCTGGGGGCGGGCAAAACGAAGCATGGTGTCGCAGCGAGCCTGAATAGCAGCTGAGACAACCCAGTCTCTCACAGAGACGTCTTTTAGGGTCTTATTGGAGATACGGGATAACTTATTCCGAAAGATGAAGTGCTGATGAACCTGATCAAAGAAAGGATCGTCGATGATACTTTTTTGTCCGATTGAACCTTCATTAGTCGAAAGCTGTTGTGGTTTATCAGGTACATTATCGCCATCGCCTTTAGACAAATCGTTGATATCGTTCAACAAAGCGTCTTTAACACCTTTAGTAATGTCTTCAAACCAACCCATTATTATATTTCCTTTAGCTCTATTTTAAGCTTAAATTCCTCAAACTGTTCACTGGTGTTATTCTTATTGCCGTACATAGAATGAAAATGTGAGTGGCAAGAGCGACATAGACAAACTAAGTTATTGATATCGAAACGTTTTTCCACAGCCCAGTGCCAACCATCTAAATGATGCGCATGTACATTGCCATTTTTATTACACAAAATACAAAAGAATTGCGCTTTCTCCAAGCACTCTCTACCTACAGTAGTTTTACAGCGTTCGCGCTCCCTAATATCTAAATCAGTAACAAAACCGCTAAATTCATCGAGCGCGATACCTTGTTTACCGCATGAGGTTTTAATCGCATGCATTTCACCTCTAGCGGCATTTTGACTTAATTTTAATCTGTAATCAGCACGACTACTGCGCATATTGCAGGCTTGCCTGTGGTCGTCTGCGTATTCCGGATTTTTATATCGCTCGGCGACCATTATTGAATGCTTATCTCTATTACTGGCATTTGCGTAATATTGGCCGAATATTCTAGAGGCTCGAATTCTAGCTTCTTCTGTGCAACTACGATCTGCAGTGCGACAACCTGCACATGTAGAAAAATCATTTAAACCAAACACTCTGTTAAATTCACGGTCGCATCGATCACACCTACAGCGCGTCACCCATCCCTTCTTACCCTCTATAGAAAGATTAGTCTTTGGACTACCCTTTTCTTTTCTAGTTCTAAACCAGTATCTTGAGATTCTCATTTCGCCCTCATGGTCAGATTGTACCATGAGGGCTTAACTAAAAGACCATAAAAAACTCCCGTCTCCGCCGACTCCAGAATTACCATCATCGTCTGAATCTAAATCGCTCTTTTTACCAATTTGCCCCAACTTACTCTTATCCTGAGTAATCTCGGGATTTATCCTAATATTCTTAGTGGCGGCAAACTCTTCGGGGGAAGGCATTCTTGAAAAGTTGCCCGTCCTATCAATTAGCTGTTCTTTGCTCTCATATTCAGAATCTACTATAATCGCCGAACTCTTCCCGAACAAGTCATACATGGCATAACGCAGACCGTCGAGCCAGTGGTCGTGTCCCTTTTCTACATCATCTGTTATTTTGCCAGCAGCATCAGTTTTAAAGTGATAAAGTCCAAACTCTGTAATGATGGCTCCACATGTTTCTTTAGCAAAGAACATTTTTGGATTTACAGATGCTAGACTTTTTAGCCACTTCTTGATAACCTGTATCCCGCCAGGGGTATCTTTAGTTTGCTCAGTTGGAGCTGGCAAACCTTCTGTACGCATGGTCTGGCCGTCGCCAGGGTTTGCTAAGTCAGGAAAGTATAGTTGGCAGCGATACATATGATGCCACTTACTCTTAATGATCTGCACCCAGGTTGGGTTGTTGGTGTAGGTTCTTCCCTCACACCGCACAACGTAGATGTTCTCTCGCTTATCAACGAAAAAATAAACCACAGTGCTTGGGTTAGACCAACCCCAGTCAATACCAGCATAGCATGCTAGCCCCATGCTATGACACTTCTTGACGAAGATATCGTGCGTACATTCTCCAGGATAATCCTGGTTGGTTAGAATGTTCCACATCTGGTTCCAGTCTTTTACGTGCTCTTTCTCATCGAACTCTTTATATACAATTCCTTCTACCGAAGGCTTCAAGTTGTACAGCTGAGATATGGCCCAATCGGCTCCGTTCTCTCGGGTTTTCTTAATAGCATCAGAGATAGGTTTCAACATCAGGGATTTTGATGTTTGCTTCTTGGCGTCCGATAGACAAAGCGCAGCCATAGGACACTTGAGGCAACCCTCACCTGCAAACTCGTGTTTTGTATATTCTTGCTGTTTCTTAGAGTCTTTCTTAGACCACTGCTCTTCATTCAACACTTCCATGCTGTCTTGGAGATAGTAGCCGGTTGTTGGAGTGGTGCCAGATCTCTCGTCTGGACAACGCTCGCTAAATTCGAGAACAGTCCACTTCCTTACTGTTCGTCCTTGAGCAACAGCATCTTCTATCTGCTGATTCATCAACCCGTAACGAGATTTGCGTGTAGATATACCCACGCGCAAGGACTTACGACCTCTCTTAGAGTCCAGCATACCAGAGATATCCTGGAATGCACGAATGCCTTCACCCTGAACTGTGTCGATCTCATCCACAGATACGAATGCACCGTGGAAGCCGTTAACAGATTTGAGAGTACAAGGAAGTACCTCTAGATCG
>Ga0315284_10005740_pt1 | contig 17656 bp, 21 predicted proteins | sample YL17G09_16_MG_FD_203696 | JGI IMG/M metagenome (GOLD analysis project Ga0315284, IMG submission 203696) | Sediment microbial communities from Yellowstone Lake, YNP, Wyoming, USA - YL17G09_16 | ecosystem: Environmental > Aquatic > Freshwater > Lake > Sediment | place: USA: Wyoming | collected...
ATGCCAGTCACAATGTCAAATCCTGCACTTACAAAAAACCCAATGGGTCAATCAATGTCTCAAAATACATGCGATGTATCTCAAACGATACACAACTAGGTAATCCAAAACATATTTATGAAATCAACGACAACGCCGCGTGTCCGTTTGTGGTGGTTGATTACGGCGGTGGCCGCGCATCCATTTACAACAATCGGTTCAACGAATTAACGAATCGGGGCGAGTTAAACGACAAGCTCATGGATGTGAAATATGAACAAATGTTTCTGGGGGAAAAGAATGACCCCTATTGGAGAGCTTACGAGAAGGGCAACACCATTCTCATGCAAACGGGCAAGGGCAAATACCTCTTTGTGGGCAAAGGCATTCTCTCGTTTTCTGCCAAGAATGGCGACACCATTCGCCGGTTTTATTCGCCGATGGGCGGAAACTATGATTCCTTTCCGCACGCAGTCGGCGATAAATACGTGTATTTATTGAATGAGAGAAAATGCGCGCCCATCAGCGAGTTTGACGCGACTAAAGACGTCATGAGGCAGTATTATTGCTATGACACCAGCGAATGCAAAAAATATAAAACAAGCGCGTTGCCCATGAAAACGGTGTATAAGCCATTCTACGGGTATTATTAAAAAAATAAATATAAAAATAATTGACTTTTTATATTTATGCACAAGTGTCATACGTATCATTTAATAACTAATAAATGGATGAACCATTATTGACGCCAAGACAGTCAATGCAGTTACCGCCCGAGTTTTTGATGCCGGTGCCATTTTGCCAATTGATATACGAAACTGTTTGCTGGGCATTCTGTGAATGTGGCATCTGCGCGTGCTGCATCATTTAATCCACGTTGTCCGGATGATTGTCCGAAGAAGGAGGAGGAGGAGGAGGAGGAGTATCTTTTTTTTCTGTTTCAGGCGTGTTATAAAATTTAGATTGCAATTTAGCATGGTCAATTGGAACACCTGTCAGCCTATGAATCAATTTATCTCTCATTCCTCTCATCAGACAAAGAAGTTGCTTGTTGTATAAAATAATTATATTTATATATATATAATGCCTGTATCCGTCGAGTGTTACTCCGATGATAAATATGAATATTCAACGGCTTTAATGTTTGCTTATATTAATTTGAAAAAACCAGAAAAAATAAAATTAGAAACATCAAAACTTCTTTTTAATTTAGATTTAAATTGCTGGGATAAAAATACCAAACCTTCTGATGTTATATCGTGTATAGAAAGTAAAAAATATAAAGATGAGGTAAAAGGAATTAGGGAAAGTGACTTGCGATATCCAATAATAGTTGATAGTAACCTATTTATAATAGACGGTGTTCATCGTTATGCAAAGAGCGTGTTGAGTAATAAAAAAATCATAGATGTTTATATATTTGACAAAAAATTAATGAAAAAATTTATTGTTGGAAAAAGAGGTGAAAAAATAAATCTAAAATTGAACGACTATGTAGAGTTATATCAAAAAAGATTTAATGTATTATAGTAACTTAAATATTGTTATGGTGTAAATTCTAATTTATAAGTATGCATAAAATATTATTGGGGCAAAAGGCGGATACATTCCAACGCTGTCTGCTCCAATCATTGTGGCGTGAATCATTATATTTTATTCATGCAGTTCGTGTTTACGGATTTACGGATTTGTCGGTTGGGGGTTTGGGTGGCGACGGCATTTCGTTCATGTCACCAAATTCGCCGAGTTCGTCGCGCTCGCACTCAATGGTGCAGTGGTTGCGGAATAAAGCGCGGAATTCGCGGCTGCTGCGGCACAAGTCCTCCTTGTGCACCAGCATGTGGTAGCACCGCAGCGTCACAATTGTGTCAATTTTGGAGTTGTGGACATTTTTGGGGACGCGTTGGAACAGGTACTCGTGCAGCTCCAGCAGCTTGGGCCACTTGTAGCCCATGCCATGCGGTGACGGCAGTTTGCACATGTCGGTGCTGACCCTCATGGTGCAAAATGGGGACTGGAAGAATAACACCGACATTTGATTGCGCCGGGCCTCCATTTGAAGCATGTCGGTGTCAAACCCCAGGTTGTGTGCAACACACCGGCTGCACTGGGCCAGCGCCGTTTTGAAATCAAACAGCGCGATGCGGATGTCAACGCCTTGTTGCAGAGATATTGTGCGCGTGATGCCGTGAATGGCCACGCTGTCATCGGGCAGCGGAATGTGCGTGCCCAGACTGATGATGACGTCCTTAAAGTCCTGTATTTTGTCGGTGTCGGCGTCGTAAATGAGGTAGCTGAGCTGAACAATATGCGGCCATTGCGCGGGGTCCATGCACTGGCGATTCTTGGGAGGGAGTCCGGTGGTTTCGGTGTCAAATACTATGATCTTCATTTTGTTGCGTTGATTGCGTTGATTGAGTTGATTGAGTTGATTGATGTTGTTTCTATTGCAGTGATTAATTGCATGGGTGCGGTTGTTCAAATCAATTTTTTTGAATATACGCTGCATCCTCTCCAATTCACTAAAATCAAATGTAGGAAGAGTAACAATGCGCAATTACCCAGCCCAAACACGCATATACCTGGTCCCCCACCTGATTCAATACGGAATCGGCATGAGTCTTGCCCCCCGGCCACAGTTTAAACGAACGAATGAACCGCATTCCGGTCTCCGTGTTTTCAATCAATTCAAATGCGGCGTGTGCAATGAACAATGCAACGAAAGACATGTTCCAATAATACACCACGATTCCGGAAGCCAAATGCAGCAATGAAAATTTGTCGGTAAAATGAACGCCCATTTTATTGTTATGTTATGTTGTGTTGGGTTGTGTGCATGCATTGCATTGATATAAAAAAATGGTTGTCGTGGTTGGTTTAGGAACCACTTACACTCATTTAATCACATTCAATCATTTAATTCAACAATGCAATGACTTTTTTTTATAATTGTAATGCATAAGCATTAACAAACAACCAATAAGAATCCCATGCTGAACAAATATTTTGTTGAGTTTTTCGGAACTCTGTTTTTCATTTACATCATTTTAGCAACCGGAAATGCGATTGCCATTGGCGCGGCATTGGCGGTTGCCATCATGATTGGCGGTCCCATTTCGGGCGGCATGTTCAACCCGGCGGTTTCCATTGCCATGGTTGCCGCGGGCAAGCTCTCGTCTAGCGACTTGGTGCCTTACATTCTGGCTCAGGTTGCAGGCGGTCTCGTTGCGCTTGAGCTGTTTAAGCGCATAAAGTTGTGAGTTTGTCACATTTGCATTTTCATTTCATTTCATTTATTATATTTTGTATTTTATATAATAAACAATCACACATGCGGACCAAACACATGAAGAACAAATCTAGGTCAAAATCTAAAAGGCATCGCAGTTTGCGTAAAAAATCGGGAGGTGGATGGTTTGATTCAAAGCCATCCGATCCGGCCGATGACGCTCTGCCCTGGCATAAAAAAATTGCAAAGTCCCTTACAAGCCTGTTTTCATCCGCATCCGCGCCTCCATTGCCAGAAAATGTTGCTCCTCCTCCAAGACCAGGACAACAAACAGCACCAGTAGAACAAGTAAAACCACCAGGACAACAACAAATAGCACCAGCAGCAGAACAACAAATCGCACCAGCAGCAGCACCAATCCCAGGACCAGGACAACAAATCGCACCAGCAGCAGCAGCAATGCAACCATCTTCATCCCCCCAATTCCCCACCCCGGAAAACCAATTCAGTTCCTCTACCGCATTCGGTGGAAAACGCACTAAAAAACGACGCAACCACAAAAAAAAATGAAGACACAATTAAGTCATTACTGTTTCAGTCAAACCCACACAACAATTATATATTATATTATTATATATCCATATAACATCCATTTGTGTAAAACCATGAACCAAATGCACGTATTGTACATTGTTTTAGCAGTAGTATTCATGTGTTTGGGTCTGCACATGTGCTATCAAACCAATCGGAAAGAGGGATTCGCTCTGTCGCCCGGCTCTTTCCCCGACGCATCCACTTATCCGCTGCTGTACAAAGATTATCCGCTCAAAACCCCCGGCGGAGTTTCCGACATGTCATCCAGCGACTTGTGGTCATACTATCCTGTATTTGACAACGGCTACGCGCAATACACCAACAACGTGCGCTACTGGGCAACTCCCAACAACGGCAAATGCACGCCGCCCGAATTCTGCGGGGGCTTGTACACCAACAAATCAATGAAGGCGCTGAACATGGTGCCCACCCCAAAGCCGATTTCCCTGAATGCAGACGTGCGTCGCGTCAATTTTTACGGGTCGGAACCCATGACGTGCCCGGAAGTGCCCCCACAAGATGTGGCAAACTGCCTGTATTACGGTCACAAAACGGATTCGCTGACACCTCCTTATCAGCCAACGCTTCTGGACAGTTGAACACATGAACCCATGAACCCATGAACGCGAATCCATGAACCAATGCATCATTTTAGATTATTTAATCCGCGAATTAATCTAAAATCTCTTGGCTTAATATTCCCGACTTTCAAATGTGATGGGATTTGCACGCGTGCGTCTCGTCCGTCCTTGTGTTGCCGCCCTTGGTTTCCTTGAGCGGACGGCAGCCTGGTTGCGCCGTCTCTTTGGTTTTTCCTTTATGTCGTTCGCGTCTTCAGCTTGCTGCTCCTCGTTTTGTTCATCGTATTCTTCGTCCTCGCGAGACAGCATTTGCCCCATTTTTGTCTTTAACAATAATGTATTGTGTTTGTAGTTATATCATAAATGTCAACTAAAAATGCCGCAATATAACGCACTTAATTTATTTTTTTCGTGCCTTACTATATAAATAAACACAATATCCAACAACAAGAAGGATGGCATACAAACTCCCAATTGAGATGAATCGTTCTGCTTTACCCCGATCGGTGCAACCATTATTCAATCCAAAACACTGTTTTGCTCTGGGGGAATTGACAATGGTAGAGGGCAAACCTGTGTTGACTGGAGATTGTCAAGTGATGCAATTAGGAAAAACCCATACAGGAAATAATTGCATATTTTTGTGTCAGGCGGATTTTTTGGATAAATCATACCGTCCAGTGGTGGCATCTTTTGTATTTGACCATCAGGGAAAAGTAATTAATTTCCATTTTGGGAATAGCGCTGCAACTCCATCACATGTAACACATGTAGACGATGGAACAGGCGCGTCATTCGGATATCTGCCTCCACCGCCACCGCCACAGCTACAGCCGCATCAGCCAAGTGCATTGTTGTCATCACAAATGAATGAAATTAATTACGAATTGCAATGGAACCGCAAAACCATGACCGAGAAGGAACTGGAGGAATTGAGACTTAAAAAAAGCAGTCTAAGGCTTGCCCTAGACAAAGAAGCGGCAGAAGAGGCACAAGCGGCAAAAGCGGCACATGCGGCGGCACTCGATGTATACGCCGCACGCTTAAAAACTCCAAAATGGGGATGCACAAGTGTTTTAAAAGGACCGTTGGAATTTTTTGGATGCCAGCGGCGCGATTTACGAGACCATTCAGTTTCTCTCGTTGATGGATATCCATACGTTGAATGTGTGACTACTTCTGCAGGGTTTGATGCCAAGTTTGACATGTCTCCACAAGAGATAGTGAAAATAACCCCATATTTCAAATATGACCCTCTCACTGGAAATACTATGTATGGTGCAAGTGGTAGTCAATTTTACGACGGTTATGGGTTTGGAAACAGGTTTGGAGCCCAAGGATTCCAAAGTTTTGTTGTGAGCGACCCGAATGATGGAAGCTTTAGACCGACGGAAACAAGACAAGGTTCATGTCCTTACCCTGATGAAACCCCCGTTCCTCCAACACTAAGTGCATTGAACCCGAACACCCAAGTAGAATGGATACGTCGTTTAAGGAAAGGCAATGAATCGCTTCGTGATCAAATGAAAGCGTTAGAATGGCTTGAAACGAATCCGTTAGTGTTTCCCACAGGGCCCATTGATTCCGCGTTTGCTGCCCGTGCATTTGGTTGGGTTCGTGAACTTTCAATCAAATTTCAACCCAGTAGATTGTCATTATCATCTGCTGCCATGGCTAAAATGTTAGCTTCAAGGACACATGCATCCCCTGCGGCAATGCATCCGTCCGCCATGAGAGCAGAATTGTTTAAAGGATTGACGGAACCGCCTAGAGGAGCCAGGCCGCTCATTAATAGCTGCGACTGCGATGCAATGAACCATACCCATAATCCAAGATGCTTAAATCATTTGTGTCCATTCAAGCACACAAGGCTTGCGCGTCTTCAATTTGAGTGGCCAACATTTGAGTGTTTTGAATCAGGCGACCCAGTAGCCAGATTAGCATTGGAAAGTGAAATATTAGAAGCGGCAAGAGCATCATCGGCAGCAGCGACCGCAAAACAGCAAGCAGCAGCGAAAGCAGAAGCAGCAGAGGAAAAACGGCGAGCAGATCAAGATCGAAAGAACGCAGCTGCAAGACAAGCGACAGCACTCAGAAAAAAGGCGGCAGCAGCGGCAAAAGCATCCGCAGCATTAGCATCCGCAGAAGTAGCACCAGCTGTGGTGTCCAGAAAAAGAAAAACATCTGCAGGACCAGCATCTGCATCTGCGGCAGCAGCACCAGCATCTGCATCTGCATCTGCAGCATCACCAGCAGCAGCACCATGGGATATGAACACGGAGCGGAGTAACGACAGCTCACCAGGACCAGCATCTGCATCTGCAGGACCAGCAGCACCAGCATCTACAGCATCCAGAAAAAAAAGGAAGGGAGGTGCTAAATCCAAATCCAAATCCAAATCAAAACGAAGGCTTCGCAAATAAACTTATAGTTCATTTATGTATTCCATGACCTCCTCTTCGGACACGCCTCCTTCCATCATGAGTTCAATTTCCCCAAGTATGGCAACCTTGTCATCCAATTGCATGGCTTCGGTGTTCTTGATAAAGTGTCTCCTTATGCTTTCGGGCAATGCACGCAATGAATCCTTAAAAATTATTGTTTCTTCCGCAATTTCATTGGCCCGTTTCAATCCGATGATGTCAACCATCATTGACACCGTGATTGAATCCGATAAACTTTTCACCAAGTATGACGTTTCAGGCACTTCACTCATTTGAAGACTGGACATATACAAGCCTTTTACCGCTTCATTTGACGGAACCAAATACAGCATGGATACACCATGCGCATTAGAGTATTCAATTATTTTTTGCAATAATTTAATGCCCATCCCACGGTAGCTTTCGTCAACCGCGCCTTCGGTTTTCTTGCGCCGCACTGATACTTCCACAATGTATGCCGTTTTATACATCGCGCCGTCCGTCGCAGGCAAATCCTGAAAACGAACGGAACACCATGCACATATGACAAGGTCCTGTGTTCGCGGGTCTTGTCTCACAGCAATGAACATGTGCCAATTGTCCTTGCATTTGGACTTCCACGGGAATATTTCATAAAAAAAGTGTCGCTGTTTTGTTGCAAGTTTCGCAAATCTCTCGGTCAACCCTTTATGCATTTTATTGTTGCAGTCGAAATGATACACGCCGCATGCGACATCCTGACTCTTGTTTGAAATGTCACACACCTTATGTGGTTCCATTTTTTCAATGAATGTCATTCTGGGTGGTCTACTTGGTGATCTTGGGGACCTACCCGGGGATTTGGGTGTCTTGCCCGGGGATTTGGGTGTCTTGCCCGGGGATTTGGGCGTCCTACTTTTTGCTGAAAACATTCCTCCGCGTTTGGCTCGCTTCGTTCGCTTAAAGTATTTCGCCATTGTCTTATATATGCATATTGCAAATATAAAATTTCATTGCATTGAATTGGGTTCATCCCCAACAACAACTACAAGCTTAAAAAAGACCAGCACATTTAGTTGATTCACATTGCATGTAATATTTGATTTTTATATATCAATCAAATATAAAGGCAAAATCAGTATGAAACCATCCAAGGGAACCAAGCGACGACAATTTAGTAATAAAAAAACCCGCCGACTTAAGAGGAGAGGAGGCATGTATAAACATTTAACACCGGAACAGCTTGCAACCGCTTATGCAATAAATCGTGCAAACACGCGTGCAAAAGAGAGTGCAGCAGCTCATGCAGTTCTTATGGGGCGCTTGGGCATTTCCCCCTCTGACCGTTTGGCCACTTTGACAAGTGCTGCGGCTCTCCCCGATCTGGTTGCTGCCAAACTTGTTGCATCGGACCCACAGATGTCGTTGTGGTCATTGCAGCGACATGCTCCCAATGTTACGGGAAGGGAACCTATTCCCGCCATGGTTGAGGCAGCCGACATGTTTAGGCAAGCCGAACAACTGTGTTCAAGGGTGAAAGATTTAACAGATGCCGAAATGTGGACTCGTCCGGCAATGACTTGCACTCCGGCGGCAAAGCGCATGTGCGAGGACGCTGTTCACCTTTATGAAGGTGCAATTGAACGCAAATATTTGCCAGCATATGCTCCGTTGGCATGGATGATGTCGTATTCAAGCCCAGAAAAATCATTGAGATTATGCGATGAATGCATTGCAGTATGTGATGCCAGGAGTGGTGTTCGTTTTGCAAGAAAAGCAAGAATCGATTGCATTGCACTCCGGGCATTTATGAAATATCAACATGCAGTTTATGATCTACAAGAAGAACTTGAAATGATGGCTCCAGGGGGGCACCAAATGGTGCCTGAAATGGATGCGGCGTTCATGAAAAAAACGCATGAAATTGCAATAGAAAGCATGGCCGAAGGCAGCAAATATGGTTATGCATTGCAATGGTTGTTATTGTCGTATGATTTGGAACGAGATGAAACTGAACATGACCAAGCACAGAAGACCGCGGAAGAAATGGGATTAGATTTTGAACATTGTCGTTTTTGTTTACAATAGTCACGACCAGACCTTACATTAAAAAATTGAACGATTTCATTTAGACTCAATTTCATTGTATTCCCGTGCGCGGAATGTGCACCTCTTTGATGAACGCCTTTATTATTTTTTTATGCGCGTTGTCGTCGCACTCTATATTCTTATACAGCTCTTTGCATATGTTTTGATATTCAACGTGCATCTTTTCTTTGGTTTCCCACCCCGGGTGCGCATCCATCCACTCCTGAATGATGCGCGTCTGATAGCAGGACGCCATGTAAATGAACTTTTTCACGTAGGAATTGTCTTCGTCTTTGATCCATTCATCGGTCTTCACGTACATGGTTTCGCGCTTCAGGTCCGTGCAATGAATCGGCCGCTTGTGCACATCCATCCCCTTCAGATTGTTCACGATGATGGAGCTCACGCCTTCCACAATTCCCTTTGTCTTCGTGTATTCCAGGTCCTGCAGCGTGATTTTCAGGGTTTTGACAAAATCGCTCAGCTTGATGGCGTCCTTGCACTCGTTGTTCAGAAACATGTTCAGGTTGAACTGCGTGTTGTGCGTGGTGATAATGTTGCCGTTCCCAATTTTGGGCGTCATCTCTTGAATGGTTTGAATGAGCTGCTGATTCTGCTGCGCCATCTCGCGCATCACATCCTGATTCTTCATCATCATTTCATGGCTTTTGTCAAACATGGTGTTCCGATCGTTCAACAACATCTGCACCATGGTTTTCAAATCCATGAGCTCTTCGTTCTTACCAGCAATTTCTTGGGTCTTTTTGGTCACGCTCGCAATTTCATTTTCCACCACAGTCAGCGACATGGAAGCGTCCGATGTCGTCGTCCCGGGCTCCAATGCATCGCCGGTCGTGGTTGCAACCACTTTGCATGTCTTCCTGTGATTGAAGAGAGACGACCGCAACACAAACGTTTTGCCACATGCACACGTGTTTGCTTGAGACCCAGACTTTTTCATGTTGATCTTGTGCTTGTCCGTTTCACAGTGTTGGGTCATGTGGCTTTTTCTTGTGCACGAATAATTACACACATCGCACACCAATCGTTGTGACTGCACGTCATCATGGGATTGATTCATTTTATTTATTGTGAGCAGTGCTAAACCAATTTGAAATGCGTTTATATACTTATATATTACAAATTGGACATGCGTGCCTATTTTTATCTAGTGTTTTAAAATGGGGCATTCGGATTCAAATGCGCATGAAGTGCCATGCGAAGACCCGCGAACGGATTTTTAGCTTATGGTGTCAGCCTAGGTTTGTTTTATTTAATAAAACCAAAATAGGCACGGCAATTGGACATCGTTTTCGGACACCAATTATGCAGTGCAATGCACTTGCACTCGGAATATTTCTTGCTAGATTGCCTATTTTCCGTTTTATTAAATAAAACAAAAATAGGCAAATTGAAGGACGAATGTGTGTCACATGTCACTTTTTTTTCGGTCCAAAAAATCACTTTTTTCAGGTGCATTTTTTGTGAGACCATTATGCTGTCATTTTTACATATTTACTACATAAATTAAATTTGTTATTTATTCGATTCGAATTTGCACAAGACTCGAAAAATTTCCAGAAAATGGACATCGATGATGTCCAAAAATCGATATGTCAAAACCTTTTTGTGAAAATCGACGCGGCGCTAGGTGTTTTGCGGAACTTTTTGGGACATGCAAATTGGAGACCATATATCATGTGGTGATATTTAATGTGGCAATATTTGTTGATTTATATAGCAATAGCCATGAGCGATGCATTGTTCGCCGTGTGTAACGTATTATCATGTGTGCGACCATGATGATGCTCTCCCATTTTCTCTCAGTTGAATGAAACCACAATTTCAACTGTCTCTTTCTTGATGCTCTTTGTGGCAGAAATGCTCAACTCCTCCCGCTTTTTGCGGGTCTTGTTGTTGTTATTGTTGCAGTTGCTATTGCTGCTATTGCTATTGCTGCTATTGCCATTGCTGCCGTTACTGATTTCTCCGGCTTCCACATCAGCATCCTCGTCATCATGCGTTGCATTGTTTCGCCGCGACGTGCTGTTGCGCGCGTTCATGTCATCCTCAATGGTTGCGTAGTTGTTCTCAATGTAAGCAACCACCCCATTTTCCAGCGCCCATTTGAAGAAGTTGAGCTGTCCAATGGTGGTCTGAATGAAGGTGCCGTTGCTGTAAGGGATGGTGATGCGGTCCCACCGGCAAAACGGGTCAAACCGGCGCTTGCTGTACGCCTTCAGCTTCAGCTTGTAATCCACGTAGACCTTGAATCGCCGATTGGCACCCACTTCATACACCGTGAAAAACTTCTTGGCATAATTGGTGGCAAACCAGTCAATGATGCGGAGAGAAATCGGCGACTCTCCGTTGATGATCTTCAACATTGTTTCTAAATTGTTGTTTTCGTCGTAAAATTTCATTAGGTTCACTAATAACAAATCATTTTGGGTGGTGTAGCTGGATGCCATGGTGTGCGTTGTGTCAATTTGTCAATGGGATTCAATGCGTGTATTGCGGCAGTATATTTAAACCATTATTTGCAATAAATGTTTGTTATTGCAAAATTTGCGAAGACGCGCAACGCATTGTCGCCTTCGCCTTCATCATTTGTTCACTCGTTTGGTGAGGGCATAGAGGAGGACCAAGCACAAAAATCCCAGAGACGTGTAATACAGGCTGGAAATCGTGCCGTTTGGTATGCCGCCCATGCGTTTGGTGCACGGGCGCGTGCGGTGATAATGCCGTTGGGTGAACGCCTCTCGTTCCGTGGCCCCCGTGATTGGATTCGTCTTGTTCGGGAACGACGATGCAGGCATGTTTTTGAGGTCGGCCGTTGCGACATAATTTGTGGCCGATGACACGGTGTTGTTGACATCAATCGTCTCCAGCGTGACGCTTTGGCAGTCGGGTGTGGGCCCCATCATAAAAGCTTGAAACACCGAAAACGGGTTGAGCGCGGCAGCGTTCGCCATGGTTCCCGGAATAAGTCCCTCAAATTCGGTGAATTGCACGCCCCCCAGGCCCGACGAAATGAACGGGATGTTTCCGTCCGGCACGTTGTTCACGTACACGTGGCGATCCACGACGCTTCCGTTGGTGGCATCGCTGCTCACCACTTTGCATTTGGCTGCCGTTTTTAGGAAAAATTTGTTTCCGAGCGGTTTGCCAGTCGCGGACGCATCGCCTTTACCGGACACAAGCAATTCCACGTATGCAATGAGCGCGCTAATGTCGCCCGCCAGATTGTCCAGTCCCCCGTCGCTGGTCACCCCCAATTCCCCCGGGGTTTTAATTTGTTTAAAGTACTGGTAATCGGGTCCGAGCAACTCTTGCTCCACGTTGTCTAAATCCCCCATCACGTCCTGAAAAAAATTTGACATTTGTTCTGAGTAAAAAACAAAGCACTAATATATTGTAATACAATAATATATTAATTGTGCGCATAATAAAAGAATAAACCGCGTCATGAATTCAACATATGAAAAATGCATAAGCACGTATCCGCAGCTGCTCTTATTCGCTCTCATCATCATGTGCTACGCGTATCACGTGTCATATGCATATGCCTTCATCGGATACATTGGCAACTCCATTATCAACGGCGTGTTGAAACAAGGGTTCCGCAGCATACTCGGAGATGCTGGTAACCGGCCGGTCCCGTATCACCTCACCAACAAATTTGATGACGCGGTTATTGCCGTGTGGCCAGAGCATAAGAATAACAGCGCATACGGGTTTCCGTCGGGGCATGCCCAGTCGGTTGGATACTTTGTGGCGTTCGCGCACCAGTTCCTGCCGTGGAGAACGTGGCACCCGGCTTGTATTGCTACGGCGCTATCCATTTCACTAATGTTGATGTGGACGCGCATTGCATTTCGTCGCCACACCGCGGTCCAAGTGCTGTTCGGCTTTGCGTTCGGTGTCGCAACTTTCCGCGCGTTTCATTGGGGTTTTAATTAATGCCTTCGCGTGCGTTTTTTGTTTTTGTTTTTGCAACTGCGTCTATTGTGGCGTTTCGGGCCACGTCGTCGCGTGCCACGGCGACCGCCTTTCCTCTTTGGCGGCAATTTGGCTTCGGCCATTATGCTGCTCATCGCGGCCACAGTGTCGTCAGTTAAAAACTGACTGGCTGCATTCTGAATGATGAAGTCAAAAACATCATCCCCTAGATACAACATCTGTTGCGAAGGAGCATATGCCATGATTGTTCTCGCGGCATTTTGTATTGCTGCATTAATGTCAATCTTTCCCTCTCCGGGATTCAACAAGTCGTATAATTCAGCCGGCGTAGTTTTGGTAAGTTGTTTGAATTCATCAATTTTATCATTATACGTTTTTTTTATAGCATTTACCTGCTTTTCCAGGTTATAAGTGTTACATTGGGTATGTAACTTCAAACACTGCAGAAGTTCATTGTGAAATGTGATTGGGTCTATTTTAATCATCACTCCATCATCAGTGTTCATTGGTATGATGCGGTCAATGTTACGAATTGCACCACCATGGATTGCGAGCAAAACACCAAATGGTTTTTGCTGCATGTTGTATAATATAAAATCATAATACAATGCAAGTTCTATTACACTCTTGGATGGTAATGCGCTTAATTCCGTTTCACTCATGGTGGAATTAGTTTTGAAATGGCGTTTATATGTTTATATCATATATTTTTATTTTAATCGTTTGCGAGTTTTATTTTTTTTAATAGTTCTACTTTTTAGCTTATTTTTGTGTTTTGGCATGGATCTAGTTTTAGCATTGTGGGTGGCCTTGGTCAACCGTTTCGTTTTATTTTTTCCTCCAGCACCAAACCTAAAAAAATTAGAAATTATTTTAAGCAAAGACGGGTTAGGATTAAGCTGTTTGTTGTATTGATCCACATGTGCTTGAACCGCCGGATTCGGGTTTGCTGCATTTATGAGATCTTGTTCAAAAGGATTTTTTGTTGGTAGTGCATTTTGTGCGCTTGGTGCGCTTGGTGTGATTGGTACATTTTGTGCGCTTGGTGTGATTGGTACATTTTGTGCGCTTGGTGTGATTGGTACATTTTGTGCGCTTGGTGTGCTTGGTGTGATTGGTGCGCTTGGTGCGCTTGGTGCGCTTGGTACATTTTGTGCGCTTGGTACATTTTGTGCGCTTGGTGCGCTTGGTGCGCTTGGTACATTTTGTGCGCTTGGTACATTTTGTGCGCTTGGTGCGCTTGGTGCGCTTGGTGCGCTTGGTGTGGCGCCTGACATAGCTTCCAAAAACCGAGGATTAAAATTGCAGGTGTCTTCTAACTCAGCTTTAGTCATGTATTGCATCATTTCTGCGGATTCACCATCTTTGAGGCACTGTGATGTGATATTCCCCTTATATTTTTCTACATTTTCTATTAAACTTTTTGTAGATAAGTCGTTTAACAATGGTTTGTGCAGATTTGCATCAATGAAAGGCCATAATTCCGCTAATCCATAAGAAGCACGAGTTACGCGTTTCAAATATTCATCGTTTTTTTGATCAAATACATTACTGGGGTCGGCACATGTATTCAATTCATGCAAATTAAATTTAATTGGTGCAAACTCGCTGGGGTCTGATGATTGAAGGTAGTGTCCTTTTTTGTATGCTCTTGCATTTGAAATCAAGGAAACCAAAAAGTTATCGCATTCATTTTTTTTTATTTCACGGTCACTATCGTTCATTCTTTTGATTTGGTCATTCAACACATTTTTAACTATTTCCAATTTGCTATTGCATTGGAATGACAATTGCAAATGAAAGTTAAGATCATGCATCTCGTCTAGTTTGGTTTTTTTTTGCGGTTGTTGCGGTTGTTGCGGTTGTTGCGGTTGTTGCGGTTGTTGCGATTGTTGCGGTTGTGTCAACCCTTCAATGAACTGAATTGCTTCCTTGTTTTTGGATGCAATTGACATTTGCATTTTTTTCAGGTCTTCGCCCAGTGTTGCGGTGAGGGTTTCATGCTTCAACATTCTATTGGTTTTATTCATTACTTTTAAACCCAAAATGGATTGTTTTATTTGTTCGGTCAACGTAAAAAATGTAGAAGCGGATTTATCCATTAGCATGAGTTCATCAATTTGCACCTGATCATAATAACTAATGAAACTTGATAAAACATTATTAACAAATCTAATGGTGAATTCATTCATGAACAATATCATCAGATCTGTTCCTTTTATACCCCACATATTTGGCTTGCCTTCATTTAGCGGGGCATTCATAGTTCTGTAACAAGCATAAATAACCATGTGTAAAAAAATGTTTTCCAATATTTTTTTTGATGAATCAGTGTCTGACACTGATAAAATGGTTTCAAAAAAGTCATGACTTTTTTTTTTACACGGGTTGTCTGAATTAGTAGCATTTACATAAATGATATCCAGTATAATCTTCCTCAGTTTAGGATATTTTTCAATAAAATTACAAGTGCTTGTGAAAATGGACTCCTTTCCAGGAGCATCTACCACATATTGTATTTCCTTTTGATAATTAAGATGTGATTGAATGGTTTCCCTAACATTATTGGGAGTTGTTACTACCCGAAAAAAAGACATGTGTGTGCAAATCACAGTCGTTTCGGGCGATAATAAATAAGATTTCACAAATTCCAAAAGATCTAGTGCGGACGGTTGGCCGGGTTGTACAGTTGGTGATTGTAGTATGTTTTTTCTTAAATCACGAGAGGGAAATATGGAATCATATCCATTCATGTCCGATTTTAAGCTCCCTACTCCAAGCAAATGTTTAAGGTGTTGGTCCGTTACTGTTTTAAAGTTTATTAACTTTGTAAACACCTTTTCAATGTTATCTTCACTCGCATCATTTGGAATAAAATTATTGGGAAGCAAATTTTTTAAATATTCCACACTTTGTTTAACTTGTTGAATTGACGCGTTATTGCTCAATTTTTTTTTTTCAGATGCGAGTTCGCCAACATTGTATGCCAATAGTCCCAAATTGAATTTACACTGCATACTCAATGACAAGTTGTACAATTCGTAACAATTTTTCAAAAAAGCGATTGAATCTATTTCTGGATATTGCAACACAATCACTTGTCCCTTCTTATCAACCATCACTGTATCAGCATTTGTTTGTACAACAAATTTTTGGGTTTCATCACCTTCATCACCCACAATGTGATAATTATAAAGGCCAAAAAAAAATGATTCTGATTTGTCAAATGTTGGTTTTGCGGAATTCAACGACTCTTCAAAAACGCATGGTTTCGGCGCACCAGTGGTGGTGGTAGTGGTCTTGATGAAATGAAGTTTCATGCGTTTCAAAATTTCATACATTCCTTTAGATTCAATTGTTTTAGACTCCACGTTATTTGCACAAATTGTGTATCTATCCCAACATTGTGCCGGAAAAATGCCTAGTTTATCCGATTTGGCCAGATTAACACGGCTTAAATCATCACTTGACATCATATATATATATATATACATACATAACTATATAAATATAAAAGTCACCCGGCGAAAGTTTCGCTTCTAAATTCTGGCTTAAGACATGTCAATGTTCGGAATTTTGGTTTTGGATGGGTCATCCGCGTCAATGTTCGCGTGCGTGATGTCGTTGGATTGATTGGGGCTCAAGGCTTTCATTAACGTTTGGGAGTTGGCATCAATGCGACCCTTTTGATTGGTTGCTTCATTAGTTAGTTTGTCATACGTGGTTTGCAAGGCAGCGGTTTGAGACTGCATTTCTGCTATAGCTGAGTCAGTTGTGTTCGCGGTGCCTTCCATGCCTTCCAACACAGAGAAGGAAGAACCATATTTGATTCTGCGGTAAATCGCAACGAGAGAAAAACCAAGCAAAATGCAGAGGATGCCGATGACAATGTTGTACACGGTTGTTTCGGAAAGCTCATCCGGAAGAAAAAATAGCACAGAATGCAGGGATTTCATGTTTGCAATATAATATCATACAATGCCACCATATTATTTTGTGAAGGTTGTGACTTACTGCGCCTTCTTCATGCCGGCCAGTTTTGCATTTGTGTCGTTTTGCGATTGCATCACTTTTTGAATGAGCGACGTGTTGTTGGCAATGCCGGCTTCATTCTGAGTCATCATTGTGTTTAATTGATTTGCAGTGGTCGTGAGAGAGTCAACCTGTTTTTTTAACACTTCAATTTGAACCGCGTTTTCGTCAATTTGAACCGGACTTGGCGTTGCATTTGCGGTTGGTGCCGCGGTTATTTGCGGAGTTGGCGGCGGTGGCGGCGAAGACTCTAAACCCTCAATGATGCGCCCCTCATCGGATTTAGAATAAATCAAGGCATGTAGCAACAACCATGAAAAAAACACTATCAGAATGCCGCACAGGATTGAATGAATCATGCTTCAAATGCTAAATACTGCAATAAATAATATCTACAACTTAATATATATTGAATATTATTTATTAATCCATTCCATTGTGTGCTTCATAAGATAAAATGACAACGACCGCGCATCAAACCATATCGGACGGCATAGGCTGGCGTCGCTCCAACAGCCTGATTACCACCAAGCGGGTGCACTATCCCACTAAAACGGCTCCCACCACAACCAATCAGGTGGTTCCTGGGTTTAGTAGGCCGAATGAGAACGGCTCGTTGTTGAATATTCCGCTTGCCGACAGGGATCAAGCCGTACACGATTTCAGCGGACCCGCAATGAAGGCCCGTCCCATGAAGCATTGGCGCAGGAAGCTGCAACCCGCGGCGAACAGCGGGCGCAGCGTGAATTCCGTGTCGCTCGTGATTGACACGCCGGGTGGCACCACGA
>Ga0315284_10005741_pt1 | contig 17654 bp, 15 predicted proteins | sample YL17G09_16_MG_FD_203696 | JGI IMG/M metagenome (GOLD analysis project Ga0315284, IMG submission 203696) | Sediment microbial communities from Yellowstone Lake, YNP, Wyoming, USA - YL17G09_16 | ecosystem: Environmental > Aquatic > Freshwater > Lake > Sediment | place: USA: Wyoming | collected...
CTGATGGCCCGGGCCCACATGAACTGTTATGGCACCACGCGCGAGCAATTGGCACATGTAGCCGTGAAAAACCACAGGCATGGCGCGATGAATCCCGTGGCCCAATACCAGCACGAAATCACGGTCAAAGATGTGCTGGAGTCCGTGCTGGTAGCCGATCCCCTGCACATCCTGGATTGTTCGCCGATCACGGATGGAGCGGCGGCGGTCGTGCTTTGCCCTCTGGAAATGGCGCGCAAGATTTCGAGGAAGCCCCTGGTGAAAGTGCTGGCCTCGGCGCAGGCATCAAGCACGATCGCCCTGCACTCCCGCAAGGATTTTTCGGAATTGGAGTCAACAGCGAGAGCCGCTGAGAAAGCCTATAAACAAGCAGGCAAGGGCCCGGGAGATCTGCACGTGGCGGAGGTCCACGATTGCTTTACGATCGCCGAGATCATGGTGCTCGAAGCCTTGGGCATTACGGAACGCGGCAAGGGCGGCCAGGCAGCGGAAAGCGGCATGACGGCGTTGGGCGGCAAAATTCCCGTCAACACGAGCGGAGGACTCAAATCGAAAGGCCATCCGGTGGGCGCCACCGGAGTAGCCCAGATCGTGGAAATCACGCGGCAGCTTCGCGGCGAGGCCGGCCCACGCCAGGTGCGCGGAGCCAAGGTGGGTCTGACGCAAAACATGGGAGGCACCGGCGGCAGCAGCGTGGTGCACATCCTGGAAGCCGTTTAGGAATCGAAATTTGGAATGATTGACGAGGAGGTTTATAGGTCATGGCTAATCCTGCACGATACTGGAGAGAGATTCCTCAGCGCTACCGCCTCGAGGCTGGAAAGTGCAAATCCTGTGGCGAGATCTATTTCCCGCCGCGCCTGATTTGCGCACATTGCCGGTCGCGTCAATTTGAGACCGTTACGCTCGCGGACGAGGGCCATCTTGTGACCTACACCATCATCCGCGTCGGTCCTTCCCAATTTGCGGATCAAATACCCTATGCGGTGGGAATCGTGGAACTGGACGGCGGGGTGCGCATCACCGCTCAAATCGTGGATTGCCAGTTCGACAAACTGGCTGCAGGGCAGAGAGTCCGAATCGAGTTCCGCAGACTCCAGAAGCAGGGAGACGCGGGTATCCTGTGCTACGGCTACAAGTGCGTGCCAGCCTGATTATGTTCCAAATCGAATCCAAGATTGATCCACAGTCGAAGGAGTTCCAGGAAAACGCCGCAGCCATGAAGGCCCAGGTGGAGGAATTCAAACGCCGCCTGGAGGATGTAAAGAAGGGGGGTCCGCCTGCCGCCATCGAGAAGCACAAAGCCCGCGGGAAGCTGAGCGCCCGCGAGCGCCTCGACCTGCTCTTCGACCGCAACACGCCATTTCTGGAATTCAGTGCCCTGGCCGCTTACGGGATGTACGGCAACGAAGCCCCGGGGGCCGGTGTCATCACCGGCGTCGGGATCGTGCATGGCAAAGAAGTGCTGGTGGTGGCCAACGACGCGACGGTCAAAGGCGGCACCTATTTCCCGGAGACCATCAAGAAGCACGTCCGGGCGCAGGAGATCGCGCTGGAAAACCGCCTGCCCTGTATTTACCTCGTGGACTCCGGCGGTATTTATCTTCCGCTGCACACCGGCACATTTCCCGACAAGGATCATTTCGGACGCATCTTCTACAATCAAGCCCGGCTCTCAGCCCTGGGCATCGCGCAGATTTCCGCCGTGATGGGCTCCTGCACTGCCGGCGGCGCGTACGTGCCGGCGATGAGCGACGAAACCGTCATTGTCAAAAACCAGGGCACGATCTTCATCGGCGGCCCTCCTTTGGTCAAGGCGGCAACCGGCGTGGATGTCACTCCCGAGGAGCTCGGCGGCGCGGACGTGCATTGCCGCATTTCCGGCGTGTCGGACCACTATGCCCTCCATGATCACCACGCCATCGAGATCACCCGCAACATCATCCAGAACCTGCCCGTGCCCCAGAAGTTCCCCCTGGAGATCATTGCGCCCGAGGAACCGGCCTACGATCCCCACGAGCTTTACGGCGTGATTCCCAAGGATCTGAGGAAGCCCTTCGATATGCGGGAAGTCATTGCCCGCATCGTCGACGGCAGCGGTTTCCATGAGTTCAAGGAACTTTACGGACCCACTCTGGTCTGCGGCTATGCCCGCGTCATGGGCTACCCGGTCGGCATTCTGGCCAACAACGGAGTCCTGTTTTCGGAGAGTTCTCAAAAGGGGGCACACTTTGTGTCGCTGTGCGCGGTGCGCAAGATCCCGCTCCTGTTCCTGCAAAACATCACGGGATTTATCGTGGGCCGGCAATACGAGCACAGGGGCATCGCCAAGGACGGCGCCAAGATGGTCCATGCGGTCGCCAATGCGCAGGTGCCCAAATTCACAGTCATCGTCGGCGGCTCCTACGGCGCGGGCAACTATGCGATGTGCGGGCGGGGATATTCACCGCGCCTGCTTTGGATGTGGCCCAATGCCAAGATTTCAGTCATGGGCGGGGAGCAGGCGGCTTCTGTGCTCCTGCAGGTAAAGATGGAAAGCCTCAGGGCCAAGGGGCAGACCATGAGCGAGGAGGAGCAGGAGAAATTCAAGGCGCCGATCCTGGTCAAGTACGAGGAGGAAGGCAGCGCCTATTTCAGCAGTTCCCGGCTGTGGGACGATGGCATCCTGGATCCCGCCGATACCCGCACGGCAGTAGCACTGGGCATCGCCATGGCTCTTAACGCGCCCATCCCCGATCATCAGTTCGGCGTATTCCGGATGTAGCAGGCTGAGAATCGGGATTTCTGAGGCAGAGATGTTCAAGAAGATCCTGATTGCCAATCGCGGGGAGATCGCGCTGCGTGTCATGCGCGCGTGCCGCGAGATGGGGATCGCGACGGTAGCCGTCTATTCCTCAGTCGACCGGGGCGCGCGGCATGTGCACTTTGCCGACGAAGCAGTTTTCATCGGCCCTCCTCCCCCTCTGGAAAGCTACCTGAATATCGACGCCATCATTGCCGCGGCCAAAAGCAAGGGCGCTGAGGCTATCCATCCCGGCTATGGATTTTTGTCTGAGAATCCTCAATTCGCAAAACGCTGCGAGGAATCCGGCCTGGTGTTCATTGGCCCGGATTCGAGAGCTCTGGCCCTGGTGGGAGACAAGGTGGCCTCCCGCAAGATCGCGGCCGGGATCAAGGCGCCGCTCATCCCCGGCATGATGACCGCCAGCAAGTCGATGCACGAGTTCGAGGAGGCGATCGCAAGGATCGGCTACCCGGTCCTCATCAAGGCTTCCGGTGGCGGCGGCGGTAAAGGCATGCACATCGTGCATTCGCCCACAGACCTCAGTTCCGCGATTGAGACCAGCCGGCGCGAAGCGCGCTCCGCATTCGGCGACGATTCGGTATATCTGGAGAAATACATCGAGCGGCCGCGGCACGTGGAGTTCCAGGTGCTTGCCGACCGGCACGGCGGGATGGTACATCTCTTCGAGCGCGAGTGCTCCATCCAGCGGCGGTTTCAGAAAATCGTCGAGGAGACGCCCTCGGTCGCCCTGGACGAAGACCTGCGCCAACGCATGGGCGAAACCGCAGTGGCGATCATGCGCGCTACCGGCTATACGAATGCCGGCACCGTGGAGTTTCTGCTCGACCAGCACCGCAACTTCTATTTCCTCGAGGTCAACGCCCGCATCCAAGTCGAACATCCGATCACCGAAATGGTGCTAGGCGTGGACCTGGTCAAGCAGCAGATTCACATCGCTGCCGGCGAGAGGCTGCCTTTTAAGCAAGGAGACCTGAAACAACGCGGCCATGCCATCGAATGCAGAATTTATGCGGAGGACCCCGGGCAGGGTTTTCTTCCGAGTCCAGGCAAAATCCTTCTCGTGGAGGAGCCCGAGGGGCCGGAAATCCGTTGTGATTCCGGAATCTACTCCGGGCTCGAGGTGACCCCGTATTACGACCCGATTCTTGCCAAGCTTATCGTGTGGTCTGAAGACAGGGAAACCGCTCGGATGAGGATGATTTCGGCTTTGCACAGCTATGTCATACTCGGGATACCGACAACGATCGGATTCCTGGCGGAGGTGCTCGCGCACCCCGAGTTCGCGGCCGGCAAAACCCACACGCATTTCATCGAACAACATTTTGCGCGCTGGAAACAAGGCGCGGGCGACGACAGCCTTCTCGATATTGCACTGCTTGCCGGAGCGCTGACCTCCTCCCAGGCCTTAGGCGCCGGCACAAACACGCGGATGCAGAAGAAGCCGACTCCCTGGCAGACCACGGGAAAATGGACCATTGGCGGGCAATAGCATGGATTTCGAGTTTCTTGTAGACGGACACTCCCACAAGATCGCTTTGGAACAGCAGCAAGGCAAAGTTATCTTCACGCGCAACGATCGCAGAATGGAAGTGGACGTTCTTCAGGTTGATTCAGGGACGTTTTCCTTGCTGATCGATGGAAAATCCTATGTGGCGCACACGGCCAGGCGCGGAGAGCGGATTTTTGTATCTGTCGGCGCAAGCCAATTTTGCCTGCTGGAGCCGAAACAGAAAAACTCGTCGATTCAGTGTAAGGATAGCTCCTCGGAGAAGGCCGACGGAACAATCAAAGCGCCCATGCCTGGAATGGTAATCAAGGTGCATGTCGCCGAAGGAAGCGAAGTGAGCCCCGGAGATGGCCTGGTTGTGGTCGAAGCCATGAAGATGGAGCATGAGATGCGCGCGGCTTTCCATGCAATTGTCGAAAAAGTTCATGTCAAAGCCGGTCAGCAGGTGGACGCGTTTCAGCCATTGGTGGAACTGAGAGCGAAAGAACCTGCTCTCTGAGAGTTTATAGGAACATGATCTATTGATGATCATGAAATATAGTAACAGAAATAAAACTCCCGCCCCGAAGGGGCGGAAAGAGAGTAGCCCCGGGCGTGAGCCCGGGGTGTGAGCAGGTCAAGGGAGAGCCCTGAAGGGGCGACACATTTATCCTTGGAATAGCGTCACCATAATATTTGACTCTCAATAGAGCCCTGAAGGGCGACGGAAAGAACACGCCCTGTTTAGGGGCCATACGACTGTCCTTCAATGCGATCTTCATGAACGAAGGAGCCTGCGATGGTTACCAATTTCGACTTGACTGAAGAACAGGCGCTGATCCAAAAAACCATGAGGGATTTTGCTTTAGAGAAGATTGAACCCATCGCAGCCGAGCATGATGAGCTGCAAAAGTTTCCCTCACAGACGATGCAGGAACTCGCTCAACTCGGGATCCTGGGGATTACGATTCCTGAGGAGTACGGCGGCGCGGGCGGCGATGAGTTGAGTTACATCCTTGCCGTCGAGGAACTCGCGCGTGTTGACGGCTCCCATGGATTGACATTGGCAGCTCATGTTTCACTGGGCGCCCACCCGCTCCTGGCCTATGGCACAGAGGAACAAAAGAAAAAGTATCTGCCGCCCCTGTGTGATGGCACAGCACTCGGCGCATTCGGTCTTACCGAGCCGAACGCGGGATCCGACGCGGGAGGCACACAAACAAGAGCCGTGCTGGATGGCGATCATTGGGTCATCAACGGACGCAAGCAATTCATCACCAACGGCTCCTACAGTCACTCGCCCCTCATAACCGCCAGGACCGACAAGGAAATCAAGGGACCTCACGGCATCAGTGCCTTCATTGTGCCCAGCCAGGCTCCTGGATTCATCCTGGGCAAGAAGGAGAACAAGCTTGGCTGCCGGGCTTCCGATACTCGAGAATTGGTTTTCGAGGACTGCAGAATTCCCAAGGAAAACCTGCTCGGGACGTTGGGACATGGTTTCAGCATATTTATGGACACGCTTGACGGCGGGCGCATCAGTATTGCAGCACTGGCATTGGGGATTGCCCAGGGAGCCCTGGACAAGGCAATTCCATACGCGCAAGAACGTCGCCAGTTTGACCGGCCGATCGGCTCATTTCAGGCCGTATCGAACATGATCGCCGATATGGCGACGGGAATCGAAGCAGCGCGTCATCTCACCTACCACGCAGCACGGCTCAAAGATGCCGGCCGGCCCTTCGGCCGCGAATCTTCGATCGCCAAGCTGTTTGCGAGTGAAGTGGCCGCGGCCGCCACGACCAATGCGATCCAGATATTCGGCGGTTACGGTTACCTGAAGGATCATCCCGTGGAACGCTATTTTCGCGACGCCAAGCTGACCGAGATCGGCGAGGGCACAAGCCAGATCCAGCGTCTGATTATCGCGCGTCACCTCTTAGGCAAGCTGAAGTAGCTCGGCTTGCGGAATCCAATGACGCACGGCAAAGAATGGATCTGCCGTGCGCCATCCGGCCTTCATTCGTCCTTCCATACCGGATTTCGTTTCTCCAGGAAAGCGCGCATTCCCTCTTTGCCGTCCGCGGTCGACATGACTTGAGCCAGCGCCGACTCCAAATATTCAAGATCTTTCAGAAGGTCCGGGTCCTCGACGTGCCCCATAGCCTTCTTCCCCAGGCTGAGTATACAGCCGCTCTTTTCGGCCAACTTGCCCACAAACTCGTTCGCCTTTGCATCGAATTGCGCGCGCGGGTAAATATGATTGATTAGCCCCAGCTTCAAAGCAGTCTCTGCCGGCACGCGCTCCCCGAGGAAAAGCATTTCCGCCGCTTTCTTCCGCCCGACGTGGCGATAGAGAAGCGCGAGGACCATCATGGGAAACATCCCGACATTAATTTCGGGCGTGGAAAAGTGAATATCGTCGCAGGCAAGAGCAAGGTCACACGCGAGAAGAATACCCATACCCCCGGCCAGGACGTGCCCCCGGGCCAGTGCCACCGTGGGCTTCGGGCAACGCAGGATTTCCGACAGCAGTGCGCGGTAGTCACTTCGGCTGAATGCCCCGGCAGCTTCATCCTCGGAACTCGACGATTTCAGGTCGGCGCCGGCGCAAAAAACCTTGTCTCCGGCCCCGGTCAGCGCGATCACCCGGATACCTCTGTTTCCCGCAGCTTGCTGGATTGCCTCTCTCAGCCCCTTCAGCACCTCCCGGTCGAGCGCGTTTCTCTGCTCCGGCCTGTGAATGGTGAGGCTGAGCACCCCTGATGCCAGCGAAGATCTGACTTCATCACCCATTGCCCGCCTCCTCATTACAGACCGGCTCGAGCCGGTCGTTCAGCCGCTTGAGCCACTCGTAAGCCTCTCCAGCGCTTGCCATGCACCTGTTGGCGTTACACTCGACCAGAAGCATGCACTCTTCGAGATCCCCGCGGGCGAGCACATGGTGAAGGGCCCGCTGGCTGCGTGCGGAAGCCGGCTCAGCGCTGAGTCGCCACCGGCATGGCAACGCGGAATCCAAGTACAAATGCGGCAGCCGGAAAGCTATCCCGTGCAGCGGATCGACACCGGTCGGCCCGGCAATTCCAGGCCCCGCCGCGGAAAACGTGCTGTTGCCCTGCGGTTGGCCCTGTTGGGTCAACCTGATCTTTCGCGTCGTACTTCCCGTAAAAATCCTGGCACCATTCCCAGACATTTCCATACATATCGTATAACCCAGATGGATTGGGCCTTTTCTGCCCTACGGGATGGGCTGCGCCTCCTGCGAGTTCGCCGAACCATGCATGCTCAGGCAGAAGCGCTTCGTTATTGCCGAAGGAATAACGGGAAGCGGCGCCGGCCCGAGCGGCATATTCCCACTCCGCCTCCGTCGGCAGGCGGAATCCGCCCTCGGGTTTTTTCTGATTGAGCTTGGCCAGAAACTCCTGGCAGGTATTCCAGCGGGCGAAGTCCACGGGATGCCTGGGCCTGTCAACTTTGCCTGGCACGCCCTGGATCACTTCCTGGTATTGTTCGCGCGTGACTTCATATTTGGCAAGATAAAAGGGGCGAGTGATGGTCACCCTATGCGCCGGCGTCTCATTGTCCGCGCCCTTCTCTTCCCCCATCATGAAGGTGCCCGGCGGAATCAGGACGAACTCCATCTTGACGCCGTCTCCGAGGTCGATGCTCAATTCCCGGGGTGGAGCGGAATTCTGACCGTAGGATGCCCACCCGCACATAATCCACCGGAGAGTAAAGATCCCGGCTATAACACCACGATATCTCTTCATTCTGACAACCTCCCTGCAGAGGCCTGAGGCAAGACCTTCGAATTCGCATCTGGAATGTATTCGCCATGTTATGGGTTGCAGGATGCCTTTGCCAAGCACATTTTAAAAGCAGCCACGAATGACACGAATAGCCAAAGCCGCAACCAAAAGACGTTATCGCCGAACTCGCCGATAACCTCTCGTGCTATTCGTGCCATTCGTGGCTAGGTTTTTATCCCACTGTCCGAATCACGGTTTTAAATTTGAATATGTTGCGGCGTAAAGCGTCGCCGTGTGAGAATGGCGGTTTTCCAGGACAAGATTCTGATCCGAAAGAACGCGGCTCAAAATGCGATGCGCACGGCCTCGGGCCGCTTCTCGGGTCAATATCGGAAACTGGAGTGAGGACGGAATTCATGAAAGAGTTTTCGCGACGCCAGTTTCTCAGGACATCTACAACTCTGGCAGCGGGCACGGCCATTCCTTCGAGCACAGGAAACATGGCATTGCAGTCCGCTGCTCAGGCCAAGGTCAAACGATTCAGGCCGCTCGGAAAGACCGGGTGGAAGGTGGGTGATATCTCCGCGGGGTCGGGCCAAACCGATCCGGCGATCGTAAATTACCTGTTTGAATGCGGCATGAACCTGATCGATACGGGTGCGCAGTATGCGGGCCACGAGGAGATTGTGGGCAAAGTCCTGCCGAAGTGGCGCGAGAAGGTCTTCGTCGTTGACAAATGGGATCCGCCCCTGGTAACGGCGACCGTGACCAAGAGTGCGCTGCTTCAGGCACTCGACGTTTCGCTCAAGAAGCTGAATACGAGTTACATCGATTGCATGATGATCCATTCCATCGGCCATCCCCGGTACGGAGGGATCGAACGCATCCAGAATCCTGCGATCTACGAGGCTTGGGACGAAGCGAAGAAACTTGGGAAGATCCGCTTTACAGGAGCATCTGGCCATAGCGTCAATCTGATCAAAGAAATGGAATGGGGCATCGACAATCAAAGATTTGACGTGATTCTGATCGGGGCGAACTTCCTGACGCATGGGGTCGAGCCACTGTTGAAAAAAGCGCGCGCCAGGGGCGTCGCCACCATCGCCATGAAGACGATGACGATATACAAATCAAACCTGAACATCCGCGCGCTGCAGAACAAAGAAACCAACGCCCGTCAGGCAGTCCTCAAATGGATTCTGGCTTCGGATTTGTTCGATACCCTAGTGGTCCGGATGCCCAACTTCGATCAGGCCGACGAGTACCTCGCCGTCTCCGGCGCCACCCGGTTAACGCCGGAGGACGAGCAGCACCTGCAGACATTGGAGGCCGCGATCAGCACGAAGTACTGCCGTCCGGGCTGCGACGGCTGCAGTGAATCCTGCCCCCATGAGGTGCCGATCTGGGATGTTTTGCGCTACAAGATGTATTTTGAGAACTACGGCACCCAGAAATATGCGATGGCAAAGTATCAGCAGATTCCCACCTCCCGGAGCGCGGCTGCCTGTGCCCACTGCAGCGCACCTTGCGAAGCTTCTTGCCGGTATCGACTGTTGGTGCGTGAGCGCCTGCTCGAAGCACATGCCCAGCTGACCTTTGCCGAGTCTGAATCCGGGGAGGCATTATGAAGAGCAGACACATCGTTCGAGTGTGGCCCGGATTGCTGCTGTGCTTGATCTTCCTGAGCGGATTTCAGTCCATGACGCCCAAGGACGTTGTCAGCCGGTCCCTCAAAGCCCATGGCGGCGACAAGCTCACCAACTGGAAAAGCATGACGATCCAGGGCACCATCGATATGGCCGACGGCATCACATTCAGGGCGGCCTATCTTATTTTTGCCGGGCCCGGAAAACTCCGCATCGAAAGAGATATGACGGTCACGCAGGGCGGCCGCTATTTCTATGAAGATTTCCTGAACGGAGAAGTGGCCTGGAGCCGCAGGAATCTAATCCCCAGCCGCGGCAACCTCGAGGATATGAAAAAGAAAATGAATCAGTGCTTTGGCATCGCCTTTTATGCAAACAGGGCCGAATCTCTGGTTCAGAAGGACGATGCCACCGTTGAGTGGAGAGAAAAACCTGACCTGCAGTCGAATTCTTATAAGGTTGTCGCCTCCAGGCCGGCCTACGTCATCTCCGCCCTCATTGGCAAGGAGACCACCGACCTCTATATCGACAAGGAAAGTTTTTATTTCCTGCAGGAAGCCTCGGGCAGATCGAAGCGGGTCTTTTGGGATTTCAAGAAATTCGGCGAGGCCACGCTGCCGACAAAAATCCTGGAGATCACCGCTGGGTCCCAGGGCGAGCAGATCACGCCTTATACCTACGAGACGGTGAAATTCAACGTCCCGATTGAGGAGTGGCTGTTCACGGAAGACATGCCGAAATCGGCCAACTCCAATAAGAAGTAGCAGCACGGCCCGAAAAATGTAACAGATGTGCTATACTCGGCGCCTCAAGTCGCACCTGAGAGTAGGCTGACAGGACCTTATCTGCACGCATCCGGAAGAAGCCGCAAGTAGCCGGTGTTCGGTTTCGGGTGCAATTTCATGAGTGGAGGTGTCCATGAATATTTACCTGTACCTGATTCTGGCGTATCTACTGGTCCTCGCCGGCTTCAACATTTATCGCTCCAGGCAGATCAAGTCGCGGGACGATTATATGGTTGCGGGGCGCAAGCTCTCGCTCACCATGGTCGTGTTCACTCTAATCTGCACCTGGATAGGATCGGGCACCTTCATCGCGGGCGCCGAGTACGCCTACTATGCGGGTTGGAGCGCCGTCTGGCAACCAGCAGGGGCCTTCCTGGGCATCGCCATCATCTACTTTGTGGCCGGCAAGATCCGCACCTTCGGCCAGTATACGGTCGGTGACATCCTCGAGGTGCGCTACGGCAAGTTTGCTCGGCTGTTCGGCGCCTTCGCGCTCATTATTGCCTTCACGACGATCGTCTCCTACCAGTTCCGGGCGGGCGGCTACATCCTGAACGTCATCACGGACGGGAAAGTCTCGCTGGAAACCGGCCAGATCCTGGCGGCGATATTCGTGATTGCGTTTGTCACGATCGGCGGCATGGTGGCCGTGGCGCATACGGACCTACCCAACGGCATCATCATTATCCTCGCCTGCCTCCTGGCGGCGCCGTTCGTCGTCATGGCTGCCGGCGGATGGTCGCACGCGGCGCAGGTGCTTCCGGCCGGGAATTTCGAGTTGTTTTCCCCGGATTTTGGCAAGTATCCCGCGCTCAAAGGCTTCTCCTATTTTCTGTCGACACTGCTTTTGCTGATGGGTGTGCAGTCGATGTACCAGAAGTTCTACGCCGCCAAATCGCCGCGCGAAGCCAGGCGCGGCGTCGCCATCTGGATCGTCGGCACAATCCTCGTCGAGACCATCGTAATTGGCATCGCCGTTTATGCCGCCGTTTACAACAGGGAGCACAACATGGGCTGGGATCCGCGCTCGCTGGTGCTTAACGCCGCGCGCGTGATGGTGCCATGGCCAGTGGGTGTGCTGCTGCTGGGAGCGGCCTGTGCCGTAGTCCTCTCCACCGGCATGAACTATCTGCTGTCGTCAAGCTCGAACCTGATCAGGGATATTTACCAGCGCTTCATCAATCCAAATATGGAAGAGATGAAGATGGTGGCGCTGCAAAAGGTTTTTGTGGTGGTCCTGGGATTGTGCTCTTTCCTCATGATCTTCATCCCGACTGTACTTCATTCGAAAATCTCGGTCCTCCAGTATGCGTATTTTGCCTACACCATTTACGGGGTGGCTATTACGCCTGCGCTGTTCGCCGCGCTGACCTGGAAACGGGCTACACGACAGGGTGGGTTGGCATCCATCGTTGGCGGGACCCTGGCGGTGATCTTCTTCGAGCTGATCCTGCCCCGCATTGCGCCTTCCATCATCGAGTCGTCGCAAGGCGCAACGGGGGCCCAGGTGTTCGGCGGCGATCCCTGGGGCATACCCAGCATTTATCCGGCAGCGATCATTTCCATCGGCGCGTTGATTCTGGTAAGCCTGATGACGCCCCCGCCAAAGCCCGCGGAGTTGGAGAAGCTGTTCCCGAAATAAGGAATCTCGAAGGAATTTACTTCTTCTTTGGTTTCTCCGTTACTGGGGGCGGGAGTTTCTTGATTTCCACGACGCCGGACTTTTCGAGGTTTTGGATCACGGTAGCAACTGCTTCCAGGGTCACATCCGCCGCATCCGGCGAAAGGGTATAGGCAAACTTCAGCTCATTGCTGCCGATGACCAGGTTGCCGCACTCGGCGCGTACCAGATTGTAGATGTCAAGGATGCTGCGTGTGCCGTCGATAGCGATGTTGACCTCGCTCGACGAGAGCCCCGGCAGCCCGGGCACGCCACGTCGCCCGCCGCCGCGGCCGCCTGCAGGCGGAGTCGGCTGATCTGGGTTTTCTGCCGCAGCCGCTGCTGGATCGTCGCCCACCCCCTGACCACGGCCGCCGCCGGCACCGCGCCCGCGGCCACTCCCCTGGTTCCGCCGCTGGGCTTCTTCCGAGTAGATCTTGAACAGTCGCCGCGGGACCATCGGTGAGTATTCTTTCTCCTTATCTGTCAATGCAATCGGGGCCGGTGTCGCGCCGAGCGCGGCACAGCGATCCTTGTAGGCGGCCTCGAGGCTCTTCGAGTTCGCATCGCGCGCGGATGCCAAGGTAGCGACGAGTGGTTTGAGGCCCGCCGCCAGGCCGGCGTCCTTCGACAAGGTCAGCACCGATTCGACGCCCCCCTTCGCACGATTGAACGCTCCGGTAATCTTGGTCTGTGCAGCCTTGTACTGGTCATTGAGCTTGCCAGAATCGTTGCCAAGCAGTTGGATCGATTGGCGAGTCACTTCGGCAATCCACTTCTGCCCGTTGGTCGCGGCTTCCCATGCGAGTACCCGCGCCTCCGCGGTATCGGCCGCCGCGAGGTAGTAGAAGGCCGCCGCGGCCATAAAGCTGGTCCGCTTCAATTCGGTCGGATCGACGTAAATGATGCGGTCGTGGCTGCTGTGGTAAAAGTTATCGGGCCAGTGGTTGAATTGCATGGCCGGAATACCGCCGTTGTTGAAGACCGAGTGATCGCTCCCTGACGTGATCGCAGCCACCGGGCACATGCGATAGTTAAATTGGCCGTTATCCCCCTGCTGGGTCCGAATCTCCGTTTGATCAACGAACTGCAGCAGGCTTGCCATCAGATCATTCAGATAACTCGGCAGCGAATCCGGCGTCATCTTCATCCGGAGGTAGCCGTCGGTCAGCTTCAGGTTGGCGCCGGTCATATCGAAGTTTAGCGCCGCGAGTAATTTGTCCTGCAATTCGGGATGCTTGTTCATGTAAGCGGTCGAGCCTGAAATCTCAGGCCCCCAAATGAAACGGATGGTTCGCTTTGGACGAGGCAGGTCACCGTTCCTGATCAGACGCGCGAGCGTGCGGCCCACTTCGAGGATCGTCGCGACGCCGGTGCAGTTGTCGTTCGCACCGGGAGTGGCAATGGTCTCGTACGCATGGGCGACCGTGATCAACTCGCCGGCATTCGGATCAGTCCCGGGGATCGATGCCGAAATAACATTCATCCGGCTTGGGTACGTCTTGGTTTTCACGTGCGCTTTCACCACGACCTTCTGCCCGCGGTCGAGATAGTCACGCAATTCGTAGAATTGACGGAGTGTCAGGACAAATCCGAAACCGCCAGTCTCCGGGCGCGCCGAAACGCTCGACCAGCCCAGTTGATCCATCGTGTAGCCGGCCGAATTCGCACTCACACCCGCGCTGCCCGTGCCGAGGGCGCCAACGGCGCCGCGCTGCATGCCGCTCGTGAAGGCCTGGCTGACGCTGCCGCTCGTGAAGGCCTGGCTGACGCTGCCGCTCCCCATGACAATCTTCCCTTTGACGTCCTTGCCCGCGTAGTCGGCCTCGCGTCCCTGGCCGATATATACGACTTCGGTTTCCACGTCCGCGTTCATGCTCCCCTGCGCCAGTGCGGTGGGAACCATGTTCAGGCTGGCGAGCTTCTTCTTCGTGGGTTGAATGAGCCAGAGTTCCGCTTCTTCGGCGTCCCACTGGTCGCGAGTCGGGAAGAAATCGATCTGCACATCCGACAGGCCGTACTGCTTGGCCATCTTCTCGATGTAAGTCGATTCGAAGTAGGCGTTGGTGTACTCCTCCGCCTGCCGGTCGCGGTTGACGGCCAGGATCTGCACGTGCTGATATGCCTCCTCGCCGGACGTCTCGTTGAGAACCGCGTCACGAATGGCCACGGGCACCAGGCAACGATCGACCGGACCCTGGGCCACGACCCCGACGCTGTAGAGCGCCGCGGTCAGGCCAAGGATCAGGCACGCTACCAGCTGTCGGGTGAGAAAAGCGCTGATAAATCTCATGGGCGTTCCTTCCAGTTGCAGGTGTTCCGCCTTCCGCCGGGAAAGGACGGAACACACTCGAATAATGGGAAATAGCCTCTGGGTTGCCGGGGGTGAAGATAGCATGAGTTGGCAGAGAGCGTATGCGGAATTGTCGAAATGGTAAAAAACCAGAATGTCGCCGTCGTCGGTGCCCCCCAACTTTCCTCTCTTACGTTTACCCCCCCAATTGCCGATATGTGCTTGCGGCGGTAGCCTCGCCATGAGTCTGCGCATGAGCTGCAAACTCATGACCCATAAAAGGATCTGCTTACTGATTGATTGTTCGTCCGTTTTGAGATGGAGCTATGCCCAACCTGAACGAAACCGCTGCGCCACCGACTCTTGAGGGTCAGGCCGAGGTCGTGCCGGAAACACCTGCAGCAACAGCCGCGCCCAAGCGCTCTGCCGGCGAAATGATCGCGTCACTTCTGGTGCGGACGGGGCATATCAAGGCGGACCAGCTGCGCTACGCCCAGCGCATCCGCGGCAAGCTACAGACTCCAAAGACCCTGATCGGAGTTCTTCAGGAGCTTCATTTCGTAAAACCGGAGGAAGTCCGCGAAACGTTGCGTTCGAACATTCTGGAAATTCCGCTGGGCGCCCTCCTGGTGGAGCTTGGCTATCTTCATGAATCCGATCTCGAGATGGCGTTGTCTCTTCAGAAAGAAAAGCCAAACACCAGGCTGGGCCGGATCCTTATGGAAAGCCACTTCCTCTCTGAGGAAGATCTGGTTGAGGCGCTTTCCTTCCAGCTGGGCTTTGAGAACATGGAGCCGATGCTGTTTCCTCCCGACGTGGAAGCGCTTAGATTGGCGCCACTCGCCTGGTTTCGAAGCCGCGACTGCGTGCCTCTGGGCAAACGCGATGGCGCCACGCTCATTGCGTTCGGCGACCCGCTGGACCGAATGCAGGTGGAGGCCGCGCGCAGGATCTTCGGCGAAAACATAGTGGTCGGCATTGCCCATTTCGAGGAAATCCAGCAGGCGCTGAATCGTTTAGAGGCCGCCAAGGCGGGCCGGTCTACCGTACAGAACACGGAAAACCTCGTGGTCCAAACGGTAAACGAAATGCTCATCGAGGCCATCCGGAGCGATTCCTCCGATATACACCTCGAGCCGATGAAAGATCGTCTGCGGATCCGCTACCGGAAGGACGGCGTCCTGGTCATCAACAGGGAACTGCCCCTTGACATCGCGCCGCCCTTGATCAGCCGGATCAAGATCATGTCCAGTACCGACATCGCAGAAAAGCGTCGCCATCAGGACGGCCGTATCGCCTTCGATTATGAGGGCTCGCCGATTGACATCCGGGTTTCCACCTACGCCACGATCTTCGGCGAAAAGATCGTGATGAGGTTGCTCAACAACCGCAAACAGCTGCGCGAGATCAGAGATCTCGGGATGTCGCCCGAGGTTGTGCGCAGATATCTCGAGGATGCCCTGGACGCACCCAGCGGCGTCGTGATCATCACGGGGCCCACAGGGTCCGGCAAAACGACCAACCCTGTATGCCTCGGTGCACTATCTCAACAATCCGCAGACCAGCATCATCACCGCCGAAGATCCGGTCGAATATGTAATCGAGGGCGTCGGGCAGTGCTCGATCAACACAAAGATCAACGTCACCTTCGAAGATACGCTCAAGCACATGATGCGTCAGGACCCGGATGTTCTGGTGATCGGAGAGATCAGGGACCAGTTCTCCGCGGAGACTGCGATCCAGGCGGCACTGACCGGCCATAAGGTCCTGACCACATTCCATACGGAAGACAGCATTGGCGGCTTACTCCGTCTGCTCAACATGAATATCGAAGCCTTCCTGATCTCGTCCACCGTTGTCAGCGTAGTCGCTCAGCGGCTGCTCCGGCGGCTGTGTCCTCATTGCGCCGAAGACTATCCTCTTACCACCCAGCAGCTCCGCCAGCTGGGCTATGAAGCGCGCGACGCCGCTGCGCTGATCTTCAAGAAGGGACGAGGCTGCTCGCGCTGCCATCACAGCGGTTACGCCGGACGCATCCCGGTCTTCGAACTCCTGGTGCTGAATGAAATTGTAAAAGATGCGATCATCGCCAGGAAAACTTCCTATGAGATCAGGCGTCTCAGCATCGATTCCACGGGACTTGTGACTTTGTTGGAAGATGCGATTTTCAAGGCCACCAGGGGATTGACCACCTGCGAAGAGATCATCAAGCATGTGCCCAGGCTCTCCAAACCAAGACACATCGGCGTGTTGCGCAAGTTATTGGGGGAATCGTGATCCCTGAAAGCGGATCCATACTCGCTCGCATCAATAAAATGATTGAGTCCGACAGACTCACCCTGCCGGTCTTTGACCGGATTGCTCTGCGCATGCGTGAGCTGGCCGCCGACAAGAATTGCGATATTGTCGAGGTTGAGCGACTCATTAATTCAGACCAGGCTCTTTCGGCCGAGGTGCTGAGGGCAGCCAATTCCCCATTCTATTGCGGGCTATCCACAATCCGCACGATTCAAAACGCAATTGTACGGCTGGGCATGAATCAAGTAACGCGCCTGGTGTGTCTTGCCTCCCAATACTCCCAGTACAAGGCGCGCGATCCGCAGCTGTCGGCGATGCTCAAGGAACTCTGGCGCCATTCGAGCACAACGGCGATGGCAGCACAATGGCTGGCCAAGCGACTCCGATTAGAGGAAATCGAGGAGGAGTGCTTCATGGGCGGACTGCTGCACGACATCGGCCAACTGCTGATCCTGCGGGCGATCGACGAGATCAACAACATCGAGGGACGCATTGTCGTATCCACTCCGTTAATACGAGAAGTGCTCGATGCGGCCCACGCGGAACTGGGGCATCACCTCCTTCATCGCTGGAACATTCCCAAGGTCTACTGCCAGATCGCACTCTTGCATCACAGCGAGGAGTTCGATGTAACGGATCTGACTCTGGTCATTGTCCGGCTGGCGAACGAGGCTTCGCGGAAACTCGGAGCGGGCCTGGATCCTGATCCTTCCATCGTCCTTACTTCGACACCCGAAGCTCACATCCTCAAGATCTCCGATGTGCTCATCGCAGAACTCGAGGTCATGCTGGAAGACCACATCGTACAGGCTGCCTGATCTCCAAAGCCGACCCCGGATTCAGGCAAAAACGGCAGCAGAAGTTCGTGCTACCACGCTGTAGAATTGTGCTTTTCCAACACAATTCGCCTATTCGGCGAAATTAGCCAGCG
>Ga0315284_10005742_pt1 | contig 17653 bp, 14 predicted proteins | sample YL17G09_16_MG_FD_203696 | JGI IMG/M metagenome (GOLD analysis project Ga0315284, IMG submission 203696) | Sediment microbial communities from Yellowstone Lake, YNP, Wyoming, USA - YL17G09_16 | ecosystem: Environmental > Aquatic > Freshwater > Lake > Sediment | place: USA: Wyoming | collected...
CGCATTTGGTAACCTTCCTCGAGATTGACCCGCGCACCTGGACGAGCGCCTGACAAAGTGTCTGCTGCCCTCAGGACATACGCTAAAGGAGTTTCAATCACCAAATCGTTGTGATGAGACATCACGGTGTCACAGATTAGCCTATTCTCTCCGAATCGGTCCGCATAATCACCACTGATTACAGCATGGCTACCCTCAATTCGATAGTCAATCGCCTTACCAATGTCGTGCAAGAGCCCGCAACGCTTGGCAGCGTCGGCATCAACCCCTAGTTCGCTAGCGATGATGCCCGCCAGCTTGGCCACCTCAACTGTGTGATACCACTGGTTTTGCCGATAGCTAGTCCGCCAGTTCAAATACCCGACTAACTTTTGTATCTCCGGATGAATGCCGCTTAGCTTCACTTCCCGAATAGCTGCTCGGCCTAACTTAACTGCCTGCTGCTCAAGTAATGCTCGATGTTTATCAAAAGTAGAAGCAGCCTTAGACCAACCGCCTTGACCTTTCGGAAGAAGTTCGAGAAGGGCAAGTCTTACGGCTTCGCGATCAACCCCTGCACCTCCAGCTAGCTTCAACATCGGCACTGGAAACTCAGCACTCGCCAAGAGTTCGATTTCAATTTGGGCCTTTTCTTTTAAGTCGGTTACTATGGACACCCCTTCGGCTGATAGGCGCTCGACTAACTTAGGATCGACCAACTCAACCGAATTGATCGACTTAGGCCAGTAGAAATCCGGTGCGTAGCGTGCCATCACTCGGGCCATGCTTCTTTGAGCTAATCGCTTGTGCGATGAACTTAATTCGTCCTCTAAATTCTTCAGCGCCTTCTGACATTCCATTTGCCGCGAATCAATTAAGTTTGTCTGAATCGTCTTACTAAGAGTGGCGGCGTCAGCATTAGCAATTCTCTCAAGATCTGTGATCAGCTCTACCTTTAGGTTCGTTACGTCCTGAACTTTGGTTTCGTAGCTACCCCTTAGAGTCGTCACTTTCGCAGAATGTACTTCCAGCTCCTTGGTTAACTTTTGGATGCGATTCTCTTCGAGCTGAAGCGAACGCTCTTGCGCCTGGATGTCGTCTTCTGTGATTTTGAGGTCTTCCTGTCGCTCCAACAAATCTGCTTCGATTTGCTCCGCGATCATTTGCTGCTCCTCCTCGATCCGCTCGATCTCGGTTTGGCGACGAGCCACGATCTGCTGACGCGCATCATTGATGATGTCGTCACGCTGGGCTCTATGATCTGCCCGTAATCTCAAAGGTAAGATTCTGTAAATCCAGAGGAACGCCAAGTAGCCCACGACGACAGAACCAATCCCTAGCAACACGTATCCCATGATCCGACTCCCAAAATGCACAGGCTGAGGCCTTAACTTGGCGAGATGGTGGCAGCCCGCGTAATCCCGTAATACAATACCGCAAATAGGTTTGTCCCGATGTTGTCTCATTGAGCACCGGTGACCAGATCGCCAACGACCCCACCGCGAGCAAACTAGTGCCTTTAAAATCAGCTACTTACAATTTCCTTGCAGAGACAATGACGCTGGCCAGTAACGAACTATCAAAGCGCCGCGGTGAAGTGCTTAAGGTCAGCGTAAAACCTGACTCCAGTATAGTCACAGAGGCTGACCTAGCCAGCGAAAAGGTAATCATCGACCGAATCCGTCATTTCTACCCAGATGATCACATTTATTCTGAGGAGGCCGGCCGGAGTTCCCACCTCAGAACCCCAGGCAGTTACATTTGGATCATCGATCCGCTAGACGGCACCACCAACTATGCAAATGGCTACCCTTATTACTGCATCTCAATCGGCCGGGGCCAATTCGGCGCCGACGGGAAGATCCAAATGCGTCAAGGCAGCGTCTTTGACGCAGTACGGCAACGCCACTATTACGCCACCCTGGGCGAAGGAGCTTACGTTGATGACAAACGCATACATGTCGCGCCGCCCCGAGAGTTAAAGCAGAGCTTCCTTGTCACGGGCTTCTATTACATGCAGGGCAAGGACCTACGGCGGGAGATCGAGCGATTTGCCCGTATCGCTGAACAGTGCCAAAGTGTGCGGCGCGACGGAGCTGCCGCCCTTGACCTCGCCTTGGTGGCGGAAGGTGTCTTCGATGCCTTTTGGGAAATGGGCCTACAGCCATGGGATGTAGCGGCTGGCTCCTTGCTGGTCAGCGAGGCAGGAGGACACAACCGTAACTATGGTACCCAAACGACTCAAAGTTACGACCTAGAGTCTGCTGGCATCATATCTGGGGCACCCGGAGTCGTCGCGTCTATCGCCAGCCAATTATGATAATCTATATGATGAGACAAACATGAACGATCATGCGGGTAAAGCGCGGGAGGACCACTGATGGGTCGAACTACTTTGGCATGGCTAGCTAGTTGTGCACTGGGTCTGAGCATGGCCTCAGCGGCTCAAGGTGCCGCCGTTATTGAGTCTAGCGATCGCCTGGAAATAAACTGGACCACTTTGCGGCTGCGATATTATGGCGAAGCAACCATCAGCTCGAGCTCGGATGATCTCAAAGCTGCTGAGAAAAGGGCATGGCGAGAAGGCCTATCCTATGCAAACGATGCCGTCCGCAACATGAATATAGCGGCGAACGAACCTTTCGCCTCAACCCCCGAGAAACTTGCTGAAGATGCTCGACAAGCAGCTCATCAAGTGTCGATCGGTACTTCGTCCTACAGCACGACCTACTTCGCCGATGGTACGGTTAGAGTCTATCTGGAAAGTCCTCTAGGCAAAGCCCTCGAAAGCTCGGCGATTCACTTTCGTCAGAAAGAAGCACCTGAGCAAACGATGACCCAGTTTACTGGCATCGTTCTCAGTGCTGATCATGTGGTCAAGCCACGTGCCGCCTATCAGGTGATCGACGAGGAAGGCAAAATTCTATTTGATGCCAAGGACATGGCTCAGGCATCGTTCAACAAGCGCCTCATGGGGCGATGGATACGGCGCCCGACTGCCATGGAATTGGCAGATGCCGTCGGTAAAAATCCGCTACAGATTCCAGTTTCGATGAAAGATGGCAAGTTCCTGGTTCAACGTGATATTTGGGAAAAAGCAATCGAGGGCCACCGGTCGTTACTTGTTAGCGGAATAATAGCGATTGCGCTGCCCTGATTTATTATGTTACCTCCTTCCTCCTCAAAGTTGAACGGCTCGGTGGCCGAGTGCGTTTCGCAGTTCCGCTGGAAGTAGAGGCAGTTGCGATGTCTTATAAAGTGAAAACCAGGAAAGCCGCGGCAAAACGTTTCAAGATCAAGCCATCTGGCAAGGTCAAACGTGCGAAAGCGGGCAAGCGCCACATTCTTACAAAAAAGGCGCGTAATCGGAAAAACAAGCTGAAGAAGCCCGGTTACGTCCACCCGTCGAATCTGAGTCGGGTTCTACCCTGTTTGCCGAACGGTTAAGTTGAGAGGATAGGTTTAAGCCATGACCCGCGCCAAGAGGGGCTTTAAAGCCCGCAGAAGAAGAAAAAAGATCCTAGCCCTAGCCAGTGGCTTCAGAGGCTCTAGGAAGAATCGCTTTCGCACAGCTATCCATGTAGTGCGACGCGCTTTGACGTTCTCCTACCGCGATCGTCGGGCAAGGAGAGGCGACTTCCGCCAGCTGTGGATAATACGTATCAACGCTGCAGCTCGCGCTGGCGGCTTGAAGTACTCTGAGTTCATGCACGGCCTCAAAGTTCGTGGGATTACTCTAGACCGCAGCGTTCTTGCCGAACTCGCGCTTCACGACGAGTCAGCCTTCACAAAGCTGCTTCAAGAAGCAAAAACAGCGTTGGCACGCTAAAACGTTATAGTTTAAGTCAGATCCAATAGTGTCGGAGCTCTATAAGAGGCCGGCACTATTTCTGTTTGCTCAGCCCGGCAAATGCGGTTGTTCAGCCGGACAAGACCAAAGACCTGCTGACTTTACGCTTCAGACAAGTGTAAACCAGATTCCCGCCGCCAAAGCACCTGCTCCTGTTAGGAGACAGCTTGCTATTCGGCAGTATATGCCCTGGTAAAAGCATCGTTTTTATGGCGGTCCCGGCAGGAATCGAACCTGCAACACCGCCTTCGGAGGGCGGCATGATATCCTTTTCACCACGGAACCTAAATCTCATCACAATCGTGAGAGGTGCCGCTACGGTCTACCAGCCCGCACTTGCATTGACAAGGGCTAAATCTTCTTTTTCCTGTGTTTTCGGCGATTAAGGGGATTATGATAGGACTAGTCGAAGCAGAGGGAAGACCCATGGCAAAAGAATTTAAAACTGGTTTATCTAACCTCACCGATTGGCAAGAGCTTGCCGCCAAGGAGTCGGCAACTGCAAGTGATGCTAAAGCCGAAACGATTACAGCAACTGGGATCCCAATCAAGCAACTATACACTCAAGCGGACCTGGCCGAGGTTAAGCACCTCGATACTTTGCCGGGTTTTGCGCCTTTTGCGCGTGGTCCGAAAGCTACGATGTACACGGCGCATCCCTGGACGCTGCGCCAGTATGCGGGCTTCTCAACAGCTGAAGAGTCAAACGCATTTTACCGGAAAAATCTGGCTGCCGGCCAAAAGGGCCTAAGTGTCGCCTTCGACCTAGCCACGCATCGCGGTTATGACTCGGATCACCCTCGAGTCGTAGGTGACGTAGGCAAGGCGGGCGTCGCAATAGATTCCGTAGAGGACATGAAAATCCTTTTTGACGGAATTCCGCTCGGTGAGATGAGCGTGTCAATGACCATGAATGGCGCGGTGCTGCCAATACTTGCTGCATACATTGTCGCAGCAGAAGAGCAAGGCGTTACCCCGTCGCAACTAAAAGGGACCATTCAGAACGACATTCTAAAAGAATATATGGTCCGAAATACCTATATTTATCCTCCTGAACCCTCCATTCGAATAGTCGCAGACATCATCGAATATACCAGCCAAAATATGCCTAAGTTCAACAGCATCAGTATTAGCGGCTATCATATGCAAGAAGCCGGGGCTGACTCGGCGTTAGAGCTAGCATTTACGCTTGCAGATGGGATTGAATACGTAAGGGCAGCACTAGCACGCGGACTACATGTTGATCAGTTTGCACCACGGCTTTCATTTTTCTTCGGCATCGGCATGAACTTCTTCATGGAGATCGCGAAGCTTCGTGCCGCGCGAACTCTCTGGTATGAGCTGATGAAAGAGTTCGATCCGAAAGATCCTAAATCATCGATGTTAAGAACTCACTGCCAGACTTCGGGTTATACACTTACAGAGCAAGATCCATATAACAACCTAATCCGAACAACGATCGAGGCTATGGCCGCCGTCCTAGGTGGCACTCAGTCGCTTCACACCAACGCCTTTGATGAAGCCATCGCCTTGCCCTCCGCATTCTCAGCGCATTTAGCGCGCAACACACAACTTATACTTCAACATGAAACTGATATCACTGTGACAGTTGATCCCTTCGGTGGCAGCTATTTCATGGAAAAATTGACGCAGGATCTTATCGACAAAGCTCGCGGCATTATTGATGAAGTCGAGAGCTTTGGAGGAATGGTTAAAGCTATTAGCTCGGGGATGCCTAAACTTCGGATTGAGGCAGCGGCAGCTAGAAAACAAGCTCGTATTGACAGCGGGACAGAGGTGATTGTTGGCGTCAATAAGTACACACAGACATCCACCGACCAACAGCAAGCATTTGAAGTGCTAGTGGTCGATAACGCTGAGGTGAGAGAGCAACAGCTCAGACGCCTTGCCCAGCTCAAGAAAATGCGAAATCAGACTAAAGTGTCTGATGCGCTAAAAGCCCTAAGAGATGCTGCAAAAAATGGTGATGGCAACCTCTTAGCGATGACGATCGAGGCCATGAGAGTTCGCGCGACATTGGGCGAGGTGTCAGAGGCGCTTGCGGAGGTATTTGGTCGATATCGCGCCCAAAACCAAACTGTCAGTGCAGTCTATCTTTCCGCCTATGGAAGCGGTCCCGAAGGAGCCAAGGTGCTACATAACGTGCAAAAAGAGGTCGATTCCTTTATCGCCCGCGAGGGACGACGGCCAAGAATCTTAATCGTTAAATTGGGTCAAGATGGCCATGACAGGGGAGCAAAAGTAATCGCCACAGGCCTAGCTGACCTCGGCTTTGATGTCGACATAGGACCGCTGTTTCAAACACCAGAAGAGGCAGCTAAACAAGCTATAGAATGCGATGCTCACGTTATCGGCATCTCTTCACAAGCAGCTGGACATCGAACATTAGTCCCGCAACTAATAGCAGCTTTGCACGAGGCACAGGCTAATGACATCCAAGTGGTCGTGGGAGGAGTTATACCTCAGCAGGACTACAAGTTTCTCAAAACCTGCGGTGTCAGTGAAATTTTTGGCCCCGGATCACCGATACCTCAATGTGCCACTTCGATTCTGGAAAGCTTGAGCAAACCGTCTAGGTCGAAGACATGAACATATCAGTCGAGGCTCTTAAAAGTGGCGTGCTGTCCGGCGACACCAGGGCATTGGCTAAGGCAATTACGTTATTTGAAAGTGCTCGACTCGATCATACAGAGATGGCAAATGAACTCCTGAGTCAGCTGCTTCCTCATAGTGGGCAGTCGCTGCGACTTGCTGTCAGTGGTTCACCAGGAGTCGGGAAAAGCACGTTCATTGAGGCCTTTGGCGAGCAACTTCTCAGTGCCGGGCATCGGCTTGCAGTATTAGCGGTCGATCCCTCGTCTCCCATATCCGGTGGGAGTATCTTGGGTGACCGTATTCGTATGGAGAACCTCTCTCGACATCCGGATGTATTCATCCGCCCATCTCCCGCTGGGAAGATGCTTGGTGGGACGGCACGGCGAACTCGGGAGGCGATCATTGCATGTGAGGCTGCTGGATTTGATCGTATTTGCGTCGAGACCGTTGGCGTGGGTCAAAGCGAAACACTTGCTGCATCGATGACAGATATCTTCGTACTGCTTTACCTTCCGAATTCTGGTGACGATGTCCAAGGAATAAAACGTGGGATACTAGAGCTAGCAGACTTCGTTGTTATTACCAAAGCTGACGGAGCGCTGACCTCGGCCGCCAACTTGGCCAAGAGCCAGATCGAACAGGCACTTATGCTGACTCGCGGTACCTCTCACTATCCACCCCAGGTATTTACAGTAAGCAGCATAACTGGAGAGGGCATCGCGGAACTAGGCGAGGCCTTACTCGCGACGGCCAAAGATAGGCAAGGCTCCGGATTTTTTGCCAACAAAAGACGAGAGCAATCCTTGGCATGGTTTAGGTCTGAATTCATTGATCAAATTGTTGCCGATGCAGACCGGAAGCTAGCTGACGAGGCTGAAACCATTAGGACTGAAGTAGAAAACTCCACCGTGGCTCCGAGCGTTGCGGCTAGAAAGCTGATCAGTAAAATACTAAAGAAGTAGCTGCCTATTTATGACTAATACGTTGCCAATAGGATTTAAATTCAAATTTAGGCGAGTGCTGCCCATTATGACAGCTGATGCACACGTTGGCCGACGGTTTGTCGGGGCCAGAACCTGGCCTGGGATCCCTTGAGTGGGCCAATCGCGGACCGTGACAATTTTCACATTGGACATTTGCAAACTGCGGACTTTTGTCCAATGACACAAAGCCCCCTGGTTCCGAGGCTCCGAGAGAATGGCATGCGACGCATTCCGGATCCTCACTCTTACTTTTAAGCTGCAGGGTTGCCATGGCCTTTGCGTGTTTACTATTTAAATAAACTTTACTCGCCTCAGGATGACAGCCGACACAGACTTGGGCGCCAGCGAACGAAGTCTCTTTCAACTGTTGAAGGCGCTTTTTTCCGGTTTCGTGAAAGCTTACTTGAGCTGCCTTCGTATAGCTCTCGTAGACCTGGTCCATTAAGCTATTCTGAGAACTGGTTGCTGGGTCAAGCCAAGTAACCAATTTGGGGTCCTTAAGCCAATTGTCTGACCGCCGCTCCTGCACCACGGTCGTCTTAGTGCCAAACAACTCCGACAGCGGCTTGACCTCCTCCAGTTGCAGATTGCCACCGCGTAGAAACCCCTGACCCCCAAGCGGCACCATGTAAACCGGGGGCAAATTGCTTCGCAGTAACCGCGACTCTTGATATCGCTCCTCAGAGCCAAGAACGCGATCTGGCTTTGCCGTATTGGAACTTATGATTACTTCGAAAAGCTTACTCTCGATCGCCTGACGCAAATCTACATCTGAACCTGAAAATAGAAGCACGCGAAAATCACTGGCATGCTTTAGCAAGTTGTCACGCCACTGCCGTAACAGTTCGGGGCCCCAGGGCATTACCACATCGCGAATGCTGTCATTGTATACGTAGCCAAAGGCAACCCATCCCTTGCCGCTAACAAAGGGGCGAACTAATTTCTTAAAATCTGGCTTATCCCTTAAGTTACTGAGAATATATGGGGGTACCATGGTTGCAGACTGACGCAACCAAAGGTTTAGCTGATCAAACCTCTGCATTTCTAGGTCGTTAAACAGAATGGCATCAGGAGCCAAGACTGCCTGGGCAGAGAGCAAAAAGGGAATCTTCAAGTTTGATTCTGATGCCAGCGGCAGGTTATTTCCTAGGTCGAAGAGGAGCAAGCTCGGATGCACAGCTCGCTCCCTGACGATCATGCCACCTAAGCGTTTAATCCCACCTAAATCGGTGCTAGGATCGCAACCGCATGGCTCGATGTGACCGCGCAAATCGCCATAAGCTAGATAGCCATGTGCGGCAAAAATCAAATCAGCTTTTAGGCCAAGTAACAGGATGAGCAATCTTAAAATCACGATGCGAACCTCGCGCTGCTCGACACAACTAAGCCGCTAAGATACTTAGAAAATCTTACGGTATGCCCACCACTAACGCAAAGGACAAGATGATGCCTAATATTACGCTAACCTCAGATGCTTTGATTGCTGCATTAGAGTTACAGCAGAGTGAACCCTCATACCATGGACTACCACTACGCCTTTATATTGAGGGTAAAGGCTGTGATGGCTTCTATTATGGCGCCACATTCGCTACCCCCGAACCTGATGATGTCGCATTCAGGCAAGCAGACCTAGACATCGTGATCGACCAAAGCTCACTTGAGTTTATCGATGGGTCGACTATCGAATGGGTCAATGACGAGCGTGGAACTGGATTTTTATTCAACAATCCAAATCACACTCGCTACCGCGGCAAATTTTATAAGCGCAAGTCGTGGCAAGAAAAATTTAGTTCTTCTTCTCAATTACCAACTTAGTGCCAATAGGGATCGATGTAATTCCTTGTCCCAGGAATACTATATCAAAAATACCAACACCCATCTTAGCTTCACGCAAAGACAAAAGACCGGCGCCAATTCGTTCATTTGCTTTCAAGACAATCTTAGCCGTCGAGTCATTTACAGCTAGAGCCTGAATCTGCGGAAAAGACATCGATTTAGAGGTGGATCCTACAAGGAGATAATTGCCTTTTTGATCCAAAACAATTCCGTCCCAGCCTAAACTAATAAATAGCCATTCAATCAAATCTTCGTTCGCCGTGGACTTGGGAGCTTGACCAGTCGATAGAATCGTTCGCTTGGCGCCATCCGGCCGAATCACCTGCCATTCACCTTTTTCTGGAGCAAGTACAACGCAATCTGCTCCAGTAAGCGCCACCACCGCCGCCAAGCGGTCCATGCCCGCAAATTTTCTCTTATTTAACTTAAAATCCCAGTCTGCATTGGTGCTGTTAGCAGCAGAGATAAAACTCAATTTATTGAAGGCTTCGGTATCCAGGGGCAAAAAACGCAACTCAGTACCAGGGGTTTCGCCAAGACTGCGAACAAATACTACAGACCGGGGTAACACCCCCGCCTTCTTACTAGCTTCAGCCACCCAAGCGTCGAATACTGGCACATCAGAATTTGCGACAGGAGCCACTGGCGCACCGGAGTCCACGGGAGCCACTGCACTACCCACACTTGAGGATGGAACAGCGACACCCCCTGTAGCAGCGGGTGCAACGGCAGTACCCGCTGCAGGTGGGGCACTACTTTCCACAGCTGGAGGCGCAACGTTAGGTTTATTGATCTGGGCACCCACAGTACCGGGAGCCGCGAACATAGCGCCACTACCTAAGATCGATAAGATTACTGACTGCCAAATTTTCGCCATCGCATTCCTCACCAGGATAAAGCCAGCCCGAGTCCTGCATAGCCAACATCGTATGAGACACCTGAAATTGCAGCCGGCCCGGATGTCGCCACAGAATTACTCGTGAGCCCAATCGATTCATAGAAATAAAAAGCTAGAAGTGCCGTCTTCAGCCCAACCCCAAAAAATGGGATCTCAGGACCACCAGTAAAATAAGCATCTACGCCGAATCTATTAGAGGTAACTTTTCCGCCACTCTTCAACAACGAATAACCCGTATTAATCCCGTACCAACCGCGGACAGTGTACCAACTCGACAGCTCCTCTAAACCAACTTCAAGACCGAGAGAAAAAGTCCGACCGAGGTTAAATTCACCCAATTCTGCGACATTTTGGTTGGTGTCGTATGCGATCGGCAGTGTGGCATTAAAGGTCCATGCACCGAGCTTGGGATCGATGGTCACCCTATCCACCAAAAACCCTGGATTAAAATCCCAGGAAAACCCTACAACATGCCTTGAAAAGCTAATCGATGCTTCAACAGGACCGGTGCTGCCCGATAAACTCGCCTTTGTTCGAGGCATTGCGTCGTAATAGTAACGCAGACCCTTAAGGGGTCCGCCACGCATCTCAAACAAAAGACCAAATATTTTAGTCTTATTTAACAAAGCACCAAGTCCGCCTACTCCTGGCAGAATTTCTTTACCAAAGCGGACACCTAAGTAGCCAGAAGCTGCTGCGTCAAGAAGCTGCGTTAAAAGATCCTTGCCACCAGTAAAAAAATCGTTCAAGGCATCATTTTTTCCCGCCAAATCTAGATCTAGATGCGCACCGCTGATGATTTTTTGCAATTCTGATTTATGCGCCCCAGGTCCCTCAGACGACTGCGCCCAAAGGGGACCAGCCGCAAGCGCGGCATCTACTGCGGGAGTAATCTCATACAAGACATCCCCACCCACTAGGCTGGATTGCTTGCCCTTCTTCTTCTTCTTCTTTGGAAGATTCACTTTACTGCGAGTAGCTGCCCCGACAACTTGGCTTCGCCACTGCTTCTGATCTTCGTCCCACGCCAACCTATATAAAACCAAATAGCGTGGGGCCTCCGGTACTTGGTATTTAAACTTCCTCGCTTTTCCGGATCGCCAATAGCGACTTGAGAAACTAGGTGGACTGCCCTTAATCCGACCTTTAGTAACCAGCATACCCATTGGACTACTGTCCAATAGCGAATAAGCCACGAGATCGGAGTACTCCTCGTCCTTGAAAAACTTAAGGAAGTATTCGGATGGAGGTGCAATATACTCGCCGATCACGCTCGTCGCTGCCCCATCCTGATGAACTAGCTGAAATTTTGTTTCCTTTAACCCATCTGAAACGATCACGCTCCACCGGCTTGGTTTATCGGGACCAGAGACCGTCTTGCCGCCCTGATAGCAGCTGTATGAGCCAAAGGCCCCGAATCCGTAGGGGCCTTTTCCAACGCTCAGCGCGGACCCCAGATTCTTACAAGCGCGTTTCCAATCTTTAAGATATTGCTTGGCCTCCGCCTTATCCTTTGGAACCTTACGGCTAGACTTAAGGTCTAAAACAATACGCAAATGATCTACTTTTATCTCTTCGCCAAAGGCTTTAGACGCCCCCGCAAGAATCAACAACATTAGCAATTTGCGTACAATCAGATGCACAGGTTGCCCACCAATAATTAAGAAACAGTGATTATCAACGTCCTAATTGTGCGACACAATTTCGACTTTTTTCACAAAAATTGCTTGTGCTTGATTGCCAATGAAAGACGTCAATTCTGCGCTGGACTTCAGGAATTCCTGACTGACTGGATAAAGAGTACCTCTCTTTAAAATATACAAAATATTACCCTTAGTAATCAAGGACCACAAAGGATCTCCCGACTTATGTTGACCAAAACCTTGAACATCGTGATATGCCGTGCGCTGGCCTTTAAACACAAAATCACCACCAATCAACGCCATAATCTTATCAATATTCTGTTTATTCAAATTTGGACCATAAATTTGTGCCACCACTTCATCATCACGGACGACGAACATGCCGTCAGTCCCAATCGGACTTCTCCGATCGAGTGCCAACTTGGAGGTTCCGCGGACTAGAGACGCTAATTTGGAAAAGTCAGAACTTTTAAAGATAAAAATAGAAATTTTAGCATCGACAAGATCGATTTCAGTTTTCTTTGCCAGCCATACGGACGACATATTTACTATCGTCGGATTAAAGTCACCCAAGCCTATATTAAGCTGTCCGTCCGGAACCTCGCCAATGGAAATTATTTGAGTACCGACAATCCCCTCGCTTACAAATTTTGAACGAGCAGATCCACGCACTATCTCGACGCCGGTGCGGGCATTGAACAGATATTTTTTTATTCCCCCAGACATTTTGGATGTGCTAACAATTTTAATAGATCTTAGAGGGACTCTTATCGTCAAATCTGTCGCTTGATTGGCAAATATCTGCTCGGTTTTACCGTTTCCCGAGATTTCTATAAACGGCCGCAAAGCCAAACTTGAATCCGCCTTCAAACTATCGGGCACAGATACGGGGAAATCGATGTGCTGATCCAAAATGGATTCAAAAGGACCCATGGTCCAGTATTCCACCCCATTCTCAGCTGGCTTTGCCTCCATCTTCACTGCCTCGATTGGCGGCAATGCAGGAGCCGGTGCAGGAGCCGGTGCAGGAGCCGGTGCAGGACGCGGCACCTGGGAAGCAGCAGGAGGTGGCCGCTGTGCCGGTTCAAGCGGCAAAAATACCGTTGTGAGCGCCACATCCTGGGGCGGAGGAGGGGGAGGCGGCGCGATTGCTGCCACAGCGGGCTTTATGGCTGCCACAATTTCTTGAAAATCAGCATTGCTTGCAATTGATTGGGTTTGAAATTTCTTTACCTCTTTACTGCCCTGAGCTTTAAAAACCGCGACCTTTTTTCCCGCGGAAATAGTGAAGCTTTCCTCGCCCGCGCGGAGAATCAACGGCGGGCACTGAGTACATTTATCATTAATTTGGGGCACGGCAGATCCACGCAAAAGCTTAATGACAAACGCGGTGCCTTTCTCAGATCCAATCGCAGTGATTTTTACTTGAGTATCTTCGCCCAAAAATACTGCGCGTTCCTTATCGAAGCGTACGCGTGCACTGGATGACTCGCCAGTAGACAACGTGTCGCCATCGTGAATCCCCTGTTTATCAATTAACTCGCGCCATCGCACCAAGCCTTCGGAGCGCGATAAAACTGGCCCATTGCGGTCGTCCAAATACGCAACATATTTATTCTCAATCAAAAGAAATCGATCTTGGAAATAAATAGCTAGGCTTACAGCGCTGACCAGAGTCAGCCAAACACCTATGAGAACGTACTTTACTGGTGACACACGCCGCAAATTGCACACCTATCTTCCGCTAATTAGATGCCGTAATCACTCGAACAAAGTTGATTCAGTAAGTTACCGGTCCATAGGGAATGGTATCGGAAGCTCGACCAGTCGGCTTTAGCCACCCTTAGCGATTGCCCATCTTTCCAGAACGTGAACTTCAGTTTTCAATCGAATATCCGATGGACTAGACGACTAGGGACCTTGAAAGGCAGTTAAGTTGAAACTAGTGACGTTAAAATCTTTAGGAGCCAAGCTCTTCTATGTCATGAGCACACTGGTGTTAATCACAGTTGCGGGGAACTCATGGCAGTTTTTTCGAACTTTCCGCACGCAGATGCTCGAACAAATTCAAGACTCGCTACAAAGCCAAGCGGAGCGATCAAAAGATCAGATCGAAACCACAATTGACACATGGAGATCGCAGGTCGCTATAGCTTTACCGACCATGCGGCCCACTAAAGTTGACAAGTCCAAAAATGAAAACAGTGTTCTTCAACGATTTGTCGACGCTAATCCCGATTTTTTTATGATTCAAATACTTTCAGCCCCGTCCACAACGAGCTCGGACTTCTCTCTGATTGACGAGGCGCTGACCTCGCACATAAACGATAAAAACTTTGAAGACAAAGACGCTCATGCGGTGGCTGAACTAATTAAGACGAGCTCTATTAATTGGTTAAAGGGAGTACCAGGTAAAACAAAATCGAATTCGGCTATTGAGAGTCAGGCAAAAATCTCGAAATTGCCCCTAGTGACTCTGGCTATTCGCTTTGAGGTTGCAAATTCGCAGGGCGTAGTTTGGGCTGTGTTAACGGCTTGGCAGACACCGCTCAACAAGGCGCTATCGAAATCCACGTTTATAAAAAGCAGCATTATCGACCGAAGCGGTAAAATATTTGCGTCGTTAGACCCTTTAGAAACGATAAATCGCCCGACAATAAATAGCCGATCTCTACTAAAAAGCGCTCTATCCAGCGATAGTCCCTCTGGCTTTGAACAAGTTTATAAAGATGGTAAAGGAAAAGATAAAGTCGGGGCGTACGCACGACTGCAAAGGTACCCGCTCATACTTGTGATTGAGCAGGACGCAAATGCTGCCACTCAAGCCGTCAAAAAGACACTTCTTTCAACCAGCTTATGGGCTGGCCTCTTTATTTTGATGGCAGTAATGTTTAGTTTTTTGGCCTCATCACAGATCACAAAAGGTCTCAGAGCCGTCACATATGCGACTGGTCGAATTGCTGCCGGAGACTTCGCACACAAAGTACCACCAGGTAGCCAGGACGAAGTAGGTGCGCTTGGCAGTGCTGTAAACAACATGTCCCGGAAAATCGTTGACCTGATGGCTTCACAAGTCGATAAAGCGCGCGTCGAAAAAGAACTCGAAACGGCAAAAATGGTTCAGAGTACCTTCTTTCCTCGCGCTGCTATTAATCTACCGAATGTCCGAGTCGCTGGATTTTATACTCCAGCCTCAGAATGCGGCGGCGATCTTTGGGGACATTATACAATTTCAGATGGACTAGAATTCATTTTCATTGCCGACGCCATGGGCCATGGTGCCCCCGCAGCTTTAGTAACAGCAATGGCTTATTCAACTACAATGACTGTAGCCGATATTATAAAGCACGAACCGTCGTTTAGAGATTCGCCAAGCTCAATTCTAGAGCGCCTAAATCGAATCATCTACGAAGCCGTTCAAGGCACTATAAGCATGACTTTTTTTGCATCGATCGTTGACACTAATAAAGGGATTCTGACCTATGCGAATGCTGGACACAATTTCCCTGTTATTGTTCCAACAAGCCCTACAGACTCTCGGCTTGGTAAGGCGGCAAAAGAGCCCAGTAAGAGCGGGACTATTCAACCAATTTCGCTGAAACTAATGGGGACTCCTTTGGGAATGGACCGCGATTCCCAATATAAAGAGCGGACCATCGATCTCGTTGCTGGAGACAAAATCTTCTATTTCACCGATGGTTTAATCGAGTGCACCTCACCGAAAGGTGACGCGATAGGCCGCAAACATCTGTTAGCAGATGTTTCTACATTTGCCAATTTAGCTCCTGAAGCGATGATTTCGGCAATTAAAAAACGCGCCTTCGAGTTCTTTGCGAGCCAGCCGCTTGCTGATGACATTACAATTGTCGTCGCAGAAATTGACAAAGTGAGACAGCACCAAACAGAACCAATACCAGAACATCCCCATACCCCTCAGGATCGCAGTATAGTCACCCCAGAGTCGGCCTCTGTGACTCTCGACCTCTCAACAGCGTCACCGTCGCAGCCTGAAGTCGCTTCATTACAAGCCGCAATGGCGGCTCCTGAATTACCTTCAGGTGAATCACACACAACTCACGCAGGTGTGGTGAAAAGTGAGGGAGCAGCCAACCCGAGTGCGCCCGCCAGAACAACTATTGACTCCGGGGCTTGGCCAAAAGTTTCATCTGGTGGTGGCAAATATAAGCTCAAATTGCCGAGTGTAAGCTAAGCCTCCCTAGCCGTTATTTAAGTACGTAGCCACCACCATAGACACTGACAATGGTCACTTCAAATTGCCCAAGCTTGGAGCGCAACCTCGAGATATGACTATCGATAGTCCGGGGCGTGAGCTTTATTTCAGGCCAAATGGACATTTGGATCTCCGCTCGAGATACCGCTTGTCCCCGACGGGCTAGAAGTAGTCGCAGGAGCTGCGCTTCCTTCTGAGGCAATGGCACTGATTCCTTAGACAAAGTGGAACTGCAGCGCATTTTTTCGAACTCCAACACTAAATCCCTATATCTGATTACAGAGCCCTGCGCGGGCGATGGCACTGTTTGCAGGGAATCGGCGATAAATCTCGAGAAAGACAAACTTTCAAAACCTGGACCATAATGACGCGCAGTCACTTCAGCATCGACGCCGTCCACTGGCTTACTGCCTACCGTCACCAATAGAGTACTCACCAAATTGCTTCTTGCAATTGTGTTGATTTGGGGGATAGACCATCGATTAGAACGACAGTCAACGATGAGTGCACTAGGCAGCCGATCACCACTAAGGCGCGCGAGTTTGCCAAGAGAGTCCAGCGACGCGAAGGCTCTGACAGCAAAATCTCCCATGAGAATGGTAGCTAATCTGGGCGCTGTTTGCTGCGCCTGTTCGAGGATCCATAAAATGCTCAAGACAGCCCTCCGCTGCGCAGCAGAAAAATTGAATGCAGAAGACCTAAAATTACTTTGGATACTTAATTATAACCGATTAATTGCCGATTACGTGATGCTAGCTGGTTTTTTGATCAGAAAGTAAAGCAAACAATGAGCCTTATAAATCTAAAAGATATCCAAGACGCACTGCAACGCATTAGGCCTTTCGTGCCATGTTCCCCAATAAAGCACTCCATTAACCTTTCAAAGAGGCTTGGGGTTCCGGTTTACCTAAAACTCGAGAATTTAAACCTATCAGGCTCATTTAAGATACGAGGGGCCATGAACGCCCTGCTTCAAGTTGATAGCAGCCAGTTGACCCAGGGCGTTATCGCTGCCAGCGCGGGAAATCATGCTCAGGGAGTAGCTCACACATGTCGCCTTCTAGGAGCCAAGGCCACGATTTTTATGCCAATTCGCTCCCCTCTAGTGAAGGCGGCGGCAACCCGCGAGCTGGGCGCAGATGTGCGACTTGTGGGAATGACTTATGAGGAAGCTTACAGTGCCGCTGTCGATTGGCAAAAAAATAGCGGAGGGCTGTTGCTACACGGCTTTAATGACGAGAGAGTCATCGCAGGTCAGGGAACGATCGGATTAGAGCTTTTAGATCAGATTCCCGATCTTGGAATGGTGGTGGCTAGCATAGGTGGCGGTGGCTTAGCCGCCGGTGTTGCGATAGCCTTAAAATCTGTGCGAGCCGATGTGCAGGTCATTGGCGTTCAATCTGCCGCTTACCCCGCGATGCATCAGTCGGTACGTAGTCACAGCCTCATCGGAGCTGCAGCCGGATACACCATCGCAGACGGGATCGCAATTAAGGTACCTAGTGCCACTACCTTCGAGATCATCGAAAAGCACTGCGACGAGATCGTTTTGGTCGATGAGGATGAAATAGCCTCATCTGTAATGAATCTGATGGAGTGGGAGCACATGCTTGCAGA
>Ga0315284_10005743_pt1 | contig 17653 bp, 18 predicted proteins | sample YL17G09_16_MG_FD_203696 | JGI IMG/M metagenome (GOLD analysis project Ga0315284, IMG submission 203696) | Sediment microbial communities from Yellowstone Lake, YNP, Wyoming, USA - YL17G09_16 | ecosystem: Environmental > Aquatic > Freshwater > Lake > Sediment | place: USA: Wyoming | collected...
CTCTTTCTTAAAACTTTTACTGTTGTAATATTCAATATCATACTGAATGCCGGTGAATCCGTGTACATGGGTTTTATTATATTCGGTAACAAAACTAGTTAAACGTACAGGAATATATTCGTAATCAGCTTCTGCCAAATCTACCCCCCCAACAAGTGCATGAACATTAATTTTAGCCCCAGCGGTTTTGGTTAGAAAGTTATCGAGGTTATCTAGAAATTTTTCTTTATCTATAGTTTTTTGGTCCTCGGGTTTGTTACTCTCTAAAATATCTAAATATTCATTAATAGATAGATATATCGTGTTTGTACCCTTTTGCTTACAAAAACTAACTAACTCTTCTGTCTTATTCGCATCTAGTAAGCTGATGGGTTCCCAATACCAACTTGCGATCTCATAATTTTTTGGGAAACCTGTCTTTTGATTAAAAAACATAATGATTAAAGCAAGAGCACACAAAAGTAAAGACAGCAAAAATATGAGGAAATTTTTACGCATAGGATAAGTATAGAGGATATTCTTAAACTATTTGAGCCGGATCTACAAATACCGAATATTCCTCATCTGCATATACGTGTGTGATCGCTTGATTATCTACAATACCTTTCACTAAAGCATTCTTGTTTTGTGTTTTAAGCTCGGCTTTTGAATCCAAATAATTTTCTAATGCTTTTTCTGATAATGACCATAAACTATCACCGCTTTGGGCCACATACTTATATTCGATTATTTTCTTATCATTAACAACTTCTGCAATAGTAATAATTTCCGCAGCTTGAACCACTGATTTGTGACCCAAAGATATACTGCCGTAGTTAACTATGGTTCCGTAAAGAACAAATGTAAAAGTAACTATGTTTACAGCAATTACGTTTGAGGTCATCTTTAATTTGTTAGTGACGAATTTATAATGATCATATTCTGTGGCCATTCCATATTTTCTTCCCAAATGAAAGGCGATTCTTCGGTATATAAACACACCGTAGGCAATCATTCTACAAAAAAAGTTGAATAATCCATAAGCCGGGGTTAATAGAACCACCCAAATGGGCTCTTTTCTTCCAGTTTTAGCGTAAGGTACAAGTTCAATTAACACATACGCAAAGTAAAATCGTAAGAAATAAAGAGGACTTAAAAACAAAGCCGGCAGCGTAATTACTCTTAAGGGATCTAACAAAGTAACCACTATCGCATAGTAAAAAACGTCAAATTTAAGACGCAATGGAACATTCTTTTTGAAAAGAAGCTTTAAGTATCTCTTTAAATTGGAATAAGAACCCGGATTCCATCCATAAACCCTTTGTCTTAATAGTGTGTATAGTGTTTGAGGGACAAAGGTTTCAATTAATGCATTAGATATAACTACTCCTTTTCCTTCATCAGAAAGGTGTATTAATAGAGTTCTTTGAAGATCTTCTCCAGAAAACTCACAGGTATGAAGTTTTTGCTGTCTTAAAAGCTCCTCGGTTCTAAAAAGACCAATTGCTCCCGAAACGTTTTGAACTGTAGCGGTTTTGTTATGAAAAGCTCGGCCTATCTCCATACTTTTTCTATACTCATAAGCTTGCAAAACACTTAGCCACCCATCAATTTTTGGCATTACTCTAAAAGCCACGGCATCATATCCTTTGTCTAAAATATTTGTGGGAATAGAAGCATTATTAATTAAAGTGTCGTCATCTAATATTAAAATATAAGGAGTGTTAACATACTTTAGGGCGTAATTAATAGCTTTAACTTTTCCTAACGGATCCTTAACATTAAGGACTCTAACTCCTAATTTTTCAGCGATTTCACAAGTTTTATCATTTGATCCATTGGAGGCAATAATAATTTGATCTTTTTTAAATCGTTTTAAGAGGTTTTTGATTACAACACCGACGGTAGATTCACCATTGTAGGTTGGAATAATAACTGTAACTTTAGATAAATCTTCCTTTCCACCCTTTTGATAAGTCTTTATCGATAATGATTCAATCATAACTTTGATGATATCTATTAAGAAGGCAACAACAGCAATAGAAAACAAGATTTGGCTTCCTTTTTCTGGAATGTGGGAGTTTTTAATAAAAATATAATCAACCAAAATTATCGCCATTAACAACACCAAAGTAACTCTGGCTATAAAACTATCGTTATTCACTTTTAATATATCTTTTATTTTCATAACAAATATATTTATAGGTTATTTAAACTAATAAGTATTCTAAAAGAAAGTCTATCTATATAGCGAATAATGGAGATCACCAATTAAGCTATAGGGTAGTATAGGGGATTTTATATTATAAATAGGCTAAATGCAAGTCCTTGAGGAAAAAGCCCAGACTTAGAGTCTAAAGACTTTTGTTAATATTCTTGAAACAAGATCCGCTTTGTCGACGTATGTAAGACGCCTTGGGTTTATAAAATCTAGAATCAACATTGTTGAACTTGCACCAAGAAGTGTGAGAAGTTTTAAGCGTGGGAAAAACAAGAATGCGACGACCAAAATCGTGGTAAAGGTTATAAACTTGATGATATCGTCTTTGGCTTCGCCAAAGCTTTTTCTGATTGATATCTTAATGAGCTTTGTTCTTCCATGTTCAGACGGATCTCTACTGATTGAAAGCTGTGAATAGTGCATCTTGGCTAGGGCCACAATTCTCATGATATTTCTAATTACTTCAATTACTATTGTGGCTATTATCAAATTTATGGTGATTCTTAGGTGGTCGTTATAAACAAAGCCCTTAATCATAAAGTCGTAACTGCCAAATGCTGATTTTAAAGGAATATTTAAAGATTGAGGTAAGAAAAATAGATTGGTGCTATCTAAAGTCAAGAAAAATAGAAATAGGATTACCTCAAAGCCATCAATAAAACCGCTTCTAAACCTTCGTTTAAAAGAAGTTAGCCAGTGAATTCCATCTTGAGCTCGGGGGATTGGGCCGGATAGTAAACCAACTATTGCAACTAGCATAATTGTTAAAGATAAAGTTAAGGCTGTGACGTCATAGGTTTTTCCAATGGTTTTATAGAAAATTAAAAGTGTGACGTAAATTATAGATGTCGTTATATATGCAAAAATGGGGGAGGCGTAAACCAAAAGCTCTTTTAAAAGTTCGAGGAAGTTTTTCCAAACTCTTTTTAAATAATTGATGACGTCAAGAAGTGTCAACGACCCTTCTAGTAAAATATCTAAAATTTGGCTTGTTTCATCCTTTAGCCCAACAATTACTAGTATCCCCAATATGAAAAATGTGACCACTCCAGCGAGAAGTACAATCCAAATAATGTTAAAGAAAAACGTCATGGCGGTAGGAAAAAGGATGTTTAATATAAGGAGAGCACCAAGAATTGCAAATATGGCTGTTAGTGCTTTATAAACTTTTTTGTTGAGTGTTGCGCTATCTAACCTATGAATAATTTGTTCAATGATTTTATTCATTACGGAATTATACCTTGGTTAGAATCTCATATCCAGTTTTGGTGACAAGAACAGTGTGTTCGAACTGTGCAAAGTCGCTTCCATCGGCCATTTTTGTATCCCAAGGGCCAGAGTGTCTCACTTTCCAATTTCCTGATGCAATTAAAGGTTCTATACATATGGTCATGCCAGCTTTTAGTGTATGCCCGGATCCGGCTTTTCCAAAACAAGGAATTTCAGGTGGTTCGTGCATTTTATAGCCAATTCCATGTCCGGCGTATTCTCGAAGTGGATTGTAACCTTGAGATTCGACAGTTTCTTGAATAGTATGGGCAATATCTCCGGTTTTTATACCTTCTTTTATCATTTTTATAGCTTCGTTGTGGGCTTTTTCTATAGTATTGAGAAACTTTTCCCGCTTCGTAGAGATTTTTCCAACTCCAGTGGCAAATGCGCTGTCTACATGGAGGTTTTTATATTTTATGGTGGTATCGATAGTTACAATGTCACCTTCGTTTAGGATGATGTCTTTTTGGGGATGGCAGTGAACTGATTGGTTGTTTATGCTAATGCAAAGTCCCGTGGGGAAGGGCTCTGTGCCGTAGGGGTTGTATCCTTTGCAAGCGGGTACGGCGTTTTTTTCGTGGCACAGTTTTAGGAATCTGTTTTCAAGTTCTATGGTTTGAATACCGGGTTTTATCATATTTTTTATTTCGATAAGTATTTCGGCGAGGATTTTTCCACCTTCGCGCATAATATTAATTTCTTCTGGGGTTTTGATGATCCCCCCGTGATATATTGACATTATATGGATTATACATTGAGTTTTGGAAAAAAGATTGGATCAGGTACGAATTGCGAGGTTTACAGATTTAGATTTGGGAATTTTTTTGATATGGTTGTTAAAAAATATAGGGTTTATAACCTCCATCTTGCTAGAAAGGTCTTTAAAGTGAACGTTGAAATCAGAGAGATTCTGGAAAAACGAAATGTAAATGTTCCACATGTGTATTTAATCTGCCCGTTTTTTGGTGGATTAATCGTCGAAAAATTTGTTGGCGTATCTATTCGGGACTATGCGCGTAATCGTAATTTAAATCCCGAAATTTTGAAGGAATGTAAAAAGATAATTATGCGCTTGCCTCAAAATATTCCGTTAGATACTAATCCTGGTAATTTTGTCGTTAACGATGTTAGACATATTTATTTTGTAGATTTTATGCCTCCTAATCCCTGGATGTTTATAAGAAATAAGAATCGCAGAGATTTATTTGAAAAATTTTTCCCACAGACTAGATTAGTTGAAACAGATCCTGATATGAAAGATAGATATCTTAAAAATCCTAAAAGATTGCAAAAGTTTGAATACTATCTTCAGAAGTTCTGGCAAGTGTAGTGGATGAGATGATTATCAAATATTTAACCTTTGTTGTGTCAGTTACTTCACTTTAAACAAGCTGTTGATTTTCAAAAGACATTGTTTGTATAATATGAACATGTGTTCATACAGTTGCTATTCACCGTCAAGTAAGGAATCAAAAGAAGTTGCTTTGTTGTCTTCTCTCCTAAAGCTAGTAGCTGAAAAAAGCCGATTGAATCTGCTTTGTATTTTACGACAGGGCGAACACTGTGTTTGCGAAATGATCGAGCATGTTGATCTGTCTCAAAGTCTTATCTCTCATCATCTCAAAGATCTTAAAGATGCTGGCGTTGTCACTGATGAGAAACGGGGTTTAAGGGTGTATTACTCACTTACAGATAAAGGTAAACATATTACCAATTTACTTTTCAGTATTCCTCAAAAGGAGGTGGCATTATGAAAATTCAAGTCTTAGGTTCAGGTTGTCCTACCTGCAAGAAACTTTATGAGATTACCCAAAGAGCAGCAGAAGAGCTGAAGCTAACCGATACAGTTGAGTATCTTATAGGCTCTGAAGGTATACAAAAAATCGTTGAACTTGGTGCTATGTCTAGCCCAGTGCTTGCCATAAACGATAAGATAGCAATGACTGGGTTTACGCCTGATATTGAAAAAATTAAAAGTGTAATTCAAGAAGCAGCTAAATAACCTATGGACATTTTCAAACCTATACAGCTTTTTGCTGATACAACGACATACAACTGGCTTGGTTTAGGGAAGGATTCCTATCTTGGTAATTCTGTCAACTTTTTTATTTATGACACAATTAAGATTGGACTTCTTTTGGTGGTCATCAACTATGCTATGGCGATCACTCGTTATTACTTTCCGATGGAGAAAGTGCGGGATATTTTAACTAAAAGACGCTGGTTTGGGCTGGACTATCTTTTTGCAGCACTTTTGGGTGTAGTTACTCCCTTCTGCTCCTGTTCCTCAATACCTCTATTTATTGGTTTTTTAAGTGCGGGCATTCCTTTGGGCGTTACATTTACTTTTCTTATAAGTTCACCCTTAATCAACGAGTCATCTTTGGCATTGTTTCCAGCGATGTTTGGATTAAGGACGACACTTTTGTATAACCTGGTAGGGATAATTGTGAGTATCCTGGGTGGAATGCTTATTCAGAAACTTCATGTGGAAAAATATGTTCAGGTAGAGTTATTAAAGTTCAAATCAAGAAAAGAAGTTGAGGCTGAAAATAAAAGTGTCTCTATTCCTCTGGTTAAGCTCCTTGGCTATTGGTGGAGAGACGGTATGAGGATCACAATAAGCATCTTCCCTTATGTGGTATTGGGGGTGGGTATTGGTGCGTTGATCCACGGCTTTGTGCCAGCTGCTCTGATTGAGTATTATCTTTCCTCTAAACAGTGGTGGACAGTACCTATAGCGACGCTCCTTGGAGTTCCTCTCTATGCAAACTCGGTTAGTGTTATCCCTATTGTCGAAGCCTTAGTGGGGAAAGGTATTCCTCTAGGAACGGCACTAGCTTTTATGACTGCCACTGTAACTCTTTCTATCCCTGAAGCCTTAATCTTAAAAAAAGCCATGAAATGGCAGCTTCTTGCCCTATTCTTCGGCATTACTACTACAGGCATCATGGTGATTGGTTATCTGTTTAACTTGATATAAATCGTTCGAAGTATTGACACACTGAGGGAAAGATGCATAATCGGATTGTGGTAAGCTTAAAAAGCCCAATGTTTAAAAACCTCAAAGAAAAAATCAGGATTATCAAAAGAAAACTACTTCCTCACAAATGGGCTATAGTAGTCATTTTATTCTTGCTCATCGCTCCAAGTGGTCTCATCAACTGGGGAGGAATCATAATTAATCAAGGAAAATATATTACCGTAACGGGAACCTCCAAAAGCGCCAACAAAAACGAAATCTCAAAATTTACCGTTAACGTTTCGCATAAAGATCCAAACAAAAGCGTTGTCGTAGAAAAAGTTCATGCAAAAGCTCAAGTTATAGTTGATGGCGCAAAAAACTTTGGAATTCCAACTGATGACATAAAAACCTCAAACGTTAACGTATTTCAAAACGAAGAACCAGTTACCATAAACGGAGTTCAAACTTACAGAAAAACTGATTGGAGGGCAAACATCACTGTAGAAATAATTTTAAGAAACATCACAAGAGCGGGAGATTTATCAACTTTACTATCTAGCATGGATATAGACAGCCTATACGGACCGGAATTTACAATTGATCAATCTAAAATTGATGAAACAAGGCTTTTACAAGCAGCCCTTATAGATGCAACTGAAAAAGCAAAATTTGTGGCTCGAAGTGCTCACATGCGCCTTGGAGGAATTTTAAATATCGTTGAAGGCACATCAAATTCAGCTTACCCGCAACCACTTTATGGAGGAAAGGGAGGCGGTGCCGAAGCTAATTACGAACCCGGAACAACTGAAGTTACAAAAACCGTAACTATCACCTTCAAACTTTATTAAATCTCTATTACAATAGTTATCATGTCTGATGTATATGATAAGTTAATTCTCCAGATAAAAAATCAACATAAAGAAATTTATGATTGGTTTGAAGAAAAGGACGTTAATCTTTACGAATTAGGGCGTTATTCAAAGGAAATCGCCACCGCATTGTTTTTGGCAATAAGTCTTATAGTTACTCCGATTAAACAAAAGAGGATTACGTTTGAAATAAAAGATGTAAAACAAATGACGGAGATTCCCGCGTCAAAGATGGCAAATTTAACAATAGATGAAGAGCGCGCGATTAAAGTTTGGGAGGACTATAAACCGTTTATTACGGGAACTGCCGTAAAATATGATGTTGATCCCAAGATTATATTTGCCACTATTATGGTTGAATCCAATGGAAATCCAAAGGCAATACGCTATGAGCCGCAAATAAACGATGCTAGCTATGGTTTGGGTCAAATTCTTTACGGTACAGCCAATTTGATAGGTTTTAGAGGAAATCCTAACGACTTATACAATCCTGAAGTTAATATTGATTTGATTGGTAGATACCATAAGAGAAATCTCGAGGCGTACGGGAATTTAAGTATTGATAAGCTTGCTACAGCTTATAATGCTGGAAACCCATATAGTTATCCAACTTATGGATATGTCCAAAAGTTTATGACGTGGTTTAATATTATGGGGAACCTATTAATTTCGCCCCCACCAAGTAATGTCTAATCCAGAAAAAGGTACACCATTTGAACAAGCTAAAGATCCTGAAAAGGTAAAGAAAGAAATTTCTAACACGCAAAGTCTCATAAATCTTGCCGCGCTTCTTAATGTTTTTAAGAAAAGGGGTTTAACCTCCAGTCAAATCAAGCAAGAACTCTCAAAGATTTTTAAGTAGGTCCATGCTAATTCCAAGTTTAGTTTGTGTTGTGTTTGTGAGTAGAGTGGGGATCTTTAGTGGGATGGACCTTCTGGGGATTTTTCGGTTGGGTTGTACCAATACCTTTTCTTGAAGGTTTTTGAAGGTCCGTCCTAGGATGGACCCTGTATTTTGATGTACCTTATCGAGTATTTTTGATGTTGCTAGTAGGTCCATCCTTAAGGGGATATTCCGATTAGCTATAATCGCAAGATAATCTATGGTAGGTTCCAGGATGGACCTAGTTGTCTTTCATAAATTTCCGTTGTATAGTTAACCGAAATCTAGTTTGGAGGTGAAACATGTGGGACACTTATATTGTAGGTGCGTTGGTAGTCGTGGGTGTTTGTGCGTGGATCATGGGGCTTTATCTTTTAGTTTTTCACCCCATTTTACCTGATGACTTGCCCGACGATGAGCAGGCTCAGGATTTTATGGGAGACGAAAATCAGCTTTTTGAGCGGAGGGAGATATGAAGAAACTAAAGAAATTTCTTCTTGACCTGTTTGCGATTGTGATCTTGATAGCAACGGTAATTGCTATCACGCTTTTTGACCCGCTTTTACCCGACGATGAGTAAACTAAGAATCCTGTTGGGGATGAAGATCAACTTTTTAATTTCTTTACCCTGAGTATATTGAACTAACCGTTCGTTACTCAGGGCTAAAGCTTTTACCTCTTCTTCGGTTTCGTCTCCCTTGATTTCAATTTCGCCGCGAACCTTGCCGTTAATTTGCACCGGAATTATAATTTTATCTTCTTTAATTAAGTTTTCATTATACTTTGGCCATGCCGAAAGATGTACACTGTTTTCATTTTTCCACTCTTTATATCCATTTATTTCTTGCCAGAGCTCCTCAGCTAAAAACGGGGCAAAAGGCGCAAGACATTTTATAAAACCTTTCCATATTTCTTTGTCGATTTGATCCTTAAGTTTTAACTCGTTTACAAATATCATAAGTTGGCTGATTGCGGTATTCATCTTAAGCGCATCAGCCATTTCGGTGATGTTTTTAACCATTTTGTGATAAGCCTTGGTGGTTTCTTTGTCTTCAAACTTGTCAACAACCCTGTCTTTTAGTAAGTATATTGTGCTTAAGAATTTATACATTGACTTAATGTTGGTATCGCTCCATGGAAAAGTATCAGTGTAAGGGCCTAAAAAACAAAGGGCCAGTCTTGAGGCGTCGGCCCCGAACTTTGCAAGAAGTTTATCAACCTCAACCACATTTCCTTTAGACTTAGACATTTTTGATCCATCGGGTCCAAGTAGCAACCCGCCATTCATTCTCCATTGATAAGGCTCTTCTGTTGGAACAAGACCAATATCATAAAAAAACCTATGCCAAAACCTTGAATATAAAAGATGAAGTGTGGTGTGTTCGGCGCCGCCAAAATATTTATCAACTGGAAGCCAGTATTTTAATTTTTTGGGATCTGCAAATTCTTGATCATTTTTTGGATCAGTATATCTTAGATAATACCAACTTGAGCCTGCCCAGTTTGGCATGGTTTGAGTCTCGCGTTTTGCAGGTTTTCCTTTACTATCCGTGGTATTAACCCAATCTAGCAAGTCTTTTTTAGATGGAAGTTCCACCGGGAGTTTGTCATATGAAATAGCTTCGGTTTTTCCGTCTTCGGTATAAATGATGGGTATTGGTTCGCCCCAATATCTCTGGCGCGAAAAAACCCAATCACGAATTTTGTATATGGTTTTGCTTCCGCCTTTGTTTTCAGTTTCTAGTCGTTTTATAGATTCTTTCCAAAATTCTTTTGCATCCATTCCATTATATTTATCGCTATTTACCATTTTGTTGTCTTTATTTATAACCTTGATAACCTCAAGACCATATTTTTGGGCGAATATAAGATCGCGTTCATCATGTCCTGGAACCGCCATGATGGCTCCGGTTGCGTAATCCATAAGAACATAGTCTGCTACAAAAACGGGAATTTCTCTCTTTACTTCCTCAAACGGGTGTTTTGCAAAGATGCCTTGAAGTTTTACTCCAGTTTTTTCCTTAGTCTGGCGCTCTAAATCCGAAAGATTTTTTGCTTTTTGAATATACTCATCAACCGCCACTTTATTCGTGACTTTATTGGCAAGTTTTTCTATTAGTGAATGTTCTGGGGATAGGGCGATAAACGTTATTCCATAAATAGTATCTGGACGCGTGGTGAAAACTTCTAGTTTTTCGCCCATAACATCAAAGATCATTGAGGCGCCTTCGCTTTTTCCAATCCAATTCTGCTGAGCAATTTTTATGTGTTCAAAGTAATCAACTTCTTTTAAGCCTTCTAGGAGTTTTTCGGCATAAGCAGGGATTTTTAAAACCCACTGTTGATACATTTTACGTTCAACCTTGTAAGAACCGCGCTCAGAGATTTTATTCCCATCTTTATCAGTGAGTACTTCTTCATCGGCCAGATTTCCAAGTTCTTCACACCACCAAACTGGCATTTCTTTGAGTTCGGCAAGTCCGTTTTCATAAAACTTCAAAAATAACCATTGGGTCCATTTATAATAAGCAGGATCTGTAGTTGAAAACTCCCTGTCCCAATCAATAGCGTATCCAAAGTCTTGCATAGCTTTTTTGTAACTTGTACAGAGTTGTTCAACAACTTCTTGTGGGGTTTTATTTTCTCTTAACGCGTGTTCCTCTGTAGGAAGTCCAAATGCGTCCCAGCCCATGGGAAACATCACATTAAAACCTTTCATTCTTAAAAACCGAGAATATATTTCGGGTACGGTGTACCTCATAGCGTGCCCAATATGAAGCGTATTTCCCGATGGGTAGGGGTATTCCGCGAGAATATATCTCTTTGGTTTTTCTGAAAAATCAATAGCTTTATAGACGTTGTTTTTGTACCAACAATCTTTCCACTTATTTTCAATTTCTTGATGCGAATATTTTTGCATAGTTGAAATTACCTTGATTTTAACGTATATTATCCTCCATGGCAAAGAAAAAGGGTAATAGAATTTTAATTGGTCTTGAATGTAGCGAAACCGGTAAGCGTACCTATATTACACAAAAAAATAAGATTAATACCCCAGAGAAGATTCAAATCAAGAAATTTAATCCGATTTTACGAAGGCACACTATCCACAAAGAAGTTCAAAAGTTAAAATAATCCTAAGATATGCAGATAATGGTAGATGGTTTGCTAACAAACTATGAGGTGTTTGGTCCCAAAAATAAGAATTGTTTACTTATATTACATGGGTGGTTAAGGTCGATTGATGAGTGGATTCCAGTTGCAAAGAAACTATCTTACAAATTCAGAGTTATACTTTTAGATCTTCCGGGATTTGGACTTAGTGTAAAGCCTAAAAGGTCTTTCAATATCCGTGAGTATAGTAGATTTGTTGAAAGTTTCTTGAAAAAGTTTCAGGTTGACAGATGTGTTTTAATGGGACACTCCTTTGGTGGAAGAATTGGGATTCTTTTAGCTTCCGAGGATAGTTTAATCAGTAAACTTGTTCTGGTTGATAGTGCTGGTATAGAAAGAAAGAGTTTGAAAACAAGAATCGAGATTTCTATTGCTAGGTTGGTGAGTAAATATCTTCTAAAACATCTCCCCAAAAAGTATGCGTATAAAATGAGGAGTTTTTTTGGAAGTGCAGATTATAACGAAGCCGGTTATATGCGCGATATTTTTAAAAAAGTAGTGAGAGAAGATCTTACAAAACATTTTTCGAAAATAAAGTCTCCAACCTATATTCTTTGGGGAGACAAAGACCCGGTTTTAAATGTTTCACAAACTAAAATTTTTAAGAATGAAATTCCAAACTCAACAGTTCGAGTGGTTTGGGGGGCGGGGCATAATCCACATATTGAGAAGCCAAATGAGTTTATGGCAATTATCGAGGAGATTTTATGATAGAAAATGTTTTTCCGTATAGATTACATCTTACTGTTTTTCAACTTGAAGGCTATTCCATTAAAAGATTTGTAAGATGGATTCTACTTCACCCGTTTACAAGGAAATTAGAAACAAAAAAGGGTTTGGTTTGGACATTTAAATCGAAGTTTATTTGCTTTGTGGCTATTTGTTTGGCTGTTTCATTTACAATTTTTCTGGGTAATTTATTCGGAGTATCTGGATGTATTTTAGGTATAGTAGTTTCTACTCAATCATATCTGTTTCTTGTTTGTGCCCTCCTTTTATTGAAACCCTATGAGTTGTGTAATAGATGTCTTGTAAAAAGGAGGATAAAAAGAAAAATTGAATCCTTAAAATTGAAAGGTTTAAAAGTGATTGGAATTACTGGATCGTACGGTAAAACCAGTATCAAAGAAGTGCTATATCAATTACTTAAGACAAAATACTCCGTCTTAAGGACTCCTGAAAGTTATAATACCCTTTTCGGCATTGAAAAGGTCGTAGATCTCGAATTAGACGATTCATACGGCTACTTTATTTGTGAGATGGGCGCATATAAGCGTGGAGAAATTCGAGAATTATGTGACATCGTTTTACCTGACTATGCGATACTTACTGGTATCAATGAACAGCATGTCGAAAGGTTTGGATCTATCCAGAATACTATAAAAGCAAAATTTGAGTTAATTCAAGCAGTCAATAGGGGAGAGGCGGTGTTTATTAATGGTAATGACAGCGTGGTTGCTGAAAATTTTCATAAATTCATTTCGAACCCCATTATCTACGGGCCAAAAGATAGTGAATTTTTCGTGGAAAATGTTTTGGTTGGCAAATCTGGAACTACATTTACCCTACAGATTAATGGTAAAAGAATGAAATGTAAGACGTTACTACCTAGCAACGGAAATTTGTCGAATATTTTAGGGGCCGTGAGTCTTTCATATAATCTTGGTGTGAAGGATGAAGATATTATTAGGGTGATCCATAATTTAAAGCCAATACCCCACAGATTAGAGTTGAAAGGCCTTAACAACGGAAATTATATGATTGACAATGCTTATAGTAGTAATACCACGGGATTTATGAATGCTTTGGATTTTCTTCGTTCTCTTGATGCCGATCATAAGGTATTAGTTACACCAGGAATTGTTGAGTTAGGTGGTTTGACTAAGGAAGTTCATTTGAAGCTTGGTGCTTACGCTGCGGGGGTTTGTGACATGGTCATACTAGTTGGTAAAAATGAAAGGATCAGGTGGTTGGAAGAGGGAATAAATAAGAAGTCAAAAATTATCATTATCAATACAATCTCCGCGCTATCAAGTTTAATTGAAAAACTAAACATCAAAAATTCTGTAATTCTAGTCGAAAACGATTTACCTGAAAATTATTAACACCTTATCTAATTTTGGGGCCTTTTAGAGAACCTTTAAAGTCCTTTAATATGTTATTTGGGAATTCGTAAGTAAGCTTTTCATTTTCTCGGTATTTCTCTATCGCAAGATTTATTAATTTATCTATCATGTGTGAGAACTTGAGATTAGAAGCTTCCCAGAGGTAAAAGGACATACTTCCTGGAATAGTGTTAATTTCAGTGACATAAAGTTTGGTGTTTTTTTCACTAAGAAGGAAGTCTATTCTTGCTAAACCAGAAGCATTTACTGTTTTGAAGACCTCTATTGCTAATTTTTGAACCTTTTCTTTTTCGTTAGCTTTGATCTTGGCTGGGATCTCTCGATTTGTTGAAGCCATACCTTTTGATCGTCCATCTTTCCCTGTGTATTTCTGTGAGTAGTCTAAAAAATTTTTAGAAGAAAATACCTCCTCGCATTCGGAAACTATTAGGTCGTTATTGTTGTTACCAATTACGGAAATATTTATTTCTTTGGCATTTTCTATAGATTTCTCAATAATTATTTTGTTGTCAAAAGCGGCAGCAACTTCTACCGCTTCTATGAGTTGGCTTCTTGTAGATGTTTTTGCTACTCCTATGCTAGATCCCGTACAAGATGGTTTGATAAACATCGGATACCCGAGATTTTTTTCTGCCTTGTTGATAATCGCTTCCTTTTCTTTATCCCAAGTATGTTTGTAAAACCATATATAAGGTGCTATTGGTATATTATTTACTTCAAACAATTGTTTCATAAGAACTTTATCCATACCTAATGCTGAGCCTAGAACTCCTGATCCAACGTATGGAGTTTCGATTAGTTCAAATAAACCTTGAAAACTACCGTTTTCTCCGTAGTTTCCATGGAAACAAGGAAAAAATACGTCGATAGTTCTCTTTATAGTTCTTTTAATTTTAAATAGTCCTGAAGTTTTAATGAAGAGGGTTGAATTGTTTTCCCATGGAAGCATGTAGGCTTCGAAGGATTTATACTGGATTGTAGACAGATCCTTGAAGGTTGAGATTTCATAAAAGTAGTCGCTAACATACCAAATACCTTCTTTAGATACGTAGATAGGAATAACATCAAACTTATCCTTGTCGATTTGATTTAGTACTTGTACACCTGTAATTATCGATACTTCGTGTTCGGGTGATTTGCCTCCGAATATAACCGCAACCGTAGTTTTTTTATTCACTGCAAAATTATATCATCGTGGAGAGAAAATGCGAATGTAACTATTATGTTAAACATTCGCATTATAGAGGGCACCCCTCTGGTCTCTCTTCATTTCCCTCAGGAAATTTTTTACAAAATGGTGGGCGCTCGTTGTAACTGGCGCATTTGTAAGAGCCATTCACCTTTTTTAATCTCTCGCAGGTAAATCTGGGTATTGGTGTCGTACCTATGTAAATGAAATCACCAGAATAATGTAGAAATGGATAGGTCTTTAAAAGTTGACCCATTTGGTAAAAAGTGATTCGAGGAATTGAAAATTCTCTACAGCATTTTCCACATTTATTACACTTGGACATATCATCTCTCCTTACGCGTTTTGTTTTTCAGTTAAAACTATTATATATGCCTATAGGTTTTAATTCAAGCGCTTTAAAGCTTTTTTGATAGCATCCCGCGCTTTTTTTGTTTTTGCAATTTTCAGCCAATCAGATCCTGAAAGTTTTTTGGATTTTGAGGTTTGTACATCCACACGATCGCCCGTATGCAACTCGTGTGCCAAACTTTGAAAATGTCCGTTTATAGTTCCTCCAACTGCGCTGTTTCCAACATCTCCGTGTATTTCGTATGCAAAATCTATTAGGTTTGCACCCTTTGGAAGTTCAATGATATCTCCAAGTGGCGTGAATACGTATATTTTGTTTGAAAATTGTGGGATTTTAATGCTAGTTTCACCAACTTTGTAATGTATTTCTTTCAAGAAATCTGGATTATCCTCAAGGTTTTCTTTTAGGTATTCACCAATTTTATAGAATGCATGACTTGCCCGTCCAAACTCGTTTTCTTCATACATATCTTTTGATTCTATTTGTACCTCCATATGAAGTGCGGGATCGACTATGTAAATATTATGAATGCTTTTATATCCACTAATGCGGGGCTTTGCAATGTAATCGTCCCTGAGTTTTGGGATATTGTCCCAAAGCTGGCAAAGTAGATTTTCTGTTTTATAGCAATTTTCTACAGTATCAACAATTATTCTCATTGCTGCTATGTCTTTAATGTCCGACATTTTAATGTTTTCGTTGCCCCTTCTTGCCAATTTGGCGTAAATAGAATAAATATTTTTGATTCTTTGATCAATTTTAGCTTTTACACCGTTTTCTTTTAGTATTTCTTTTAATACTTTCGTGGCATCTTCGAATATTTTGTTAATCTTTTCCTCCCTTGTTTCAAGATACTTTGAAATAAAATAATATTCCCCAGGGTTTAAGATTTTTAGGGCGCCGTTTTCTAACTCTTTTGAAAATGTTGATAGCCCAAGGAGGTGGCATATTGGTGAGTATATGTACAAAGCTTTTTCTGCGACTCTAAACGCTAGACCATGATCAAGTTTATGAGCGGTTTTTATATTATCAACTTTATCGGCTAGTCTTATGATAAGAACTTTAGGATCTTCAACTAAGTTAAAATACGTTGGGATAACAAGCTTCTGATTGGCCTTAGTTAGTTTTACCTCTCTTATTGGATTGTCTGATACTTTTTTGTATTTTTTTAAGATACCAAATATTTCATCACCAAAAAGTCTTCGTAATTCCTCTTCTTTTTTGGGGTTTTCTAATAATATATGATGTAAGTAAGCTGAAGCAAGTATAATATCATCTTTTATACCTATACTTTTAAGTGCTTTAACAACACCTTGGGCGTGGTCAAAATATGATTCGCCAGAAACTCTTTTATACTGGGTTGAAATTTTCCGGGCATATTCTTCAGATTTTTTGATTACAGAGTTTTTCATGGGAAATAAGTCTCGCAGTTTTGTATTATATCAAATCAGCTATTCTTCATACATCCACTGTACATCGAAGGTGGATACTCTTGAGTATATGAAGGTTTCTCCATGAGACCTCTCAAAGTTAGTGAGGTAGTAGAGGATTGTTGGATCATATTTTACAGATACCGCAGGATAATCTGCGTTACTGAGCCCTAGATCTCTATTAAACTGAACAGAGTTGTATGCAACAAGAGGAGAGGAGGCCATAATGGGGATATCAGGTATGCTTGGGGTGGTATCTTTATTGCTTTCAAATACAATACCTTTATCACCTCCTGATATTATTCCAGCATCAATATTTGAACTTGAGTTTATGGTATAGCTTGTTATTGGAGTTATGCCTATACTTTTAGAGATATATACATTCCCGGGAGTTATGATGATAAGTCTTGCATTTCCAGCATTTCCTTTTATTGTTCCTTTTATATCTAAATCATCATTTCCATCTATGTATAAAACAGCAGCATCATTTGAACCCAAGGAGTAGGTAACATTGGTGGAAACACTGGAATTGAAAGCTGAATCACTCATTTTATATACTCCAGCTTTATTTATGTCGCTTATCTTACTTATTTCTTTAACATGAGATCCAGTTGGTATCTTGTATGGATTGAAAAGTTGATAAAGCCAATAGCTTCCAGGATAGCTATTTGGATTCTTATCATCATAAAGGGATGATGCATATCCACTTTTCTTGTCCCCACTTAAGTCTATATCAAATATGGTTTTATTTCCTTCAGCTGATGTGACGTCCCCTGCAGATCTTAAATAACTTCCAGTTTTATTACCTGAGGTGGTATTTAAAAGCATGGTTTTAAAGCTATCTCCTGCAGGGGATTTGTATACGGTTAGATTATCAAGTAATCCTGCAAACACATCCCCATTAATAGATGTATACCAATAAACTACTCTTGCTTTGACATCGATAGAGAGGGAATCGGAGGCTTTACAACTTGCGGTTTTTGTGTAAGTGACAGTAATCTTACATGTTGTTGGAGAGTTTGGTGCTACCCAGGTTGCTGTTTGAGAGTTTTTTCCACCTGAAAAGCTTCCACAAGTTGAGCTCCAGCTATAGCTGTATGAAACAGGAACTCCCACTGCAGTATAGACAGTTTTACTACCAGTCTCAACAAGGGTAGTTCGAGGGGTAATCCTCACCCCAATGTTACATGGGT